>RRZU013445692.1_pt1 | contig 12574 bp, 7 predicted proteins | sample 2165561 | NCBI WGS metagenome assembly RRZU01 (sample SAMN10456909, study PRJNA506462) | wastewater metagenome | isolation source: wastewater sludge | place: USA: Moscow, Idaho | reverse complement strand
GGTCAAGTCCCGTGGTGTGGTGTCATTCCGTTGCTTCCTGGGGTGGGTGGTGGTCAGGCGGTGAGGTAGAGCTCGGGGCGTGCGGGCTCGGCGGTCTCGTGGAGGGTGTGGACGAGTTTGCGCATGGAGATGTCGGAGAGGTAGCGGCGTTCGCCGTAGGACCATTCTTCGTGCTGTTCTTGGAGGACGGCGCCGATGAGGCGGGTCACGGCGTCGCGGTCGGGGAAGATCTGGACGACGTCGGCGCGGCGTTTGATCTCCCGGTTCAGCCGCTCGATTAACCGGCTCTCGTCGTGGAAGAGATGGCGGGGGTCATGCGCGTGCTCGATTGATGGCCTCCAGGTGCTTGTCGAGGGAGGTCGCGACGTGCGCGTGTCGGGCGTGCTCACTGGCCCATCCTCGTTGCTTGGCGTCGTCGGCGAGGGCCTGCTCATCGTGGAGCTGGGCGGTGATGATGTCGGCCATGGTCGTGCCGGGGGTGAAGTTGTCGCAGGTCTCGCAGATGTTCGCGTAGGCGCACGCGCCCTGGGCGAGGTGGCGGGTGCAGAAGCCATTCGCGAGCCTGGTCTTGATCATCTCGGCGTTCAGCCACGTCACGTGGTCGGGCACGACCGGCCTGCCGACGGCCGCGAGGTCGAGCTGACCGCGAAGCCCACCGATGGCGTGCTCGTACGCGGTGCGCAGGGTCGGTGATGCGAGGGTGGCGTAGCGGATGGTCATCTGCGGGGTGACGTGTCCGAGCAGCGCCATCAAGGCTTGCATGCTCATCCCGGCGTTGGCCAGTTCGGTGGCGTAGGTGTGGCGGAGCTGGTGCGGGGTGATCGGCAGGGGCTGTCCGTGCGCGTCGAGCAGCCCGGCCGCGACGACGGCGTCGGCGAGGTGGTGGCGCAGCCGGGTCGGGCCCAGGCGCCGGCCGTGCTCGGTGAACATGAAGTCGGTCAACGCGCCGGTGCGCGGGTGGGGCAGGGGCCGGCTTGGGCCACGGTGGGCGACCCAGGTGTCGAGGGCGGCGACGGTCGCGGCGTCCAGCGGGACGGACCGCTCGGTGCCCATCTTCCCGATCGGCACGCGCAGCCACGTGCCGGCGGGCCCGTGGTCGACGACGGCGTCCAGGGGCAGGTCCAGCAGTTCCCCAATGCGCAGTCCCGCGTGGCGCAGGACGTGCAGCCCGACGCGCCCGAACGGATCGGGCAGGCCTGCGATTGCCGTCATGAGGGCGCGGTCGACGTCGGGGGCCAGCGCGCGGGGCAGCGGCTGGTCGAGCTTGGGGATGTCGGTCGCGAAGACCAGTGCCCGGCCCGGTGCCTGCGACCATCCCCAGAGGGTGATGTCCTCGAGCATGTTGCGCACCGACAGCACTGCCGCCTGGCGCACGGAGGCCGACACGACCCGGTCGCGGGCCTTGCGACCGCGCCAGGTGCGGGTGGCGTTGTGGAGCAGGAACGCCTCGATGTGATCGCGGCGCAGGTCCCGCAGCGAGACCAGGTCCGGGTCGTGGGCGGTGAGGAACTCCGCGAACACCAGCAGGTCGTTGGCCAGCGACTCGATCGAGTTCGGGCGCAGCACGGTGGCCCGGATCTGCACGTAGCGCAGGAACGTGTCGCGGATCGCGTCATTCATCGACACCTCCTCGAACCGCTGGGCCAGGGTGCGGGCCCACGGCCGGCGTCGCGGCGGAGTGTCGATGATGCGTGCCTCGAACAGCAGGGCGCGCGCCGACGCGAGACGGTTGCGGTACGCCCGCACCGACGACGCCGGCAGGCCGCTGTGATCCAGGGCGGTCGCGAACCGGTCAAGGTCGCCCGCGGTCAGGTCCCTCACCGCGACGCCCGACCACGCGACGATCACCGCGAGGCATTCCTCGGCCACGGTCCGCACCCATTCCTGCGTCCAGCCCAGGCGCAGCCCCGCCTCGGTCACCACCTCGAAGGCCTGCGGCTGGCCTGAGCGGACCACCGCGGCCAGGCCGGTGAGGTTCTTGGAGGCCATCAGGTCCATGTCCAGGCGCAGCCGGCCGGTCCCGATCAGGAACGCGACCAGCGGCCACGCCTTCTCCTGACGCAGGTCCGTGAGCCGGGCCTCGACGGGGGTGGTCATCCAGGCGGCCGGGTCACGGTGCCGGGCGAGGAAGGCGCGGGCCGCGTGCAGCCGACCCCGCAGGGCCCGGTCACTGATCCCGAGTGTGTGGCAGTGCTCGGCGTATCCGGCCAGCCAGTCGTGATCGGCGCCGGTGGCGACCCGGGCGACCGCGGCGCTCACGACCGGTCCTGAGCCAGGACGGCGCGGGCCGCGGCATACTCCGCGGCGACGTGCTCAGCCGACAGGTGCACGTAGCGGGCTGTGGTGTCCGGGTCGGCGTGTCCCATCAGCTGGCGCAGCGCCAGCAGGTCGACCCCGGCCTCGGCCAGTTGCGTGCCGTAGGTGTGCCGCAGCCGGTGCGGGCGCACGCGCCACGATCCGCACGCCTGGCGGTGCCGGCGGAACATCGACCGCAGCCCGGCCTCGGTCACCGGCTGCCCCGTCGTCGGGCCGCGCAGCACCACGAAGCACTCCGCCGTGTCCAGGCCCGCTGGCCGTTCCCACCGCAGGTAGGCGCCGATCTCGGTGAAGAACGCCGCATCCACCGGAACGAGGCGTTCCTTGCCGCCCTTGCCCAGCACGCGCAGCTGGCGGCGGCCCTGATCCACGTCACGCAGCAGCAGGCCGCGGACCTCCGCGGACCGCAGCCCGCCCAGCAGCATCGCCAGGACCATCGCCCGGTCCCGGTGCGTGCGCAGCGACGTGAGGAACGCCTGCACGTCCGGCACGTCCAGCGACTCCGGCAGCAGCTGGGCAGCACGCACCAGCCGGCCACCGCCCCTGGGCCGACCCGGGCCCAGGTGGCCGAGCATGCCGCGGCGCAGGACCCGTGATCCCAGGCTCCGGCGTGCCGAGGGCACCGGGTTCGCTGACCGTGCACCGCTCATCACCGCGAACTCGAACAAGCCCCTGGCTGCCGCGACCCGCCTGTTCACCGTCGCCGGCGCCGCTCCCGAACGACCCAGTCGCACCACCGTGCCCGCTGGCCGGCGGGACTGCTGCTGCCAGTCGATCCAGCCGAACACGTCGACAGCAGTCAAGTGCTCCAGACCGATGCCGGTCTCCTGGCAGAACCGCAGCAGGTTCACCAGGTCGTACGCGTAAGCGCGCTGCGTCGCCGACGCGAACCCCCGGACCCGCAAGTGGTCCAGGAATCCGTTGACCAGCAGGCAATCCGGGTCCGGGCCGTCGACCCGGTAGCCGCCCTGCATGCTCCTCGACACCGACACGATCACCGCGGTCCCCCTTCGATCGACTGGCCTGCGCCAAGCACATCACCGCCGCGCCGTCACCTCAGGCAGCCAGCACCAGCCCGTCGCCCGAAAGCCGGTTAACCAATATGGGATTGTTCGACCAGACTTTCTGCCAGTGCTCGCGGGGCAGCGCCGCGAACCCGGTCATGTCTGGTTCTGCGGCCTCGAGCATGGCGGCGATCTCGGGGAATGAGCCGCGGAGGCTGTCGGTGACGGCCTGGTATTGGGCGGTGACGGCTTCGGTGGTGGTCTGCGCGAAGATCGTCGAGATCAGCGCGTTGACCGGCTTGGAGCGGGCGGAGCCAATCTTCTGGGTGACGTTGCGGGCGAAATGGACCCGGCATCTCTGCCATCCCGCGCCAGGCAGGATCGCCTTGACCGCAGCTTTCAGGCCGGCGTGCGCGTCGGAGGTGACCAGGATGACGCCGAGCGGGTCGGCATCGGTGGCGACCTTCAGTCCGCGCTCGCGCAGCGAGCGGAGGAACTCGGTCCAGAAGTCCGTCGTCTCCGCGTCGCCCAGCGCCATTCCGAGGATCTCCCGCCGGCCTTCGCCGCTGACACCGGTCGCGACGACGAGGGCCTGCGAGACGACCCGGCCGCGATGGCGGACGTCGAGGTAGGTGGCGTCGAGGAACAGGTAAGGGAACCAGGTGTGATCGATCCGCCGGTGCAAGAACTCGTGGACCGCTTCGTCGATCTCGCCGCAGATCCGCGACACTGTCGAGCGGGAGATGCCGGTGTCGTTGCCCAACGCGCGGACCAGATGCTCGACCTTGCGGGTGGACACCCCGTCGATCCAGGCCTGGCAGATCACCGCGTAGAGCGCTTTGTCGACCCGCCGCCGCGGGTGCAGCAGCGAGGGGAAGAACGACCCCTCCCGCAGCTTCGGGAGCTGAAGGTCCACCTCCCCGGCCGGGGTGGCGAGCGTCTTCGGGCGGGTGCCGTTGCGGCGGGTCGTCCGCTCCGGGGAACGCTCGTAACGGGCGGCGCCGATCTTCGCCGTTGCTTCCGCGTCGACGAGGTCTTGCAGCCCGGCCTGCAGCATCCGGCGGAACACGTCCTGATGCGCGAGCTCGGGATCGGCGAGGACTTCGCCGATCAGGGTCGAAAGGGCAGACTGGTACTGGGTCATCGTGGGATCTCTCCTTTGCTTCTTGCCGGAAACAACTGGTCATCCCACGGTGGCCCTCCATCGTCTATGACGATGAGAGCCCCGCAGGAATTGACACCACGCTATGGGACTCACCCCCCAGAGGCCGGAAACTGCCCGCATTCGGGGCCAAACGCGTGCACCATCCGGCCCCCAGTACGGCTAGTGCTCACCCAGCACCAACGGGGTGATCAGCGGCGTGGCCCAGGCCACGTGCGTCCCCCGCGCCCGCAGGCCGTAACTCGGGCCGGGACCCCTCGGCCGCCCAGACCTGGCATCCCCCACGCCCGACGCCCCAGATGCGGCGTCCCCCTCGAGCATGTTCCGGCCCAGAGGCCGGAAACTGCCCGGGTTCGGGGCCAAGAGCGTGCACTATCCCGCCCCCAGTACGGATAATGCTCACCCAGCGCCCGATCAGAGGGCCGCCCCCGACCAGCGGGACGCGCCCGACCAGGGGGACGCCCCCGACCAGCGGGACGCGCCCGACGGAGGGACGCGTTCGACCAGGGCGACGTGCCCGACGCAGAGCGCCCCACGGAGCCGGGCCGCCAGGGGCCGGCGAGCACGTCGCCACCTACTGGCCCGCCGGCGGACAGCATCGTGACGGGATCTGGCGATTTGCGAGGGCCGGTCCATGGACTGGCAGCCGGCGGACAGCGGCGTGACCTTGAGGACGCCGACGCTGCCGCCCGCGGGGTGCGAGAGCAGGCGGCCAACGACTGTTGCTCGGCCAGGGAAGTCCCAGCTACCCTGAAGGGGTGCATCCGTATTTCCTGTGACGGCTGAGCAGGGCCCCGCGCTCGTTGAGTGATCCGAGCAAGCGGCGGTCCGCTCGTCCCTGACCCCTCTGGGTCGCCGTCAATCCCGCACCCGCCGCCGCCGCGCGGACCATTTGGTGCGCCACCTCGAAGGATGCAGAATGCTCACCCCTCCCACCCACCTACCGGCGCGGCAGCGCGCCCAACTCATCGCCACCGACGTCTCGGTGATGCGCGGGGCCACCCGCGTGCTGAACCACGTGAACCTCACCGTGACCCCAAGCTCCCGAATCGCGATCATCGGCGAGAACGGCCGCGGGAAGTCGACGCTCCTGCAGGTTCTCGACGGCAGGCTGACCCCGGACGCCGGCATCGTGCAACGCATCGGAACCCTCGGCTTCGCGGAGCAGGAGATGCCCGCCCGTGACGATCGGACAGTCGGCCAGGCCATCCGGGAAGCGATCGCCGATGCCCTCGCCGCCCTGGCCTGGCTGGACGCGGCGGCCGGCCTGCTCGCCGCCGATGCGCCCGGTGCGGCTGAACAGTATGCCTCCGCCCTGGAGCTCGCCGAACTGCTGGACGCCTGGGACGCCGAACGTCGCGTGCGGATCGCACTGGAAGCCCTCGACGCCGAAACCGACCCGACCCGCCTGCTCGCCGACCTCTCGGTCGGGCAACGGTATCGAGTGCGGCTGGCCTGCCTGCTCGGCTCGGACGACGACTTCCTGCTCCTCGACGAGCCGACCAACCACCTGGACGGATCCGGGCTGGAGTTCCTGACCGGGCAACTCCGGTCACGGCCGGGCGGTGTCGTCCTGGTCACCCACGACCGCGCGCTGCTGTCCGACATCGCCGAAACCGTCCTCGACCTCGACCCGACACCGGACGACCGGCCCCGCCTCTACGGCAGCGGGTACGTCGGATACTGCGAGGGCCGGCAGGCCGAACGTGACCGCTGGGAACTGGAGTACGAGCGCCAGCAGACCGAGCACGCCCGGCTGCGGGATGATCTCAGCGCGGCGCAGAACCGCCTGGTCAGCGGGTGGCGTCCGGAGAAGGGCACCGACAAGCACGGACGCGCTACCCGTGCCGGCGGGATCGTGCAGAGCGTGCACCGCCGGCGTCAGGAGCTCCAGGCGCACGCGGTGACCGTGCCCGAGCCGCCCCAGCGGTTCAGGTTCCCGGACCTGCCGACCAGGACCGGCGCCACGCTGCTGGACGCCGAGGGCGTCAGCGTCGCCGAGCGGCTGGCTGGCCCAGTCACGTTCTCGCTGTCGCACCGCGGTCGGTTGGTGGTGACCGGCCCCAACGGCTCGGGCAAGTCGACCCTGCTGCTGGTGCTGGCTGGTGAACTGGCGCCCAGCACCGGTTCGGTGCGTAGACCCGGGCACCTCCGGCTCGGATTCCTGCACCAGGAAACCGCCCTGCCAACGCATCGGCGGGCGAGCGAGGCCTACGCGTCCCACGTTGACGCGCTCGTCGCGGCGGGAACCCTCCCGGCGTCGGATGCCGTCGGGCTGTCCCAGCTCGGCCTGCTGCGTCCTCGGGAAACGGGCAAGCCGATCGGCGCGTTGTCGATGGGGCAACAACGCCGGCTCGACCTGGCGTTGGTGCTCGCCACCAAACCGCAGGTGCTGCTGCTGGATGAGCCCACCAACCACCTGTCGATCGCCCTGGTCGACGAGTTGACCGAGGCGTTGGGCGGGACGCCGGCGGCGGTGGTTCTTTCCACGCACGATCGGCAACTGCTTCGAGACGTCGATGACTGGCCAACAATGCGGCTGAACCTGGGGTCCGCAAGGGCCCTTTCGGGTCACCGGGCTTGAAGGCTGGACGCGGGGCCCACCCGAGCACCCTCGAGCCAGCGGCTTGCAGGCCGCCCGGGAGCACCGCGGATTGGTAGAACGAACCGCTCAACTGCGATTCCGGACCGTTGAATCGTTGAAGGCGCGGTTCAGCGTGTCGGATTACCAATCCTTCGCGTGCACTCGCCCCAGCCGGGACTCTGCAAACAGGTGCGCGGTCCGATATGCCCGGCCCGGCTCAGGTGTACAGCGGGTTCGAGCCCGCCGGCGGCCGCTCGTCGTGGCGAACCGGGTCGGGCGGCGTCCCGTCACCGAAGGGTGAACCGCCGAGCTCCTCGCGGCCGTGCGAGGTGAGCAGCCCACTCAGGTCGGGCCCGACCGGGACCACCTGGGTGGGGTTCACCTCCTTGTGGACGACGTAGTAGTGGGCCTTGATGTCCGGGAAGTCGATGGTGTCGCCGAAGCCAGGGGTCTGGAAGAGGTCGCGGAGGTAGCCCCACAGCACCGGGATCTCGCTGAGCTTCGACCGGTTGGCCTTGAAGTGCCCGTGGTACACCGGGTCGAACCGAACCAGGGTGGTGAACAGCCTGATGTCGGCCAGCGTGATGTGGTCGCCGACCAGGTAGCGCTGCCGAGCCAGCCGCTCGGTGACCTGGTCGAGGGCGTCCCACAGCTCACGGTAGGCGCGCTCGTAGGCGTCCTGACTGGACGCGAACCCGCACCGGTATACCCCGTTGTTGATCTTCGGGTAGATGAGTTCGTTGAGCTCCTCGATCTGGTCGACCAGCCCGTCCGGGTACAGGTCGGGCGCGCCGGGGCGCTGGAACTTACTCCATTCGCGGATGAAGTCAATGGTCATCTGGTCGTAGTCGTTGGTGACCACCTGCCCGGTCGCGACCTCGGCCATCGCCGGCACGGTGATACCGCGCGGGTAGTCGGACACCCGGGCGAAGTAAGCGTCCTGCAGTCGCGGGATGCCCAGCACCGGGTCGACGTCGCCGGGGTAGACCCCGTCGTAGTTCCAGGACCGCACGTCGTGGGTCGGCCCGGCCAGGCTGAGCGAGAACGCGTCCTCCAGACCCATCAGCCGCCGGATGATGACCGCCCGGTTCGCCCACGGGCAGGCCCGCGCCGCCATCAGCCGGTACCGGCCGGCCTCCACGGGCCAAAGCATCCGACCCACCCCACCGGACGTGCCGGGCATCGGTGTCGGTGCCGAACCAGCCGGCACGGACGCCACGATCCGGTCGGCGATGTAGGTGACGTCGCGGGTGAAATCGCCCTCGGTCGACGCGTTGCGGGGGTCGCCCGCCCAGTCCTTGGCCATGGCCGCTCCGTTCGTTGATGACTCAACCATCATCGCGCAGAATGGGTCCGGGACAAGCCGAGGCAGCGAGCCAGCCGGGCGTCCCCACCAAGTCGAGCGCTACAGCGCCCGGTAGACCGCCGCAATGTCCTCGTCGCCGGGCGTCCCCACCAAGTCCAGCGCTACAGCGCCTGGTAGACCGCCGCGATGTCCTCGTCGCCGTGGCCGGCGTCGGACGCCTTGGCGAACAGGTCACCCAGGGCGGCGAGCAGGGCGGTGTCCACGTCCACCGCTTCGCTGGCGGCCAGCCGCAGGTCCTTGAGCAGCCCGTCAAGGGCGAAGTTCGGGTCGTAGTTGGCCGCGGCCATCAGGCCGCCCTTGACCGGCACATACTGCGAGTCGGACTGGGTGTCGGCGACCGCCTCGATGAACAGCCTCGGATCGAGTCCCCAGCCGCGCAGCAGAGCCATCGACTGGGCGGTGCCGGCGGTCAGCATGCCGAGCCAGGTGTTGCAGGCCAGCTTGAGCCGGCTCGCGTCGCCGAGCTTCTCGCCGGCCACCACGGTGCGGTCGCCCATGGTGTCGAGCACCGGGCGGGCCCGCTCGATCAGCTCCGGCTCACCGGACACCAGCATCCGCAGCCGGCCGGTCTCGGCCGGGCCTTTCGTCCCCAGCATCATGGCCTCGATCATCTTCACCCCGGCCCGTTCGGCCGCCGCGGCGATCTGGCCCGCCGCCGCCAGCCCAACGGTGGCGCACTGCACCAGCAGGGTGTCATCGCGCCACGAGCCGCGGCTCTGCTCCAGCACCTCGATGACCGCCGGGCCGTCGAACAGGATCGTCAGCACCACGTCGGCGGCGGCCACCGCGTCAGCCGGCGTGTCCGCCACCCGGACGCCGTCGGTGGTCAACGCCTCCGCCTTGTCCCGGCTGCGGTTCCAGGCGGTCACCTCGAACCCGCTGCGCGACAGCGTGCGGGCCACCCCGGCGCCCATGGTTCCGATGCCGAGCACGGCGACTGCCGGCAACGTGGACTGGGTGGTGTCTGCGCGATTGGTCATGGCTTCTCCTCGGGTGGACCTGGTGGTCGGCGACCAGCCGATCAGGCCAGTCTAGGAGCAGTCACACTGCCCGCCACACCCGCAGGAATTCGCCGCGACCAGCCCGGCCGCCACCCCGACCGGGGTGATTGGCAGCGGCCGCGCGCCGACCTGCTCCGGCTCGCCGAACCGGTCGGCATCCCGCCAGTCGGCCAGCGTGTTCAGGGTGCCGGCGTTCTTGTGCGCGGTGGCGACCATCAGCTTGATCCGGTTGAGCTGGTTCACCTCGGAGGCGCCCGGGTCGTAGTCGATCGACACCACGTTGGCCTGCGGGTACTGGCGCCGCAGCTCGGCGAACATGCCGCGTCCGACCACGTGGTTCGGCAGGCAGGCGAACGGCTGGGCGCAGATGATGTTCGGCGTCCCGTGCTCGATCAGCTCAACCATCTCGCCGACCAGCAGCCAGCCCTCACCGGCCTGGGTGCCCAGCGAGATCACCCGCTGCGCCTTGCCGGCCAGCTCCTCGATGGTGTCCGGGACGCCGAACTTGCCGCCGGCCGAGGCCAGCGCCTTGCGCATCGGGCGCTCGTACTGCTCGATCGCCCAGATCGCCAGCTTCTGCCCGAGGCGTCCCTTGCTGGTGCCCAGGCCGAAGGTCTGCCACTTGTAGTCGGCGGTGTACATGCCCTGCAGGAAGAACGCCGTCAACCCGGGCAGGACGGCCTCGCAGCCCTCCTCCTCGATCACCCGTACCGCGTCGTTGTTGGCGTCCGGCTGGAACTTGACCAGGATCTCGCCGACCACCCCGACCCGCGGCTTGCGGGGAATGTCCAGCAGCGGCAACTCGTCGAACTCCCTGACGATCTGCCTGACCAGCCAGGTGTAGCCGACCCGGCGGTTCAGGGTCGGTGAGTAGCCGCCGTAATCGAAGAACTCGCGCGTGATGGCGTCCCAGCGTCGGTACAGCGCCATCGCCGAGCCCTCGTGGCGCTCGTAGGGGCGCACCCGCAGCAGCACGTTCTGCATCAGGTCGCCCAGCACCATGGCCTGGATCGCCCGGTTGGCCATGCCGGCGGTCAGTTCGAAACCGGGGTTGGTCTCCAGGCCCTGGGCGCTGACCGCGAGCACCGGCACCTGCGGGTAGCCGGCGTCCTTCAGGCCCTTGCGGAGCAGGCCGACGTAGTTGGTGGCCCGGCACATGCCGCCGGTCTGGGTGATCGCCACGGTCGACCGGTCGGGGTCGGCGCCGCCGGAGATGAACTTGTTGATCAGCTGGCCGATCACCATGATCGCCGGGTAGCAGGCGTCGTTGTGCACATACTTCAGCCCGCACTCCACGTCATCGTTGGACGCGTGCTCCAGGACCTCGGCGTTGATGCCCGACCGGCGCAGGATCGGCTCCAGCATCCGGAAGTGGATCGGCGCCATCTGTGGCACGTAGACGGTGTGGGTCTGCTTCTCCGCCAGCCCGAAGACCGGGTTCGGCCCGGTGGTGTCGATCTCGGCGCTGGGTTCGAACGCCGGCCGCTCGCGGGTGGCCGCCTGCAGCGACCGCAGCCGGATCCTCGCCGCGCCGAGGTTGGAGACCTCGTCGATCTTCAGCACGGTGTAGACGTCGCCGGCCTTCTCCAGGATCTCCTGCACCTGGTCGGTGGTGACCGCGTCCACCCCGCAGCCGAAGCTGTTCAACTGGACGATGTTGAGGTCGGGCTCGGTGGCCACCTGGGACGCCGCCTCGTAGAGCCGGGTGTGGTAGACCCACTGGTCGCGCACCCGCAGTGGCCGCTCCAAGCCGGAGCTGACCATGCCGTTGGTCAGCGCGTCCTCGCTGAGCACCACCATCCCGAGCGAGGTGATCATTTCCGGAATGCCGTGGTTGATCTCGGGGTCGATGTGGTACGGACGTCCGGCCAGCACCACGCCACGCATGCTGTTCTCGCGCATGTACTGCAGCGCCCGGTCGCCCTCGGCCTTGATGTCGGCGTGCACCTGGTCGAGTTCGGCGTAGCCGGCCGCGACCGCCGCCTTCGCCTCGACCAGAGTGACGTCCCAGTCGGCGAAGGTCTCGACGACCCGCTCGGCGAGCTTCTCGGGATTGTCCAGGTTGACGAACGGGTCCAGGAACCTGACCTCGGGGTCGGTGCGCAGCCGCTCGACGTTCTTGGCCAGCACCTGCGGGTAGAACGCCACGATCGGGCAGTTGAAGTTGTTGTCGGCGTCGGCGAACTGTTTGCGCTCGTAGCTCGCGCACGGCATGAAGATCGTCTTGATGCCCTTGTCGAGCAGCCATTCGATGTGCCCGTGGGCGATCTTGGCCGGGTAGCAGACATTCTCCGACGGGATCGACTCCATGCCGGTCTGGAACAACTTGTGCGAGCTGCGTCCCGAGATGACCACCTTGAAACCGAGCTCGGTGAGGATGGTGAACCACAGCGGGTAGTCCTCGTACATGCCCAGCGCACGCGGGACGCCGATCTCGCCGCGGGTGGCCTTGGCGTCGGTGAGCCGGCGGTAGCCGAAGATCCGCTTGTACTTGTAGTCGTACAGGTTCGGCACCTCGGACTTCTTCGGCCGGGCGTCCAGGGACGCGCCGCGCTCGCAGCGGTTGCCCGAGACGTGCCGGGAGCCGTCGTCGAAGGTCGAGATGGTCAGTTTGCAGTGGTTCTGGCACAGCTTGCACTGCCGCTGCTCGCTGGTCACGCTGAAGGCGTCCAGATCGCGCGACATCATGGCCGAGACCGCGCCGACGCCCGGGCCGTCCGGGGCGAGGTAGTGCATCCGCGCGGTGAGGGCGGCGCCGTAGGCGCCCATCAGGCCCGAGATGTTGGGACGGACGACCTCGACGCCGGCCTGCAGCTCGAAGGCCCGCAGCACCGCGTTGTTGAGGAAGGTGCCGCCCTGGACGACCACCCGGTCGCCAAGTTCGGACGGGTCGCGCAGCTTCATCACCTTGTACAGGGCGTTGCGGACGACCGAGTAGCTCAGCCCGGCCGAGATGTCGGGCACCGAGGCGCCCTCCTTCTGGGCCTGCTTGACCGAGGAGTTCATGAACACGGTGCAGCGGCTGCCCAGGTCGACCGGGTTCTCAGCGGCCAGCCCCAGCCGGCCGAACTCGCGCACGTCGGTGCCCATGGTCTCGGCGAAGGTCTGCAGGAACGAGCCGCAGCCGGACGAGCAGGCCTC
>RRZU010648248.1_pt1 | contig 12575 bp, 8 predicted proteins | sample 2165561 | NCBI WGS metagenome assembly RRZU01 (sample SAMN10456909, study PRJNA506462) | wastewater metagenome | isolation source: wastewater sludge | place: USA: Moscow, Idaho | reverse complement strand
TGAAAGGGCTGGGCGTGCAAAAAGGCGATCGCGTGTTGATCTACATGCCCATGATCGCCGAGGCCTGCTTTGCCATGCTGGCCTGCACGCGCATCGGCGCGCTGCATTGCGTGGTGTTCGGCGGCTTTGCGTCGGGCTCGCTGGCCACACGCATCGACGACGCCGAACCCAAGGTCATCGTCAGCGCCGACGCCGGTTCGCGCGGCGGCAAGCCGGTGCCCTACAAGCCGCTGCTGGACGAAGCCATCAACCTGTCGAAGCACAAGCCCGATGCGGTGCTGCTGGTCGATCGTGGCCTGTCGACTATGAATTTGGTAGCTGGTCGCGACCGTCTGTGGGGCGCCGAGCGCGAAAAACACCTGAATACCGAGGTGCCCTGCGAATGGGTGGACGCCACGCACCCCAGCTACACGCTGTACACCAGCGGCACCACCGGCAAGCCCAAAGGCGTGCAGCGCGACACCGGCGGCTACGCCGTGGCACTGGCGGCGTCGATGAAGTACATCTACGACGGCCGGCCGGGCGAAACCTTTTTCTCGACCAGCGACATCGGCTGGGTGGTGGGCCACAGCTACATCATCTACGGCCCGCTCATTGGCGGCATGGCCACCATCATGTACGAGGGTCTGCCCACGCGTCCCGACGGCGGCATCTGGTGGCAGCTGGCCGAGAAATACAAGGTCACGGTGATGTTCAGCGCGCCGACCGCTATCCGCGTGCTGAAAAAGCAGGACCCCGAATACCTCACCAAATACGACCTCAGCAAGCTGCGCGCGCTGTTCCTGGCCGGCGAGCCGCTGGACGAGCCGACGGCGCAGTGGATCAGCGAGGGCCTGAAGGGCAAGCCCATCATCGACAACTACTGGCAGACCGAGACCGGCTGGCCCATTCTGACCATCTGCAATGGGGTTGAAAAGGCGCCGTCGAAATTCGGCTCGCCCGGCAAGGCGGTCTACGGTTACGACGTCAAGCTGCTCGACGACCAGACCGGCGAGGAGTTGACCGGCCCCGACCAGAAGGGCGTGCTGGCCATTGAAGGCCCGCTGCCGCCCGGCTGCCTGCAGACCGTGTGGCGCGACGATGCGCGCTTTGTCAACACCTACTGGTCGAGCGTGCCGAACAAGCTGGTCTACAGCACCTTCGACTGGGCCATCCGCGACCAGGACGGCTACTACTTCATCCTGGGCCGCACCGACGACGTCATCAACGTCGCCGGCCACCGCCTGGGCACGCGCGAGATCGAAGAAAGCATTGCCGCCCACCCCAACATCGCAGAAGTGGCGGTGGTCGGCGTGGCCGATCAGCTCAAGGGCCAGGTGGCCATGGCCTTTGCCGTGCTGAAAGATGCCAGCAGCCTGGGCGATGAGGCGGCCATGCTCAAGCTGGAAGGCGAGGTGATGAAGCTGGTCGACGGTTCACTCGGCGCCGTGGCGCGCCCGGCGCGCGTGCGTTTTGTGTCCGTGCTGCCGAAGACGCGCTCCGGCAAGCTGCTGCGCCGCGCCGTGCAGGCGGTGTGCGAGGGGCGCGACCCGGGCGACCTGACCACCATGGAAGACCCGGCGGCGCTGCAGCAGATCAAGGACCTGGTCGCGCCCGCTTGATCGCGCTGGGCGATCCGCCCGGCCATCGCGCCCGGCGCCGATCGAGCGCCTGACACGTGCTTGTCAGCGTTCGGTGGCACAATCTGATTTGCGAAGTTCCCGGCCCTTCCACAGCCAGTCGCGTCCGCCAACCGGTTCAGCCGTGCCGCGGAAGGTCTTATCCACCAGCTTGAGTCTCCTTCAGGGGGACGAAAGGTCAGCGTACCCATGAGCGAGACGAAATCCGTCTATCAAACCTACCAGGGCAACACCTACCTCTTTGGCGGCAATGCGCCGTACGTGGAGGAGATGTATGAAAGCTACCTGGCCAACCCCGGCAGCGTGCCCGATTCGTGGCGCGAATATTTCGATGCGCTGCAGCACGTGCCCGCCACCGACGGCAGCAATGCCAAGGACGTGCCGCACCTGCCCGTCATCAACGCCTTTGCCGAGCGCGCCAAGGCCGGCGGCACGCAGGTGGTGCAGGCGTCCGGCGCCGATTCCGAACTTGGCCGCAAGCGCACCGCCGTCCAGCAACTGATCGCCGCCTACCGCAACGTCGGCGCCCGCTGGGCCGATCTGGACCCGCTCAAGCGCGCCGAGCGCCCCAACATCCCCGAGCTGGAACCGTCCTTCTATGGCTTCACCGATGCCGACATGGAGACGGTGTTCAACACCAGCAACACCTTCTTCGGCAAAGAGACCATGCCGCTGCGCGAATTGCTGAACGCGCTGCGCGAAACCTACTGCGGCACCATCGGGGCCGAGTACATGTACATCACCGACCAGGGCCAGAAGCGCTGGTGGCAGCAAAAACTCGAAAGCACGCGCGCCAAGCCGCAATTGAGCGCCGAGCAGAAAAAGCACGTGCTCGAGCGCCTGACCGCCGCCGAAGGGCTGGAGCGCTTTCTGCACACCAAGTACGTCGGCCAAAAGCGCTTCTCGCTTGAAGGCGGCGAGAGCTTCATCGTGGCGATGGATGAGCTGGTCAACCAGGCCGGCAAGCAGGGCGTTCAGGAAATCGTGATCGGCATGGCCCACCGCGGCCGCCTGAACGTGCTGGTCAACACGCTGGGCAAGATGCCGGCGATGCTGTTCGCCGAGTTCGACCACACGGCGCCCGAAGACCTGCCCGCCGGTGACGTGAAGTACCACCAGGGCTTCAGCTCCGACGTCAGCACGCCCGGTGGCCCGGTGCACCTGTCGCTGGCCTTCAACCCCTCGCACCTCGAGATCGTCAACCCGGTGGTCGAGGGCAGCGTGCGCGCCCGACTGGACCGCCGCGGCGACCGCGAAGGCGACACCGTGCTGCCCGTGCTGGTGCACGGCGACGCCGCCTTCGCCGGCCAGGGCGTGGTGATGGAAACGCTGGCGCTGGCGCAGACGCGCGGCTACTACACCGGCGGCACGGTGCACATCGTCATCAACAACCAGATCGGCTTCACCACCAGCGACCCGCGCGACAGCCGCTCCACGCTGTACTGCACCGACATCGTGAAGATGATCGACGCCCCCGTGCTGCACGTCAACGGCGATGATCCGGAGGCCGTGGTGCTGTGCACGCAACTGGCGTTGCAGTACCGTCAGGACTTCAACAAGGACGTGGTGGTCGACATCGTGTGTTTCCGCAAGCTCGGCCACAACGAGCAGGACACGCCCATGCTGACGCAGCCGCTGATGTACACCAAGATCGGCAAGCATCCGGGCACACGCAAGCTGTACGGCGACAAGCTGGTCACGCAAGGCGTGCTGCCGCCCGACGGGCCCGATCAGATGGTCGCCACCTATCGCGCCGCCATGGACGCCGGCAAGCACACGGTCGATCCGGTGCTGACCAACTTCAAGAGCAGGTACGCCGTCGATTGGTCGCCCTTCCTGAACCAGAAGTGGACCGACGCCGCCGACACCGCCATCCCGCTGGCCGAGTGGAAACGCCTGGCCGAGCGCATCACCACGGTGCCGGAAGGCTTCACGGTCCACACCCTGGTCAAGAAGGTGCTGGAAGACCGCGCCGCCATGGGCCGCGGCGAAATCAACGTCGACTGGGGCATGGGCGAGCACATGGCCTTTGCCAGCCTGGTCGCCAGCGGCTACCCGGTGCGCCTGTCGGGCGAAGACTGCGGCCGCGGCACCTTCGTGCACCGCCACGCCGTGCTGCACGACCAGAAGCGCGAGAAGTGGGACGTCGGCACCTACGTGCCGCTGCAGCACGTGGCCGACAACCAAGCGCCGTTCAACGTCATCGATTCCATCCTGTCTGAGGAGGCGGTGCTGGGCTTCGAGTACGGCTACGCGTCCAACGACCCCAACACGCTGGTGATCTGGGAGGCGCAGTTCGGCGACTTCGTCAACGGCGCGCAAGTGGTGATTGACCAGTTCATCGCCTCGGGCGAAGTGAAGTGGGGCCGCGTCAATGGCATCACGCTGATGCTGCCGCACGGCTACGAGGGCCAGGGCCCCGAGCACTCGTCGGCGCGGCTCGAGCGCTTCATGCAACTCTGCGCCGACACCAACATGCAGGTGGTGCAGCCCACCACGGCCAGCCAGATCTTCCACGTACTGCGCCGCCAGATGATTCGCCCGCTGCGCAAGCCGCTGGTCATCATGACGCCCAAGAGCCTGCTGCGCAATAAAGACGCCACCTCGCCGCTGGCCGAATTCACCAAGGGCGGCTTCCAGACCGTGATCGGCGACCGCGGCGACGTGAAGGCCGACAAGGTCAAGCGCGTCATTGCCTGCTCGGGCAAGGTCTATTACGACCTGGCCAAGCGGCGCGAAGAGAAAGGCATCGACGACGTGGCCATCCTGCGCGTCGAACAGCTCTACCCGTTCCCGCACAAGGCTTTCGCGGCCGAGCTGAAGAAATACCCGGGCGCCACCGAAGTCGTGTGGTGCCAGGACGAGCCGCAAAACCAGGGCGCCTGGTTCTTCGTGCAGCACTACATCCACGAGAACATGGCTTCGGGCCAGCGCCTGGGCTACGCCGGCCGCGCCGCGTCGGCATCGCCCGCCGTCGGCTACGCGCACCTGCACCAGAACCAGCAAAAGGCGCTGATCGATGCCGCCTTTGGCCGCCTGAAGGGCTTCGTGCTTCAAAAATGAGAGCTGCTGGCGCTTGATACACAGGCGCCAGCGGCCTTTTTGATGCCTAACCCAAACGCTGAACCGCACTCAGAAAAGAACTGAAAGAAATTCAAATGGCCATCGTTGAAGTCAAAGTCCCCCAACTGTCCGAATCCGTGGCCGAGGCCACGCTGCTGCAGTGGAAGAAAAAGCCCGGCGACGCGGTCGCCATCGATGAAATCCTGATCGAGGTCGAGACCGACAAGGTCGTGCTTGAAGTGCCCGCGCCCGCCGCCGGCGTGCTGGCCGAGATCGTGCAGCCCGACGGCGCCACCGTCGTCGCCGGTCAGCTGCTGGCCAAGATCGACACCGAAGGCGTGGCCGGCGCCGCTGCAGCGCCCGCGCCTGCCGCCGCCGCGCCCGCTGCGGCAGCCCCGGCCCCTGCACCTGCTGCTGCACCTGCTGCTGCACCCGCTGCCGCCGGCGGTGCCAAGTCCGACATCGCCATGCCGGCCGCCGCCAAGCTGATGGCCGACAACAACCTGGCCACTGGCTCTGTGGCCGGCACCGGCAAGGACGGCCGCGTGACCAAGGGCGACGTGCTGGGCGCTATGCAATCCGGAGCTGCTGGCGCAAGCCAATCAAGCGCTGCAGCCGCAAAACCCGCTCAAATCCCGACCGGCGCGCCGACCAGCGCGCTACCGCAGGTTGCCAGCCCCGCCGCGCCCAAGCTGGGCGATCGCCCCGAACAGCGCGTGCCCATGACGCGCCTGCGCGCCCGCGTGGCCGAGCGCCTGCTGCAATCGCAATCCACCAACGCCATCCTCACCACGTTCAACGAAGTGAACATGCAGCCGGTGATGGACATGCGCAAGCGCTTCCAGGAGAAGTTCGAAAAAGAGCATGGCGTGAAGATCGGCTTCATGAGTTTCTTCGTCAAAGCCGCCGTGCATGCGCTCAAGAAGTACCCGGTGCTGAACGCATCGGTGGACGGCAACGACATCGTCTACCACGGCTACTTCGACATCGGCATCGCCGTCGGCTCGCCGCGCGGCCTGGTGGTGCCGATCTTGCGCAACGCCGACCAGATGAGCTTTGCCGACATCGAGAAGAAGATCGCCGAATTCGGCGCCAAGGCGCGCGACGGCAAGCTGGGCATCGAAGAGATGACCGGCGGCACGTTCTCCATCAGCAATGGCGGCGTGTTCGGCTCCATGATGTCCACCCCCATCATCAACCCCCCGCAGTCGGCCATCCTGGGCGTGCACGCCACCAAGGACCGCGCCGTCGTCGAGAACGGGCAGATCGTCATCCGCCCGATGAACTACCTCGCCATGAGCTACGACCACCGCATCATCGACGGCCGCGAAGCCGTGCTGGGGCTGGTGGCGATGAAGGAGGCGCTGGAGGATCCGGCGCGGCTGTTGTTTGATATTTGATCGCCGCGTGGCGTGTTGAAACCCACCCGCGCGGTGGGTTTCGTCATAGAGAGATTGAGGAACAGGAATGACCAAACAATTCGACGTCATCGTCATCGGCGCCGGCCCCGGCGGCTACATCGCAGCCATCCGTGCTGCGCAACTCGGCATGAACGTGGCCTGCATCGACGAGTGGAAAACCGCCGACGGCAAGCCAGCGCCCGGCGGCACCTGCACCAACGTGGGCTGCATTCCGTCCAAGGCGTTGCTGCAAAGCTCCGAGAACTATGAGCAAGCGGCGCATCACTTTGGTGATCACGGCATCTCGGTCACCGGCTTGAAGATGGACGTGGCCAAGATGATTGGCCGCAAGGACGCCGTCGTGAAGCAAAACAACGACGGCATCCTGTACCTGTTCAAGAAAAACAAGGTGACCTACTTCAACGGCCGCGGTTCGTTTGAGCGCGCCATGGACGGCGGTTACGAGATTGCGGTGACCGCGGGCGACAAGACCGAGATGCTGCTCGCCAAACAGGTCATTGTCGCCACCGGCTCCAGCGCGCGCGCGCTGCCGGGCGTTCCGTTCGATGAAGAGAACATCCTCAGCAACGATGGCGCGCTCCGCATCGGCGCCGTGCCCAAGAAGCTGGGCCTGATCGGCTCGGGCGTCATCGGGCTGGAGATGGGCAGCGTGTGGCGCCGCCTGGGCGCGGAAGTGACGGTGCTGGAAGCGCTGCCCACATTCCTCGGTGCCGTGGACGAGCAGATTGCCAAAGAAGCGAAAAAAGCCTTCGACAAACAGGGCCTGAAGATCGAGCTGGGCGTGAAAGTAGGCGAGATCAGGACGGCCAAGAAGGGCGTCAGCATTGCCTACACCAACGCCAAGGGCGAAGCGCAGACGCTGGACGTGGACAAGCTCATCGTCTCCATCGGCCGCGTGCCCAACACCGCAGGCCTGAACCCCGAAGCGGTGGGCCTGAAGCTGGATGACCGCGGCGCGGTGGTGGTCGATGACAACTGCAGGACCAACCTGCCCGGCGTGTGGGCCGTGGGCGACGTGGTGCGCGGCCCCATGCTGGCGCACAAGGCCGAGGAGGAAGGCGTGGCCGTGGCCGAGCGCATCGCCGGCCAGCACGGGCATGTCGATTTCAACCTGGTGCCTTGGGTCATCTACACCAGCCCCGAAATCGCCTGGGTTGGCAAGACCGAGCAGCAACTGAAAGACGCGGGCGTCAAGTACAAGGCCGGCACCTTTCCTTTCATGGCCAACGGCCGCGCGCGCGCGCTGGGCGACACCACGGGCATGGTCAAGTTCCTGGCCGATGCGGCGACGGACGAGATTCTGGGCGTGCACATCGTCGGCCCCATGGCGTCCGAGCTGATCGCCGAGGCCTGCGTGGCGATGGCCTTCCGTGCCAGCAGCGAAGACATCGCCCGCATCTGCCACGCGCACCCGTCCTTGAGCGAATCGACCAAGGAAGCGGCGCTGGCGGTGGACAAGCGCACGCTCAACTTCTAAGAAAAAACGGGCTGCAGCGCTTGTGTATCAAGCGCAAGCAGCTATTAAAATAATAGTATCGGTTGAGCGGCCGTGAGCAGTGTGCGTGAAGCCTACCAGGCCGAGCTGAAGGCGCGCGGCTACCAGAGCGATCCGGCGCAGTTGCGCGCCGTTGACGCGCTGCAGCGCTGCGCCGATGACTGGGCGGCGTACAAGGACAAGCGCTCCAACAGTTTGAAGAAGCTGTTCAACAAGCCCGACATCCCCAAGGGCGTGTACATGTACGGCGGCGTCGGCCGCGGCAAGAGCTTTCTGATGGATTGCTTCTACAACGCCGTGCCGATCCGCCGCAAGACGCGGCTGCACTTTCACGAATTCATGCGCGAGGTGCACCGCGAACTGGCTGGGCTGAAGGGCACCGTCAACCCGCTGGACGAATTGGGCAAGCGCATGGCGCGCAAGTTCAAGCTGATCTGCTTCGACGAGTTCCACGTCGCCGACATCACCGACGCCATGATCCTGCACCGCCTGCTGGCGGCGCTGTTCGACAACGGCGTGGGCTTTGTCACGACGAGCAACTTCAAGCCCGACGACCTGTACCCCGGCGGCCTGCACCGCGAGCGCATCCTGCCTGCCATCGAGTTGCTGAACCAGCGCATGGAGGTCGTCAACGTCGACAACGGCACCGACTACCGTCGCCGCACGCTGGAGCAGGTCGAGCTGTATCACACGCCCCTCGGGCACGAAGCCGACGCCGCCATGAACGAGGCCTTCACGCGCCTGGCCTCGGGCGGCGATGAGGACCCGGTGCTGCACATCGAGTCGCGCGAGATCAAGGCGCGCCGGCGCGCGGGCGGCGTGGTGTGGTTCGATTTCAAGCAGCTCTGCGGCGGCCCGCGCTCGCAGAACGACTACCTGGAAATCGCCAGTCAGTTTCACACCCTGCTGCTGTCCGACGTGCCGCACATGCCAGTGCGCATGGCGTCGGAAGCGCGCCGCTTCACCTGGCTGGTCGACGTGCTGTACGACCGGCGCGTCAAGTTCATCCTGTCGGCCGAAGTGGCGCCCGAGCTGCTGTACGCCGAAGGCCCGCTGGCGCATGAGTTTCCGCGCACCGTGAGCCGGCTGAACGAGATGCAGTCGGCCGAATACCTTGCGCTGCCCCACCGCACCGTCGATACTCAACTGACATGAAACGCCTGTTCGCCTGCCTGTCGCTGTGCTTGTTGTTGGCTGCTTGCGCGTCGCCCTCGCTGCACGACGAACGCGCTGACGAGCGCGCGGCCGATGCCGCCGCCGCGCAGGCATTGGCTGCGAGCGCGCCGCCCGTCAGCGAAGCGCTCGATCCGTGGCTGCAGGCGCAGCGTGCGCGCATCGAGACTGCGCGCGCCGACGCAACGCAGCGTTTCGAAGCCGATGAAAAAGCCTGCTGGCGGCGCTTTGCCGTCAACGCCTGCGTGCGTGCCGCGCGCGCTGACCGGCGCAGCGTGACCGACCGGCTGCGCCAGGAAGAGCTGGCCGTGAACGAGGTGGAGCGCCAGCGCACCAGCCAGGCGCGCCTGCGTCAGCTGGAAGAAAAACAGCGCAGCGCCGCGCCGCAATAGTTGAAGCGCCGCCGCCCAGGGTGGGCAGCGGCGTGACGCACTCAGCGCAACGGCGCGAAGGCCGAGCCGACCACCGGCTTGTTGACCACCAGCGGCTCCACCTTGACGATGGCCAGCGACAGGTTGTCGCCGCCGCCCATGGCGCGCGCGCGTGCCTTGTCGACCAGGAACTCGCTCGCCTCGCGTGGCGGCAGCGAGTTGAGCACCGAACCCAGCTCTTCGGTGGTGAAGTAATGCCACAGCCCGTCGCTGCAGGCCAGCAGCGAATCGCCAATCTGCAGTTGCGGGATGAAATGCGGCTCGAAGCGCGGCTCTTCCTCGGTGCCCAGGCAACCCAGCAGCACGTTGGACTTCGGGTGGATCGCCGCTTCTTCCTCGGTCATCTCGCCCTGGTCGACCAGCGCCTGCACGTAGGAATGGTCCTTGGTGCGCCGCACCAGCGTGGCGCCGCGAAAGTGGTACAGGCGCGAATCGCCGGCGTGCACCCAGTGGCATTCACCGCCCGGGTTGATGAGGAAAGCCGCCATGGTGGTGTGCGGCTCCTGCTCGGCGGCGATGGCCGTCAGCTTGACCACCAGATGCGCCTCCTGGCCGATCTGGCGCAGCACCGCCGCCGCGTCTTCGCTATCGGGGGCATAGCGCTCGAAGAGCTGGCGCGAGGTCAGCAGCACCTGGTCCGACGCCTTGCGGCCGCCGGTGCGCCCGCCCATGCCGTCGGCAACCACGCCCATCACGCAGCCGGTCACGCGCGGGTGCGCGAACAAGCCGACCTGATCCTGCTGGTATTCGCGGTCGCCCTTGTGCAGTCCGGTGGCGGCGCTGAGTCGATAGCCTTTTTCCATGTTTTCATCGGGCACGGGGGCCGTGGGTGGACGTCGAAGCCGTATTATTGAACGGAAGTCGCGCGCGACTTTCTTTTTTGTAGCTTTGAAGTGACGGCCAACCTGCATTCCCCCGAACGGCAACTGATCGAGCTGCGCATCGAGCACGCCGATCTCGACGCCTCGATCGACCGCCTGGCCGAGCAATCGCCGGTCGACGAGCTGATGCTGCAGCGGCTCAAGAAACGCCGCCTGGCCCTGCGCGACGCGATGGCGCGGCTCGAAGCCGCACTCGATCCCAAAGAGCCCGCATGAGCAGCACGCCGCTGGCCCGGGCGGTGCAATCCACCTTTGCCCCTGGCGGCCCGCTGGCGCAGGCGGCCGAGGGCTTTGTCGCGCGCGACGGCCAGACGCAACTGGCGCAGGCGGTGGCGCGCACCATCGGGCAAGGCGGCGTGCTGGTGGCCGAGGCCGCCACCGGCGTCGGCAAGACCTTTGCCTATCTGGTGCCGGCGCTGCTGTCGGGCGAGCGCGTGCTGGTTTCGACGGCGACCAAGACCTTGCAAGACCAGTTGTTCGGCCGCGATCTGCCCCGCCTGGCGCGTGCACTGGGCGTGCCCGCGCGCATGGCGCTGCTGAAAGGGCGCAGCAGCTACCTGTGCCTGCACCGGCTGGAGTTTGCGGGCGAAAGCAGCGATTTGCGCATGACAGGCGCGCGTCACGCGCTCTCAAAAATAGAGCGATGGTCGAAAGCGACGCGCACCGGTGACCTGGCCGAACTGCCGGGGCTGGACGAACGCTCGCCCGTGATCCCGCTGGTCACCAGCACGCGCGAGAACTGCCTGGGCGCCGACTGCCCCAAGTTCCGCGCCTGCCACGTCAACCTGGCGCGGCGCGAAGCCATGGCGGCCGACGTGGTGGTCATCAACCACCACCTGTTCTTTGCCGACCTGGCGATCCGCGAATCGGGCATGGCCGAATTGCTGCCCACGGTTCGCGTGGCGATCTTCGACGAGGCGCACCAGCTCAACGAGACGGGCATTCAGTTTCTCGGACAGCAACTGGCGACGGGCCAACTGCTCGACTTCGCGCGCGACGTGCTCGGTGCCGGCCTGCAGCAGGCGCGCGGCCTGTGCGACTGGACGCAACTGGCCAGCGGCGTGGAGCTGGCCGCGCGCGACCTGCGCATGGCCGTGGGCCAGGTGCGCGGCGCCAGCCGCCTGCGCTGGACGGCTGAAGCGCCCGATGGCGTGGAGGCCGTCGCGTGGCAGGCCAGCCTGGCGCGTCTGCACACGGCACTGACGGATGCCGCGGCCGCGCTCGACACCGTGAGCGAGCTGGCGCCCGACTTCGTGCGCCTGCACGAGCGCGCGCGGCTGCTGGCCGGCCGCACCCAGCGCTTTGCCGCGCCGTGCGACGTGGCGCTGGTGCGCTGGGCCGATGTCAGCCAGTCGCTGCGCCTGGTCGAATCGCCGCTCGACATCGCCGATACGGTTCGCACGCGCTTGCTGGCGGCGCCGGAAGGCGAGGGGCCGGCGCGCGCCTGGGTGTTCGTCTCTGCCACGCTGGGCGACGACGCGCGCCTGTCGTGGTTCACGCAGCCGTGCGGCCTGCAGGACGCCGAGGTGCTGCGCATCGGCAGCCCGTTCGACTACGCGCGCCAGGCCGCGCTGTACGTGCCCGCCCACATCGCGCGCCCGGCCGACCCGGCGCACAGCGGCGACGTGGCGCGTCTGGCCGGCGAAGCCGCAGCGCGCCTGGGCGGGCGCACCATGGTGCTGACGACCACGCTGCGTGCGCTGCGCAGCATTGGCGACGCGTTGGCGGAGCGCTTTCCGGTCAGCTCGGGCATCGAGGTGCTGGTGCAAGGGGCTTTGCCCAAGCGCGTGCTGATGGACCGCTTTCGCGCCGGCAACGCGGGCGGTCAGCGCGGGTGCGTGCTGGTCGCCTCGGCCTCGTTCTGGGAAGGCGTCGACATGCCCGGCGACGCGCTGCAGCTGGTCATCATCGACAAGCTGCCTTTTCCGCCCCCGGGCGATCCGCTGGTCGAGGCGCGCTGCCGCCGCATCGAAAGCGAGGGCCGCAGCGCCTTTGCCGACTATTCGGTGCCCGAGGCGGCCGTGGCCTTGAAGCAAGGCGCCGGCCGCCTGATCCGCCGCGAAACCGACACTGGCCTGCTGGTCATCTGCGACACCCGCCTGACCCAAATGGGCTACGGCCGCCGCCTGCTCGCCGCGCTGCCGCCGATGCGGCGAATCACGAATCCCGCCGAATTCGACGCCGCGCTGGCGGCGCTGCGCGATGCTCCGGTCGACGAGCAGGGAAATTGGGCATCAAATAGGCCGCCAGCGCACGTCCAGTAAGCGCAAGCAGCTATCGTCGTAGGAGCGGGCTTGCCCGCGATGGTGCGTCAGCTCCAGATCAATCGCTCCATCGCGGCCAAGGCCGCTTCCACAGGGTAAATTGGGCCGCAGCGCACGTCTATCAAGCGTCAGCAGCTATCCAAACAGTAGCAACTCAAACGGCCGCGGAGCAGGCCACGCGCGGGCGCCCGCGGAAGGCTTGGCCCGCCCGCTGGGTGCGTCCCCCTT
>RRZU012531581.1_pt1 | contig 12577 bp, 8 predicted proteins | sample 2165561 | NCBI WGS metagenome assembly RRZU01 (sample SAMN10456909, study PRJNA506462) | wastewater metagenome | isolation source: wastewater sludge | place: USA: Moscow, Idaho | reverse complement strand
TTGAAGTAAAATATGACTTTACTATTTTATTATTAAATAGATAATTGTATTTTCGCCCTCTGAAAAAAATTAAACACAAATAAAAATGGCAGTTTTATCTAAAATTAGACAACGTTCATTCTTCCTAATTATTATCATTGCTTTAGCATTGTTTTCATTTGTATTAGCAGATGTTATTCAAAGCGGCACATTTAGCTCAGGAGCTAACGATGTAGGTTCGGTTAATGGCACAGACATTGAAGCACAACAATTTATGCAAAATGTTGCTATGATTGAAAAACAAGGACAAGGTACTAGCACAACTCAAGCTATGAATAGTGCTTGGGAACAAGAAGTTAGAAGAATTATCCTTACAGAAGAATTTGACAAATTAGGTTTAAAAATCGGTAGCGAACAATTAATCAACGTTATCAAACAAAATCCTAACTTAGCTCAAAATCCTCAATTTTTGAATGCTGCTGGTCAGTTTGACGAAAACAAATTCAAAGAATCTTTAAAAGGAATCAAAAACGCTCCAGACCAAACTCAATGGTTACAATGGAAAGAATTTGAAAAAAATATTGAAAGATATGCTGTTGAGCAAATGTATAACACTATGATTAAATCAGGTGTTTATACAACTAAAGCTGAAGGTAAATTCCAATACAAATTAGAAAACGATAAAGCAGATTTCGATTATGTAACGGTTGCTTTCTCAACTGTAAACGATGATCAAGTTAAGGTTACTGATGCTGAGATTATCGATTTTATGAAAAAATCACCTAAAAAATACAAATCAGATAATACAACAAGTATTGACTTTGTATTAGTAGAAAACAAACCATCAAAAGAAGATGAGCAAGCTATGTTATCTTCAATTGGTGAAGTTAGAGCTAAATTTGATTCAGTTGCAAATGTTGGAGAATTTGTTAATGCAAACTCTGACATTAAATTTGATTCAACTTATTTAGCTAAAAAAGATTTACCTCTTGATTATCAAGAAGCATTATTCAACTTACCAGTTGGTGGAATTTACGGACCATACGTTTTCAACGGACACCAATGTATTTCTAGAATGATTGCTAAAAAAGGAAATGCAAGTGCAAAAGCTAGTCACATTTTATTAGCTTACAAAGGAGCTCCTCAATCAACTGCAACTAGAACTAAAGAAGAAGCGCAAGCTTTAGCAAATGACTTATTAGCACAAGCAAAAGCTAATCCAGGAAATTTCGCTATGTTAGCTATGACAAATTCTGACGACCCAGGATCTAAAAATAATGGTGGTGAGTACGACAACATTACTCCAGGACAAATGGTTCCTCAATTTAATGATTATGTATTTAATAACGCTATTGGTTCAATTGGTGTTGTTGAAACAGATTTTGGTTTCCATGTAATTAAAGTTACAGACAAATACGATGCTGTTTTAATGGGAACAGTTGCTCAAAAAGTTCAACCATCTGAAGCTACGATTGATGCTATTTACACAAAAGCAAGTCAATTAGAAGCAGATGCTAATAAAAATTCAGATTTTGCAGCTTTAGCTAAAAAAGCAGGATTAGAAGTAATTCCAGCTACTAACTTAAAAGGATTTGACGAATACGTTCAAGGAGTAGGTTCTCAAAGAGAAATCATCAGATGGTCATTCAAAAAAGATACTGAAATAGGTGATGTTAGACGTTTTGAAGTTCCTCAAGGTTTTGTTATTGCAAAATTAAAAGATAGAAACGAAAGCGGCTTATTACCTCTTGATATTGCAAAACAATCTGTTGAGCCTATCATAAAAAACCAGAAAAAAGCTGAAATTATCAAGAAAAAAATGAGTGGTAGTTCTTTAGAAGCGGTTGCTAAGGCATCTGGCGCTACAGTTCAACCTGCTACTGGTGTTTCTTTAAAAATGCCAGTTCTTCCAAATATTGGTAACGAACCTAAAGTTGTAGGTAAAGCATTTGGATTAGCTGCAGGTAAAACTTCTGAAATTATTGAAGGAAATTCAGGTATGTTTATGGTAAGAGCTAAAGCAGTAACTAAAGCTCCTGAAGTTCCAAGTTACACCACTTATATTACACAAGACAGAACACAAAATCAATCATATGGCGTTTCTAAAGCATATACAGCTTTAAAAGACAAAGCAGATATTAAAGATAATAGAGCTAACTTCTAATATCGATTTTGATTATAAATAAAAAAGAGGCTGATTCTCATCAGCCTCTTTTTTATTTCATTTGTTTGATAGCGTAGGTTACAATTCCCCAAATTATCAACTCGTTTTCTTCTTCAATTTTTATGGGTTGGTATTGAGAATTTTCAGGCATTAAATAAACTTCGTCATTATCTTTCTTGATTCTTTTTACCGTAAACTCGCCATCAATAAGACAAACTGCTATGGCATTATTTCGAGGTTCTAAACTTCTGTCGATTACTAAAATATCACCATCATCAATTCCTGCTCCTATCATGGAATTTCCACTGGCTTTGGCATAAAATGTGGCTTCTCTATTTTTGACTAACAAATGATCCAAACTCAATTTCAATTCTTCAAAATCAGCTGCAGGCGATGGAAAACCAGCTTTTATTCCACCTGAAATAAAAGAAGTTGGAATAGGGTTTTCCAAATCGGGAATAAAGAATGTTATTTTAGGATTTACTTGCATTGCACTTCTATTAATTCGTTAAAATTGGTAGTATATCGTTTCGACAAGTGATTTTGTTTCATTTTCCAAGTCCGTTTCAAATCCTGAGTCGCTAATCGAATTTTACGTTCTCCTACTTTCTCATGATAAGCATCCATGACTTCCATTAGTTTTTGAAACTTTGGATTTTCATCATCAAACAAGTGAAACTGTTTTTGATTGGCTGGAATAATTTCGGTAACAATTACACCTGCTTTTTTGTAAATAGCACCTTCTTCATATAATTCTTTCAACATTTTTACAGCCAAACCACTAATTGAAAAAGCGGTATTACTTGGAAAAGACAATGTTTGCAAACGATAAAAACTATATTTTGCTCCGTCTGCTCGAAATCTATCTTTGCTCAAATATAAAATCACACCATAACAGCATGAATTTTGTTTTCGCAACTTCTCGGAACAAACACTGGCAAAAGTTACTACACGTTCTTTAAGCTCATTGAAGTCGGATATGTCTTTTTCAAAACTACGAGTCACAGCAATATTTTTCTTAGCTTTTGGTTCTTCCATCTCCAATACAGATTTACCTTCTAATTCGTATTTTAAACGCATTCCTACCACTCCCATTTCTTTTCGAATAAACCACTCGTTGTGTGGCAAAGTAAAGTCGTAGGCGGTTAAAATTCCTTTCGTTTGCATTTTCTTAGTCAAACGATAACCAATTCCCCAAACATCTTCAATTTTAGTCCATTTTAAAGCTTTGATACGTTTTTCATCGGAATCGATTACATAAACACCTTGTGTTCGTTCGTGAAATTTCTTCGCAATTTTATTCGCAATTTTAGACAATGCTTTAGTAGGTGCAAAACCAATTCCTGTTGGAATACTCAACCATTTTATAATACGCTGACGAATTTGCAAACCATACTCGTGATAATCAGGTATATCTTGACCTGAAAAGTTTAAAAAAGCTTCATCTATACTATAGACCTCAACATTTGGAGTAAAATGTTCTAACGTATTCATAACACGATGACTCAAATCACCATACAATGCATAATTAGAAGAGAAAACTTGAATATTGTGCTGTTTGATTACATCTCGAACTTTAAATTCGGGCACACCCATAGGAATACCTAGTGCTTTAGCTTCATTACTACGCGAAATTACACAACCATCATTATTAGACAAAACCACGACTGGTTTGCCATTTAATTGAGGCTGAAAAACACGTTCACACGAAACGTAAAAATTATTACAATCAACTAAAGCATACATCTTGTAAAGTTACTTCAACTTTTACAAAAAGAAAATCAGTCAATTGTTAATGTTAATAAATTATCGCTTCAAAGAAAAGTGTGCTTTGAAAATTTGTTTTGTCGTCCCATTCTGAGGTAAATACTCAACTGTGAACCAATAATCAGTAGAAGGCAATGCTTCACCATTGTAAGTTCCATCCCAACCTGAACTCGCAGGCGACATTTGTTTTAAGAATTTACCGTAACGATCAAAAATATTAATCACTGCATCTGGCTGATGACTCAAATCCCAAATATTCCAATTATCGTTAACTCCATCTCCATTTGGAGTGAAATAATTTGGATAATTGATGATGTAAATTGGACCTACAATTGTTGGATTACATCCTCCTAAAATATCATAAATATTTACGTAGTATTCCCCTGTTGGCAAATTGGTAAACACATTACTTGACTGATATTCAGTTACGCTTCCATCCGGATAAACCAATTGATACAGATAATCTCCAAATCCTCCTGTTAAATTTATAGTAATAAACGTGTTGTTTTCAAATGGAGTACTCACCGTAAAATCAGCAACAGCTGGACCCGATTGTACAATAGTTACGGTAGTTGTGTTATAGTTACAATTGGCTCCAACATCTGGTGTAAGTTTGATAAATTCAACCGTATAAACACCTGCTTGCGAAGCAGTATAACTTGGGCCCGTTCCCATCAAAGTTCCATTCAAAAACCAATTCACGGTAAAAAATGCAGGATTTAAACCAGAATTCATAGTAAATGTTCTCAATACATCACCCGTTTGAGAGTCTACACAAATAATTCCACCTTGAATGGTTATATCCAAAAGAGGATGCACTGTAAATGCAAACGAAATTTCGTCATTACAATTTGGATTACCAATAGCCGAAGCATACACATAATACGTATACGTTCCTGGAGTTGAAATATTCAAATTCGTAATCAAATCAGCAGCATTACCCCCAGATTGTGAGTAGTAACCAATATTATAAGTTGTCGTTGGTAAAGTTGGTAATACGTACGTTCCGCATTCTTCATTATCGAAAACTAAGCCCAAAGTACCTAAGTTAGGTGTTTCGGAAACTATAATATCAAAATTATCTTCTTGTGTACAAATAATCCTATCTCCGTTTACCGCATATACATAAATAGTCGTAGTCGTATTTGGTGTATTAAAAACGGTTCCTGGCGGTACAGGATTCACTCCATTTGGATCATAAAAATAACCAATGGTAAAATTAAAAGGTGTAGGCGCCACATGTGTTAATGCTGGTAATTGATAATTTTCAAATTCACACACATTCACATTTTGATAATCAGGCAAATTAATACCGTTATAAGTAATAGTGAAAGGCAAGTTAATTTCACAACCTGTTGAAGCATCAATATTGTATAAATAAAAAGTTTCTGTAGTTGAAAAAACTTGTGTCGAAGAAACCACTGTTCCTCCGCCACTTGGCCCACCTGAAGCCGTATAAATTGTTCCGTTTACTGGTGTTGGTATAGAATAAGGCAAACATTCTGTTCTACTATTGTAAACATCGGCTGGCGGAAACGGATTCAAAGAAATCGTAAAACTCGATTCATTTTCACAGCTATTAGCATCTAATCCGTTATAAATATAATAAGTTCCAGCTGCTAGGTTTAATCCTGTCAAATCAATAATTTGACCTGCATTTAATTGTTGTTGACCAATTACTGTTGGCCCTCCTGATAAAGTATAGTACGTACCATTCGTTAAAACAGGCAAAACAAATTCACCACAATAAACATCACTTACGATTGTATCTACAGGTGGTAACGGATGAATTGTGATGTTGTAATTCAAGTTAGAAGTACAATTAGGTAACGTTGTTGTATTTGTAAAATAATATACAACTTGTGAAGAAGTAATATTCAAATCTGTAATTGGAGTTCCGCCACCATTAGGCGCTGTAAAATATCCCCCGAAAGGAACTGCTGGCAACGTGTAAGCACCACAACCTGAAACCGCTGTAAAAACAGAAGTATCTACCAAATCGATCAAAAACGGATTATCTAAAGAACAGCTTCCTGGCACACCTGAACTCGTTGTATGCGCTAATTGATTGTAAACATAATATGTGCCTGGAAAATTAGGCCCGGCAACACTTATTACATCACCCGCAAATAATGGAGTTCCTGAGCCATTTGGTCCTGAAAAATAATTTCCATTTACTAATGCTGGTAAAATATAGTTATCACAACTTACAACGTCTGCTGGATCATCCGCTAATGGTAATGGGTGAATAAAGAAAATAAATTGTTCATCTCTACACAGCACACCATTTACTTCTGCATAATAATATAAAGTTTCCGTGAAAGTTGCTGCTGTTGCATTTAAATATTCGGTTCCTGCTGGAACAATAACTCCAGTACCTGAAGGCCCTCCTGGTTGTGTGTAAAAATTTCCAATATTTGCTGGTGGTGTTGGTACAAGAAATCTTCCACAATGGTCTAATTGCGGGACATATTCGTCAATTAAAGTTAAATTAAAACTAGATTCATTTGTACAACCATTAGCATCTGGACCCGCAAAAATAAAATACGTTCCACCATCTACTAAAATATCTCCAATATTAAATTGAACTTGCCCAGGTGTTGTTGGTCCACCTGATAACAGATAATACGTTCCATTTACAATAACTGGCAATGTAAATTGACTACACTCGATTGGGTCTGGAATATCATCAACAATTGGTAACGGATTAACCGTAATCGTTAGAGAAGTAACATCAAAACAAATTGGATTTGAATTATCTTGAATTCGGATTCCAACAGTAAATGTAGTTGTTCCGTTTGGAATTGTAACAGAAGCTACTGGATTTGTTCCCGAAGAAGCTTCACCAACAGAATTATAATAAGTAACCGTATAATTTGCTGGCGATTGTCCATTCAAAACCTCGTTTGTTGTAGCATTTGTAAAAGTATAAGTCGTATTTCCTTGACCTTCACAAACTGAAACTGGATTAGGTAGTGTTGCAACAACTGCATTCGTAACAATCAAATCAAAAGGATACTCAGCATCGCAAAAATTACCTGTTACGGTGTTGAAAATTTTAATATAAATTGTCTGACCACCAGCACTTGGATAAGAAGTTAAATTTCCAATTGGAATTGGATTATTCGCTGCAATATCAGCAGGCGTTTCATAATAAAAAACATCGTAAATAGTAGAGTCAATTCCTAAAGCTACTTCATTATTGGTAGTCAAATTAAAATTATAAAAAGCTTCACCTGTATTACAGGTTAATAAATCAGATGGGTTTGCAACTGCTAAATCTGTAAATACAATTGTATCAGTAATCGCACATGTTCCTCTTACTGCTTCAACAGAATAAGTTCCTGCATGAGTAACGGTGTAAGAAGAATTAGTTTCTCCAGGAATTGGATTACCATTCTCGTACCAAGTATAGGTAAATGTATTATCTAAATTCGTATCCAATTGAACCGTATCACCTGTACAAATAATTTGATCATTCCCTAAATCTAAAGTAGTGGTAAAACTTCCTGCAGCTATAAAAACCGCCGAATCAAAACCAGAATTAGCATAATCTCCAATTACTAATCGTATTCTATAAGGTGTATTTGGAATTACCGCCGAGGAGGCATTCATAACCACAGTTTGCCCTCTCATATTTAATGCCGAAGTAGGGTTTCCAACATTATATGTTCCGAAAAAACCAGGATTAATCGATGCGCAATTGTTATTTGGACTTGAAGGATCGTTGTAAATACTATTTCTAATTGTAGTTACCGACACCGGAGTACTTGTCCCAGGAATTACCGCTAAGTTATTTGAAATTCCAGAAGATAAATCGGTTAATACAAAAGCAAAAACATCACTGAACTCACATTGATAAAAACCATATTCATTAGAAGCAAACAAGAAATTAAAACTAAAACTATTCGAAAGCGGAATAAAATCAAACTCTAAATACTCTGCATTAACTATTGGGCTTGTACCTCCATTTGCATCGCTTAATGTTTGTAAAAAAGCATCTCCAGGTGCATTAACCGCGCTACTCAAATTAACACCCATGTATGACCCTTGCGTAAAAGTAGCAACTCCATTTCTAATAATTATTCCTTCTGAAATTGGAAAAGACGAACCATTTTGATTAAAATAAGCAACCGCTTGAGTGGATGAAACCGAAATATTAGAAACTTCAACACATGAATTTCCTAATAACAAATCAACTAACTGAGCTGGCGAATTTGTAGTGTTATCTACCGTTATTGCTTGTGAAAACAAACAACTCGAATATAGAAAGGCGAATATAAAAAGTAAGTTTTTCAAGATTTATATGGGGATTAAAATCATTGATATAAATATAACTAAAAAAGGCTAAACAGGATTATTTAAATCAAAAAAAAGTTTGAACATTGTTAAATATTCAAACTTTTTTTTGATTATTTAGATTTTTGTTAATCGTTCAGCTTCAAAACAGCCATAAATGCTTCTTGTGGAATTTCTACATTTCCTACTTGACGCATACGTTTTTTACCTTTTTTCTGTTTTTCAAGAAGTTTACGTTTACGAGAGATATCTCCACCATAACATTTTGCAGTTACGTCTTTTCTTAAAGCTTTAATCGTTTCACGAGCAATTACTTTAGCTCCAATTGCAGCCTGAATTGGAATATCAAATTGTTGTCTTGGTATTAATTCTTTTAATTTTTCACACATTTTTTTACCAATATGATATGCATTACTTTCATGAATTAAAGCCGAAAGCGCATCAACTGGCTGTGCATTTAACAAGACATCTAAACGAACTAATTTTGATTCGCGCATTCCTATTGGATGATAATCAAAAGACGCATATCCTTTAGAAACTGTTTTTAATCTATCATAAAAATCGAATACGATTTCCGCTAACGGCATATCGAAATTCAATTCTACACGTTCGGTAGTTAAATACGTTTGATTGGTAATTACACCACGTTTTTCGATACACAAACTCATTACGTTTCCAACAAAATCCGATTTTGTGATGATGGTTGCTTTGATATATGGTTCTTCTACTCTATCTAATTTAGATGGCTCAGGCAAATCAGATGGATTATTTACAATTAAGATAGTATCAGGTTCTTTTTTAGTGTACGCATGATACGAAACGTTAGGAACAGTAGTAATTACCGTCATATCAAACTCACGTTCTAAACGCTCTTGGATAATTTCCATGTGTAGCATTCCTAAGAATCCACATCGGAAACCAAATCCTAATGCAGCTGAACTTTCCGCAGCAAATACTAAAGAAGCATCGTTTAACTGAAGTTTCTCCATCGAAGCACGTAAATCTTCATAATCTTCTGTGTCTACAGGATAAATTCCAGCGAAAACCATTGGTTTTACGTCTTCAAATCCTTTAATCATATTTGTTGTAGGCGTTTTTGCATCAGTAATAGTATCACCTACTTTTACCTCTTTAGCCTCTTTAATTCCAGAAACTAAATAACCTACATCACCTGTTGAAATAACACTTTTGGGTACTTGATTTAATTTTAATGTCCCAACTTCATCGGCAAAATATTCATTACCCGTTGCCATGAATTTAATCTTCTGCCCTTTTTTAATTTCTCCATTAATAACACGGAAAATTACTTCAATTCCTCTAAAAGGATTATAGTGCGAATCGAAAATCAAGGCTTGTAATGGCTCTTCTGGATCTCCTTTTGGAGCCGGAATTTTCTCAATAATAGCTGCCAAAATATTTTCAACACCAAAACCTGTTTTACCAGAAGCATGAATAATATCTTCTAATTTACATCCTAATAAATCAATAATATCATCACTAACTTCCTCTGGATTAGCACTTGGCAAATCTACTTTATTTAAAACTGGGATAATTTCCAAGTCATTTTCTAAAGCCAAATACAAATTTGAAATCGTTTGTGCTTGAATACTTTGCGCTGCATCCACAATCAACAAAGCGCCTTCACAAGCAGCAATCGAACGAGAAACCTCATACGAGAAATCCACGTGACCTGGAGTGTCAATCAAATTCAAAATATATTGTTCCCCTTTGTAGGTATATTCCATTTGAATAGCATGACTTTTTATGGTAATTCCACGTTCGCGTTCTAAGTCCATGTTATCTAGTAACTGAGCCTTTTCTTCACGAGCTGTAACGGTTTGCGTAGCACCTAATAAACGGTCTGCCAACGTACTTTTTCCGTGGTCAATGTGTGCAATAATGCAGAAATTTCTAATGTGTTTCATCTTTCAATGTAAAGTTCAGGTACAAGAGCCATTTTCATCTTCCAAACTCTTGTTCGTTTAATCTGCAAATATAAGCTAAAGTTTTGGATTTTAAACCTGAGAATCTTTGGAAACCCATTCGATTTAAAAAATTCTTATCTTTGCAAAAAATTGAAGCACCATGCCTAAAATTGGTAACATCATACTACCCGATTTTCCTTTATTATTAGCCCCAATGGAAGACGTGAGCGACCCACCATTTCGTCGTTTATGCAAATTACATGGAGCTGATTTAATGTACTCTGAATTTATTTCTTCGGAAGGATTGATTCGTGATGCTGTAAAAAGCAAGCAAAAGCTGGATATTTTTGATTACGAACGCCCTGTGGGAATTCAAATTTTTGGTGGTGATGAAGAAGCAATGGAAATGTCTTCAAGAATTGTGGATGCTGTTCAACCCGATTTGGTAGACATCAATTTTGGTTGTCCAGTAAAAAAAGTAGTTTGTAAAGGTGCTGGAGCAGGCGTTTTGAAAGATGTGGATTTAATGGTACGTTTAACCAAAGCCGTTATCAAAGGGACTAATCTTCCGGTTACAGTTAAAACACGTTTAGGTTGGGACGAAAGTTCAATTAATATTGATGAAGTTGCCGAGCGCTTGCAAGACATTGGTGTGCAAGCCCTAACAGTTCATGCCAGAACACGTGCTCAAATGTACAAAGGGCATTCAGATTGGAGTCATATTGAACGTGTGAAAAATAATCCTAGAATTACGATGCCTATTTTTGGAAATGGTGATATTGACTCTCCTGAAAAAGCATTGGAATACAAAAACAAATACGGTTTAGATGGTATGATGATTGGTCGTGCTGCTATTGGTTATCCTTGGATTTTCAATGAAATTAAACATTATTTCGCCACAGGAGAAAAATTAGCTCCACCAAGCATGAATGACCGAATTGAAGCCGCTAGAAATCACTTAATTTGGAGTATTGAATGGAAAGGCGAACGTTTAGGTATTAACGAAATGCGTCGTCATTATACTAATTATTTCAAAGGCATTCACGGTTTTAAAGAATACAAACAAAAATTGGTTACCACAGATGGCATCAATCAATTGTTAGATGTATTTACTGAGATTGAACAAGTGTATGCGGATTATGTTTTTGGAGAATTAAACTAAACCTAAAGATGAAAAAACTAATTAAAATTATTATTTATGTTATAATTATTATTTTCTCTTTAAAATTAATAATTGCCGTTGGAAATTATATTAAAATATCAAATTCCACAGAATATGTAATTGCAAAAAAATTCATCAAAGAAGATTCAAATCTAAAATCTAAAATTGGTGAAATTAAAGATTTTGGTTCGTTTCCAAAAGGAGGAATTCAATGGAAAAATGGTTTAAATTCAGCTCAAATCGAAACTAACGTGATTGGATCAAAAGGAGAAGCTTACGTTATCGCATTTATCAAAGAAAATCATGAAAAAAAGTGGATTTTAGACACATTGTTGATTTCAAAAATCAATAAATAATCTACCCATGATAAACCCTAGAAAACACAATCTTCCCTTCTTTAATTTCTAAAACTTCAGCTACTAACATATCTGCTTCACCTTCAACTTGCCTAGTGTATTCCATGAAAACTCTATCGGTGTTGGCGGTTAATGAAGTTACTTTGTAGTGTAACGTTGGTAATCTATCAAAAGCATCTTGCCACCAAACGCGCATGGCTTCTTTTCCAATGATTAAACCATTAGTTTCAGGTTGGCGAATTTTCAATTTCGGACTGAAATGTTGGGCTTCGTCGTCGTATAATTCTAATAATTTCTCTAAGTTTTTCATATTGAAAGCATCGAACCATTTAATGGCGATTTGTTGTAGTTGATTTGGCATAAAGTTTTATTTTAATTTGAAACACATAGACATATAGGTTTCATAGTTATTAAAAAGTCGTTTCACTTTGCACAGAAAACATAGCTTAGTGAAAAATTCATAAAAAAAGGCACAAAGAATGAAATCCTATGTGCCTATGTGTTTTATAAAATGGTATTAAGCATTTTTCAGGTTGATGATTTCTTGTTCGGTTAAGAATCTCCAATCACCTCTTGGTAAATTTTTCTTAGTTAAACCTGCAAAAGTTACACGGTCCACTTTTAAAACATCGTATTTTAAATGTTCGAAAATTCTACGAACGATTTTTACGTTTGAAGTTTTCATTTTTAAACCAATTTCACTTTTTGGTTGATCTTCGATGTAAGTGATTTCTTCCACATATACTTTGTGTTCGTCAATCATTAATCCTTTTTGAATTTTCTCTAAGTCTTCAAATTTCAAATTCTTATCTAAAGTTACTTGATATACTTTCGAAGAACGTTGATTTGGAACCGTAAATTTCTGAATCATTTCGGTATCATTGGTAAACAACAACAAACCCGTTGTGGTTTTATCCATTCTTCC
>RRZU012159992.1_pt1 | contig 12578 bp, 15 predicted proteins | sample 2165561 | NCBI WGS metagenome assembly RRZU01 (sample SAMN10456909, study PRJNA506462) | wastewater metagenome | isolation source: wastewater sludge | place: USA: Moscow, Idaho | reverse complement strand
CTTCCTTGGCGACTCCTTCGGCGACGTCGTCGCAGTGACCGAGGACGGCTCGCCGCGCGGGGCTCAGCAGATTGTCCTGTGGCGCTGCCGCCCGGTTGAAAGAGACGATTCAGACGGGACGACGGCGGCCGCACCCACCTTCGACGCACCCACCGGAGGTTCCGTGGACGACCCGTGGAGCACTGGTTTTACTGATACGTCCGCAACGGACACCACACCGCACAGTACCAATGCCCGTTACTCGGAATCCCACGCCGTAAATGGCACCTCACCCGGCACCGACTCAACTTCGACTAGCAGTCCATCGGACCACACATCCCACACGAACACGTCCGACCCTGACATCGAACTTGCCAGCGACGACGCCCCACGCCGCGCCGCCAATACCGAGGCCGGAGAAATCATGGGGCTTCTCGTCAGCCAAGGGGCGCGTGCACTCACCTTCGTCCGGTCTCGTCCGGGTACCGAACGGGTGGCCGAAATCGCCCGTGAATGGTTGGAACTACGAGCTCCTTATCTCGCCGGATCGGTGGCCGCCTACCGCGGTGGCTACCTTCCCGAGGAACGCCGCGAGCTCGAGGAGCAACTGCGCGAGGGCGATATGCGTGCGCTCGCGACCACCAGCGCACTGGAGTTGGGGATCGATATCTCGGGGTTGGACGCCGTCGTCGTGACGGGATGGCCCGGGACCCACGCGTCGTTCGCGCAGCAGATCGGGCGCGCCGGACGTGCTGGACGGCAGGGTCTGGCGGTGTTCGTGGGGCGCGACAATCCACTCGATCAGTACCTACTCGATCACCCGGAGGTCATCGCGCAGACCCCGAGCGAGGCCAACGTCTTCGACCCCATGAATCCCAACGCACTCATCCCGGAGCTGTGCGCGGCAGCCGCCGAACTCCCCCTCCAGCCCGAAGACGCCCCGGTCTTCGGGCTGCCGGACACCTCGCTCTTCGAGGACCTCGCCACCGACGGTCTGTTGCGCCGCCGCCCTGCCGGGTGGTTCTGGAACACCTCACTGGGCGTCAGCGCGCACCAGACGGTCAGCCTGCGCGGCGAAGGAAGCACAGTCTCGATCGTCAACTCAGCCGACGGCACCATTCTCGGCACCGTCGACTCCGCGCGCGCCGACACCACCGTCTACCCCGGCGCGATCTATCTCCACCAGGGCGTTCCCTTCGAGGTAGAGGCACTCGGCGAGGATGTGGCGTTGGTTCATGAACATCGCGAGGAGGAGATCCGCACCTATCCCCGCGAGGAGATGGGCGTGGAGATCATGGAGACGGAGGAGCAGATCGAGCTGGAAACGGGTATCTGGGCACGCGGCAAAGTGGTGGTCTCCTCCCGCGTCATCGGCTACGACGTAAGGCGGCTGCGCGACGGGCTCTACCTCGGCATGGTGCCGCTGACGATGCCCGTGCGCCAACTTCACACGTCGGCGACATGGTGGACGATCAACGAAAAGTCGATCAAAGCGAGCGGCATCCTGCGGGCCGATATTCCAGGGGCGCTGCATGGCGCCGAGCACGCGTCGATCGGCCTGCTGCCATTGTTCGCTACCTGCGACCGCTGGGACCTCGGCGGCCTCTCAACCGCCGCCCACCTTGACACCGGGCGGGCAACCGTCATCGTGCACGACGCCATCTCCGGCGGCTCCGGCTGCGCGGAACGCGGATTTCAGGCCGGGCGGGAGTGGATGCTCGCCACCCTCAAGACGATCGAATCTTGCCCGTGTATCTCGGGATGCCCGCGCTGCATCCAGTCGCCCAAGTGCGGGAACAACAACGAGCCGCTCTCGAAATCCGGAGCAATTCTGTTGTTGAAGGCCCTCACTCAGGCGATGGATGGCAACGTTGGAGTGCCACCTGAGATTGGCGAGTAAGTCAGGTAACGCTGACGATCGAAACGTGCAGGTTGCGAACCCACATACGTTCGCTTCGTAGGACCCTGCTTCATTCGTGGTTTCTTCATTCGTGTTCTCGTTATCAGGGCGGCTTGTCCGCCGGTCCGGCGCGCGCTCGCACTTCCATCGAGTAGCCGGACATCGCAGCCTTCGCCTGAATAACGACGACGACATGCTCCCCCACTACCTCGCACCCACTCACGTTGCGCTGGTTTCGCAGCGCAACTTCCTGAGCCTTGGTACAGGCGGCTGCCGCTCCCCCGCGGCGCAATTCCTCAGCACCCGCAAGTGCCGCAACATCCGCGACATTCTGTGAGCGGTCGCGCGTCGCGACGACGTCGCCGATTGCCATAATCCCCATGATGGCGATGGCAAAGGCGACAAGTAACCCAAGAACCATGACTGTTCCCGCACCGCGTTCCTGCAAATCCGAATCGCTCTGGAGGTGCGGTCCATCCGGATTGAAATATCCCATCAAACGCTCGCGCCCCACTGGCGATGACGCGGAATTTCGCCCAACTTGGTGACTACCCTCGCAGATCATGGCAACGCCACCCCCGGCTCTAACGGAACTGACAAGGTGGAGGATGCCCTGACGTCCAACCAACCCAGCACTCCGGACGGTTCAACCGAGGCAGTGACGACGACGTATTCGCCCTCACTTCCCACGGCTATATCCGCCTTGTTGGCACCGGGAACATCAAGTGATGAAGCGTCATAAGCCTTGCCGACGGCGGCGTTGCGGGCCACCGCATAGGCCACACTCTGCGCCTGAAGGTGTGCAGACATGAAGGACGTGATGACCATGAGGAGAATGGCGATGAACGAAATCGGTATCAGTCCCACAGCAAGCTCACTCGTAACCATTCCGCGTTCGTATTCATAGCCGCATTGGGAGGTATTCGTTCCTTGCGGCATCTGCTCCCACATCAGTTCGAGCACCTTATCCTGTCCCGGCTTGTGTGTTTCACGGTGCCCCGTCACATGGGTTTCCTCATGCTCTTGGCTCTGCATCATTGTCGTCCTCCTTGCGTGAGATGCACGGTGCCCGCGGGCCCAAAGCCCGCGGGCACCGTGTGTGCATCGCTCTAAGCCAGCGACGAGAAGATGGCCTTGAAGATGGATTCAATGGCGTCCTTGACCCACTGCTGTTGCATGAGCCAGAGGAGGATGCCGGCGAATGACGTTGCCGCTACCGTTCCAACTGCGTATTCGGCCGTAGCCATGCCTGCTTCGCCGCTCACATCTTCGAGGGGAAGGACCGCGTAATCCTGATTCATTGTGCTGTTTCCTTTCGGTGAGGGACCCTCGTTCCGGGTCCGTGGAACAAGCATCTACGAAAGAGCAACACCTCCGCTGAGAGAAGTCTTCTCCTGTGAATGGGCGCTGCACGAAGCCGATCTGTGGATACAAGTAGCAGGGTTGAACCACACAACAAGTAGCAGGTTTCGGCCACACAAAAGGCCCTGATCCGGCGAGGAGTTATCTCAAACTCCGTACCAGATCAGGGCCTTAGCGCCCAATACGGTCCTGTGGGTTACACCTGACCACCAGAAATCGGCTACACCCGATCACCACCTGACCACCAGAAATCGGCTACACCCGATCACCATCCGACCACCATCTGATCACCAGAAAATGGCTAAACCCGCCGCGGCGATCACCGGCACAATGCCGAGAAGAACAAAAGCGGGCAAGAAACATAGCCCTAGCGGCAGAACCAGCTGCGACCCCAACTTAGCGGCAGCCTCGCGCGCGTGACGTTCCCTCCCCTGCCGCAGCATCTGCGCACCGCGCTCCAGAAGCGGCAAGGGCGCAGCACCATCCTCCCACGCGGGTTGTAGAGCATCCTTCAACACATCGAAACGAGCGGGCACACCATTCCATGCTTCATCCCACGTGGCGCCCATCATCAGGAGCCGACCGGCAACCTGCAGGCCAGAGGATTCCTCTTCCTCTCCAAGCGCCATATCCAGGGCAATGAGCGCCCCAGGAATCGAGGCACCCGCTTTGAGAGCTGCCTGTAGTAGATCCGCGGACATAGCACCATCAAGCGGATCCATGGGTTTTCGCTTCTTCTCCCGGGGCCGAGCAGCCACGCGCATCGGCAAATACGCCACACCAACTACCACGATGAGGGCTATAAAAATCACCATCACAACGCCGACTCCTCCGCCTTGACCGCAAGCCGCCGCACCCACAAGATCCCGACCACCTCAAATGCCAGCCCCATCACCAGACACCCCATCCCAATCATTGATCCGGTAAGAAACCCAAAGGGATCAGCGCCCATGGCAATACCCAACCCCAGCCCCAACAGTGGCAACCATGAGAGCATTCGCGCGCTAGCCTTCGGGCCCGCCAGGGCAACACGCCTCGCCGCACTCGCCTCCGCCGCTTCCATGACCCCATGCGCACAAGAATCCAGAACATCCGCGGTGGGAGCACCCGTCATGTGGCTCATCCGGCATACGGCGACCGCTGGAGGAATGCCTGTCCTCATGTCACCGTTCTTACGCAACGTCCGTACCGACATCCCCCACAGCCGCCGCAGTGCCCCCGGCACTCCGTAGTTATCGAGTTCTGCATCTCCCGTGTTGACCATCCCCAGTCTCGTCAACGCCTGCCGCCAGGCTGCCTCCGTCGTCGCTCCCGAACGTAGCCTTGTGGCCACTTCGGACACCAGAAGTCCCGGCTCCACCGCAACCTTTCGCTGCTGTTCAGGCCGCGCCCTTCGCACCACACCGCGAAAGCTCCACACCCGCACTTCCGACGTAGCCGGAGTGACTTTGCATCCCGCCCACACAACAAGAAGTAGCAACGCGCAAATCACAGCAATCACGGCAGACTCACTGTCTCTTCATCCAGCCCCATCCGCCGTGCCAACTGTGACCATCCCGGACCTTGAACGAACTCTCGCCCGTTCCACACGAGCGCATCCTGCGCACAAAGCTCGCCTCCGTGCCGCTCTAGAACGGCGATCTGCCAGACTTGGCGATGAGCACCGTGACGCTCCACATGAATAACAGCATCAAGCGCACTCACCGCCTGCGCCGCCACCACCGGTTCTTCCATACCAGCCAACGCGCCCAGGGCAACCAATCGTGAGGGAACATCGATCGCCGAGTTCGCATGAATAGTGCCCCACCCACCCTCGTGACCAGTATTCAACGCGGAAAGAACATCGCGTACTTCGCTTCCTCGGCACTCACCCAACACGATCCGATCCGGCCGCATTCGCATCGCGGCCCGCACCAGATCACTCATCGAGACCTCACCGGCTCCTTGCACATTCGCATGCCGCACCTGTAGGTGAACCACGTGCGGATGCCGCGGCCGCAACTCCGCCGATTCCTCAATCACCAGAATCCGTTCACTCGCCGGAATCTCGGCCAAGAGCGCGGCGAGAAGCGTCGTCTTCCCTGACCCCGTCGCGCCTGAGATCATCACGTTCGCACGCATCGAAACCAGCCGATCAACCAACGGCCGAATGCTCTCGGGAACCATCCCCACTCTCGTCAAGTCATCAAGACTGAACGTCACCCTGCGCTGTGTTCGCAACGAGATCAGGGCACCCTCAGCCGCCAAAGGAGGGAGGACCGCGTGCAACCGCAGCCCTCCCTCGAAAGTTCCGTCGACAATCGGACTGGAGTCATCAAGCCGTTGGCCGCAGCTGGCGGCCAGACGAACGGCGAGTGCGCGGACGTCGTCGTCGGAAAAATGCCCAACGAGCTGCTCAATCAGCTCGAGTCCCTCACCACGATCCACCCATACGCCGTGGGTTCCGTTGACGAGGATGTCCGTGATGTGAGGGTCGTCGATAAGGGGCTGAAGCACCGGGCCCGCTCCGCCCACCGCGTGCTGGATTTGCCTACCGGCACCCAGGATGTCACGGATGCCGACGGCGTGTGGGAGGGCCGCTCCGAGTGCATCGCCGACGTCCGCGCCACCCGCGAGTACGTTTCGGGCCTTGCGTATCTGTACCTCATTGAGGCGCGACGGCGGGCTGGGTCGCGTAGTCAACCGCCCCGCTCCAGGACTCACCCCACCTCCACGCGCCATCACACCTCCAGCCGGCACCATCCCACCTTCACGCGCCATCACACCAACTCCAGACACAACGCCTGTATTCGGGAGACGTCACGGGCCGTGTTGCAACGCCGCCGGTCACCCAAACGCACACCGTGTTCGAGGTCCTGCTCCAGGTTGCGCAGTCGCCGCAACGGCACCACCCGCTCGCATCCAAGCTCCACCGCGATCGCCGCGGTTTCGGCCCCGCCACTCGTCCCATTAATCACCACAACGGGCACAGTCCCCTCCGGAACCCGTTGCAGAACCCGGCGGGTGTGCCGCAGCCCCCGCGACGTCGCATGAGTAACGACGACGAGGACATCGCACCATTCGAGCCACCCACGCGCCGACGAGTCCACCTCGATGACTCCTCGCGGCAGATCAAGGACCGTCACTGCATTGACCTGTGAGAGCGCAGAAATCGCACGTTCACCCGAGGCCCCCGACAAAGGCACAGCGCCACGTTCATCGGCGCTGAGGACATGCACTTCGTCGAGCCGGGGCAGCGCCGCGTTAAGGCGCCCCGGCACGAGCGCCCCGGACGATTCGGGAAGATCCGCCCACCGCAATCCTGGATTCTTGTGCAGGCCCAGGCCTCGTTCGATGCCGAGGGAGAGGGGGTCGAGGTCGATAAGGCCGGTGGCGTCGGTTTCTCCAAGGCCGCGCGCCAGCCACGAAGCTAACGTAGAACAGCCCGCTCCACCATGCGCTCCCACAACACCCACGATGACTCCTCTGCGAGTGGAACCCGCCGCAAGCATCAGTTCAAGCAGGTCCTCGGCTTGCTCCGGGAGCGCGATCCGTACTTTCCCGCTGGCAAAATATGGCGCATAGGAGGGGTGAAAACTTGCTTCTACCTGGGGAGTCGCGCCCGGCGCCTCGACAATGCGCAGCACCGCGCCAGTTTCGACGGCGGCCCGCGAGTGGGCCACCTCCACTCCGGCGAGCGTGGCCAGCCGCGCCACCTCACTACGCACCACGTCACTGCTCGCCTTAAGCGCGGCAATAGCCACCCGCCCCGGTTCGATCGGACTTTGTTCTCGCTGCTCCAGCTCGGCTGGGCGGGATTCTCGTCTAGTCATGGTCCAAGCATTACCGCTTTCACGCCTCGCCCGCTGGCGACCAGCAACTCCTGTGGATGGGGAGTGCACGAACCGCTTCTGTGGAGAAAAGTAGCACCCAACATTTCCCCATACTCAGGACTGGCGCGAAGCGCCCAATCTTGGAAGAGTATCGGTATGCCTTCAACGAAGCCGACCGCCCAGCTAACCCATACCCATCAGCGCGGCCGCCGCGCCAGCGCCCTTCGAGTGTCTACTCACCAGCGCCACTTTCTCCGCACATCAGCCGCACTCGCGGCCCTCGCCCTCGCGCTGGGAGCCTGCGGCGGTTCAGGAGACTCCGCCGCCCCATCCGCCACCTCCACGGTCGTGTCCCCCACGAAAGAGGAGGTCAAGGCCGGTTTTATCGCCATTCTCGACGACGGCCTTTCCCAGCTCGATCAAGAAATCACCGACGAGGTGCGCGAGAATTACACCCAGTGTCTCGTCGACGAGGCCTACGACGATCTCTCCCCCGCAGGCCGCGAAGCAATCGCGAATCTTAGCGACGACGCGGCGATCTCCAATCCGGATCGCGTCACAATCTCGAAGGCGTCCACAGCCTGCAGGAAGCATGTCGGGGAGCTCATTATTCCTGGCAGCTAGGTTTCTTCCCTCGCCAGCGCTCAACAAATCCTCCCTTTCCGCAACACCCGCCATCAGGAGCCACACCGGCTCCCATCACCTGAAACAGTGGTTGGTACGCCACGTTCGCCTAGACTCGCCGTCGATGTCCCCGGAAAACTCCGTCATCTGTCGTAGCGTCAAGATAGACCCGATCAAGGAGGCTCCATGTCCACCCCGACCGATCCGTACAGCTCGAATTCCCGCCGCCCCTTCCAGGACGACGAAATCCTCGCGCCCATCTCACCCGAGACGGCCTCCTCGCCTGAAACGACCGTCTTCAGCAAGCAGGTGAAGCCGCCGGAGTACGTGGACGACTCATGGACGGACACGGACATCTTCCCTCACACCCAGGGCATGGATCCGGCCTTTGACCAGCAGTCGCGTCAGCCCAAGCCGCTCGACGCACCCGTCACCCCCGCAACACCGCCCGAGGCACCCACGTCCGTTATTTACGACGACGACGTCAAATCACCCGCGAGTACGTCACCCGCCGGTGCCTCCCGCACGGAAGTAATCTCCGACTACTCGGAGATCGATTATTCATTTGGTGCCGACGACGACGTCGAGACCGCTTCCGGCACAACCGCCGTCTACCCCGTTGCAAGCGCCCAGCAAACCTCTGTGATTCCAACGTCCAGTCCGGCCAGCACGCCCGCGCCCACAGAGGTGGCAGCTTCGTATGCCGCACCCGCTCCTGCGGAAGCTCCGGCAGCTCCGGCACCCATCAATGCCTGGGCTGCACCGGCAACAGCCTCTCCCGTCACTGCCGCGCCAGCCGCAATACCGACCCCCGTGGTCCCCGATGCTCCGCGCGGCCGCGGCTGGACCCACGCCTGGGTTCTCCTCGCGACGCTGCTGCTTGTACCCGTCGGCTACTATCTGCTATCCGACTCGATCTACAATTTGGAGCTCGGTCCACTCGGTGATCGGAACTCTGGAGAGGGCATACCCTGGCTGCTGCTGGCGGAACTGGCGGGTGGCCTCGCCGTCGTCGCCCTGGTGTGGTTCATTGCCCGGTTGTCCTCCCTCGGAGCGATGGTGATCGGTACCCTCTTGGCTGTGGCGGGACTCGTTGGTGTGGCGGCACCCTCGCTCGTCGAGAAATTCATGATGAATCCGCTGACCAATTTCTTCGGCACAGATAACTTGCTCATCAACAGCATCATTCTGCATTTCGGGGTGGGTCTGGCGTACGGGCGAATCCTCACGTTCGGCGTGATTCTGCTGCTCACAGGCATAGTGTCCCATTCGGCGCGAAGGCGCGGCGAGAAGTACGGTTCCGTCGTCACGCGGCGCGAGATCACTCTCGGCTCGGCGAAGTAGGGAGGACTGCTGGATGTCTGCTCCCGCAGATACCTCATGCGTTTTTATGGACGGGCCGTGGACCCACCGCTTCGTCCAGGCCAACGGATGCCAGTTCCATCTCGCCCACATGGGTGAGCATCGCGACGACCTCCCCCTCGTGGTGCTGGTGCACGGCTACCCGGAGTACTGGTGGGCGTGGCGGCACCAGTTGGAGCCCATCGCGGACGCCGGGTACGAGGTGGTGGCGATCGACCAGCGCGGCATCGCCGGCTCGGACAAAACCCCCGAGGGTGCCGACGCCCTCACCCTTTCCCACGACATCGGCGCCATCGCCCGGTCGTTGGGTGCTTCGCGAATGGTTGTGGTGGGGCACGGGCGCGGCGGTTCACTGGCGTGGGCGACCCCGACGGTGGACCCGAATCTGGTGGAAGGCATCGTCACCTTCTCGGCTCCTCACCCGCGCACGCTACAGCGCGTGGGCGCCCACCTGACGCTGCACACCTGGCGCCACGTGGCCAACACCTTCATGCCGCCGCTCGCGCGCCGCACCATTAAGGCAGACAGCTACGTCAAGAAGCTGCTGGTGGAGTGGTCCGCCAAGGGGAACGACGGCGCCGCCTCCCAGGCTCACCTCTACGCCGCGGCTATGCGGCTGCCCGAGGCCGCGCGGTATGCCACCGAGCAGTTGCGCTGGTCTTACACCGCGCAGCAGCGGCCGACTGGGCGCAAGTATTTCGAGATCACCAAGAAACCTGTGACAGTGCCGGTGTGGACCGTGCAGGGTTCGCTGGATCCGCTACTGCCCGGGCGCGCTTGGCGCAAGGACAGCGAGTTTGCCAAGGGCAACCACCGACACATCGTGGTGCCGGGCATAGGCCATTTCGTGCCCGAGGAGGCGCCGGAGGAGTCCACGCGGATTATCCTGGACTTCCTTCGGGCGCTGAATGCTTGATAACGCGGATTCCGTTTCCTAAGAGGGTGTGGGGTGTTGCTTGCTACCAATAGAGGTACGAAGCAACACCCCACGCCCAAAGAATTGAGTTTTTCGGGAGGGGTGTACCACCGACACTCTCTGCACCTAAAGGATTGAGTTTTTCGGAAAGGATTGAGCACGAGACCGCGTCAAAATGCTCAACCCTTTCCATTTTCCTCAATCCTTTCCAGGACCTCATTTCTTTCCCAGCCCCTGATGAGCCCAGTCGCCACCATTCCCGCAGCTTTCTAAAATCTGTGGCGGCGAGAGCGGGATGAACGCCACTATTGGCACATAGCCCGCTCCCACCGCCGTCCAGTTAACTGAGGCTCCAGATCAAGGCCGGAAGTCACTGCCGCTCCCACGCCCCTACCCCGCACGCGGAACCTTTGAGAAGCATACGAAAGCATCAATCATGGCACGGCACACCTCTACCCCACGTACGGCACCCCCACGATCAACTCGTACGGCGGACACCACCCGCTAACACTTCCCGCATCCCCGTCTCTACAACATCCACTTTAGGAGAACGGTAGATTAGAGGTCTGCCTTGTCAACGTGCCAAGTAGGATCAAGCTCATGCACATAACCTTGGTGGGTGGTGGCCCCGACACAGTAAGCAACAAGGATGTAGTCATCCCCTTCATCGCTGCCTGCAATAACCGAGGTGCGCGGAGGATTGCCGTTCTTTTGGCTGGCAGCGCTAAGTCTGCTGAGTTCTTCTACCCTGAGTATCAGTCACTTCTGGATGGGCTGACTGGCAACCTGGAAGTCTTTCCTCTTGAGCTTGGTATCTCTGCGGGTCAGCTTACTCAGTTTGACGCATTCGTAGTTTGTGGTGGCCCGACCCCTGTGTACCTAGAAGCCCTCATCAATAGTGCTGAGACCATTCAAAAACAGGTTGAGGAAGGTGCGCCGTACATCGGATTCTCCGCTGGTGCAATGATCGCAGCGAAGAAGGCGATCATCGGGGGCCACCTGGCAGGCGATTATTCCGTCTGCCCGGTTGAGTGGTCCGAGGAATTGGAACAGACCGAAGTGGTTCCCGGCCTTGACATAGTCCCTTGGACGATCGAGACCCATGCCTCACAAGCTGGACTTCTAGGCAGGGCAATCGAAGTCGTGTCCCAAGATTTGGCCCCAGAGGTCGTTGCCATTGACGACGATACCGCCCTGGTTCTCGAGGATCACAAGCCACCGACCACCATTGGTTCTGGTAGAACATGGTGGTTTGAGTCTGAAACTGACGAGCACGTCACGGTGCGAACTGAGACAAGTCATGGCTGAGTACTCATGATGCTTCACATTGCCCACCGTTCCGGCTGGGAGAAGGCACAAGAAGACGGCATCTATTCAGCCGCAACTCGTGGAGCAAACATTGAGGAAGTCGGTTTTATCCGCCTCATCACCCGAACAACTCCCTCGGGTCGCTGAACTGATCTACTCAGACGACTTCGAAGCACTAGTTGTACTGTCTGACGAGCAATTGATTCAGGACTCAGGCACTGAGATCCTCTACGACGGCGACGACGAGCTATATCCGCACACCTACGGCGACGACGAGCTATATCCGCACATCTACGGACCGCTCAATCCAACTTGGGTTACCGAAGTAAGACGAGGATTCTTCCAAGGTGGCGTAGATTCGAACGAAGGACACCCGCTTTAGGAGAGCGGTAGATCAGTCACTTAGGATGAGGCTTCTTCGGTCGACTCAATCACTCGTGAGCCACTGTCATCCACACGCAAGGCTTGGTCGTCATTCAACAAGAGCAACGGATAGCGCTCTCCGTACGTCTCTACCAGAGACTCGATTAGTTCCAAAGGAAACGGCGGAATTTTTCCGTCTGCATGAGGAATGATCACTGCTTCAATCAGATGCAGTCCCTCGTCGCTAGAAAGATCTGGAGCTAAGTCACGATCGTCCAGAAGCTCCACAGGCGTGATGGTTGGACCGGTAATCACTGATCCAGCACTGCAACCAATGTAAGGAAGTCCTTCACGCACTTTCTCCACAAGAACATCGGCGGCACCGTTGACTCGCAAGGCTTCAAGCAATACAAAAGTCTCGCCACCTGCAACGTAAACGGCATCTAGCGTGTCGAGCAGTTTACCGAATGCGTCACCACTCCAGTCGCGTGCCCGAATCTCAACAACCTTATGCCCCAGGCTCTTGACACCCTCCAACTCGACTCCTGCGAACGGCATACCCTCCGCAGCATCCGTGATGTAGCCAATGCAAAGCGGCCTGGAGACATTACCAACACACTCATCAAGGAAGCGCGGGACGGCACCAAGACTGATCGAGAGCAGCAACAAGTTCATGCCCCAACACTAACAATCTCTGACACCTGCTTCAGGAGAGCAGGTATCACAAACAAACATTTATCGGATGTCTCGGTCTACGTCGTGCAATCGACCCAAAGCCCATCAATCGACGCGAAAACTCATTGCGTGTTCTCGGTCAAGTCCTTTTGAGTGGTGTAACGGTTCGGTTTTCTTCTTGGGTTGATGGTTAGTTGTCGAGTTGGGTGTAGACCCGGTCTCGGAGTTGGTTGATGGTGGTGGTCAGGGTCTGGTAGGGGTCGGTGGCCGGGTTGGG
>RRZU011756778.1_pt1 | contig 12579 bp, 9 predicted proteins | sample 2165561 | NCBI WGS metagenome assembly RRZU01 (sample SAMN10456909, study PRJNA506462) | wastewater metagenome | isolation source: wastewater sludge | place: USA: Moscow, Idaho | reverse complement strand
GGCCGGGGCGGCGGCCGAGGCGGGGGGGGCGGACGGAGGGGCCGGGGTGACGGAAGAGGCCGGGAGGACGGTAGAGGCCGGGGCGATGGAAGAGGCCGGGAGGACGGTAGCGGCCGGGGTGGCGGAATAGGCGGTGGACGAGATCCCGGCATTCGCCGGGATGACGGAGGGGGCCGGGATGACGGAGGGGGCCGGGGTGACGGATGACGCTGGGGTGACGGATGCCGCCGGGGTGACGGATGACGCCGGGATGACGGATGCCGCCGGGGTGACGGATGACGCCGGGAGGACGGAGGGGGCCGGGAGGACGGAGGGGGCCGGGGTGACGGATGACGCCGGGGTGACGGATGACGCTGGGGTGACGGGTGGCGGGGTGACGGATGACGGGGTGACCGACGAGATCCGGTCGTCCTCGATCGCTCCCAGCTCGCGCAGCAGCCGCAGTCCGTCGCTGATCTGGGCAGAGTCGGGCGGCTCGACGAAGGGAAACCTCTCGATGTCGCCCAACCTCGCCTGCGCCATCTGCAGGATCACGGCGGCCAGGTTGGTGCGGAGGATCTCGGGCTCGGTGAACTCGGGGCGGGCCTCGAAATCCTCCTCGCTGTACAGCCGGATGCAGACGCCGGGCGCGACCCGTCCGCAGCGTCCGGCGCGCTGGTTGGCCGAGGCCTGCGAGATCGCCTCGATCGGCAGCCGCTGCACCTTGGTGCGCGCCGAGTAGCGCGAGATGCGGGCGAACCCCGGGTCGATCACCGAGCGGATGCCCGGCACGGTCAGCGAGGTCTCGGCGACGTTGGTGGCCAACACCACCCGCAGCCCCGTATGCCGGGCGAACACCCGATGCTGTTCGTGGGCCGAGAGCCGCGCGTACAGCGGCAGGATCTCCACCTCGCGCCGGGTCATCGACGGCCAGTCCAGCGCACCGATCGCGTCCGCAGCGTCGCGGATGTCGCGCTCACCCGAGCAGAACACCAGAATGTCGCCGTCGGGGCCGTCCAGCATCAACTCGGTCACGGCGTCGCAGATGCCGTCGATCACGTCGCGGTCGGTGCCCTGCTCGATCACCGGGCGCCAGCGCACCTCGACCGGGTAGGTGCGTCCGGACACCTCGATGATCGGGGCCCCGCCGAAATGCTCGCTGAACCGGGCGGTGTCGATGGTGGCCGAGGTGACGATCAGCTTCAGGTCCGGACGCCGTGGCAACAGTTGGGCCAGGTAACCGAGCAGAAAGTCGATGTTGAGGCTGCGTTCGTGCGCCTCGTCGATGATCAGGGTGTCGTAACGACGCAGGTCGCGATCGTGCGCGATCTCGGCCAGCAGAATGCCGTCGGTCATCACCTTCACCCGGGTCTGCCGGCTGGTCCTGGCCGTGAACCGCACCTGGTAGCCGACCACCTCGCCCAGCGGCGTGCCGATCTCTTCGGCGATGCGTTCGGCGAGGCTGCGGGCGGCGATGCGACGTGGTTGAGTGTGGCCGATGCGCGTCCGTCCGGCGGCGAGGCACAGCTTGGGCAGCTGGGTGGTCTTGCCCGAACCGGTCTCGCCCGCCACGATCACCACCTGGTGCTCGCGAATCGCCGCCACGATGTCGTCGGCCCGCGCGGCGATCGGCAGGGCCGGATCGACGGCGAGCTTCACGTCAGGTACGGGCACGACGCTCAAGCCTACAAGGCATCACCGGCCCGGGCTCAGGCCTTGACCAGCACCACCGGACAACTGGCGTAGGTCATCATGCCCCGCGTGGTGCTGCCGATCGAATAGGTGGGAAACCGCACCACCGGTTCGAGCACCAGCACCGACACCCCCTCGCTGAACGCCGCAAGTTCGTCCACCGGCGAGCCGTAGCGCACCTCGGTGGTGATCGCCGGCGGATCGAAGTGGTCGGCGAGTACCTGTTTGATCAGGGCCGCCTGGCCCTTGACCGTCTGCGCGATCGCCGAGTCGATCTGCTCCTGGGTGACGCTGCTGCGGAAGATGCGGCTCTGCGGCGCCTTGCAGACGCTCACGACCCGTACGCTCTGACCGGCGTAGACCGGATTGGTCAGCACCCACTGCAGCGCACCGGTACCCGGACCGGCCGGGTCGAGCGCAACTCCGATCGGGCCCCGCGGGCGTTCCGGCGCCTCGGCCACCACCGCGAGCGGGCAGCGCACGGACGCGGCCAAACCCACCGCGGTCGAACCCGAGAATTGGTGGGTGTGGCCGCTGTTCGCGCGCCGGCCCACCACCACCATGGAACAGTGCTGGCTGAGCTGGGTCAGCACGCCCACCGGGGTGCCGACCGCGACCTTGGTCTGGATGCGACGTTTGGTGACGCCGTGCGAATGGGCGACCGTTGCCGCTTCGGCGAGCAGCCGTCGAGCGGTGCTCTGCACCTCACTGCCGTCGAAGACCACCCCCCAGGCGCTGTTGACCACGGTGTCGTCGGCGACGTAGACCAACTGCAACAGGGTCTTGGTGGCGGCGGCCACCTTGGCGGCGTACTCGAGCGCCTGCACGGCGTCGTCGGACGCGTCGTAGCCGACCAGGATCGGTGGTGGACCGACGTACGGCTTGACCATGGCTCGCTTCCTCTTCGATGACGAACGGTCGATGGCGTCAGTTGGCTGCGATGGAACGTCCGGCGTAGTGATCGGCGGTGATGCCGATCACCAGGGGCCGCTCGCCCGGTGCCCACGGGTCGGGCATGTTGCCCGGCAGGCGGGTCACCGGGGCACCGGACCTACCGTGCACCAGAATGCTCCACCCCGTGGACGTCTCGTCGTCCAGATCGTCGACCTGGAACGACACTTCGAGCGGACGCACCAACTCGGCCAACGGTGAGCCGGCCTGGGTGCGAAACACGATCGTGTCACCGAGCAGGCCGTAGCTCACCGGCAGGATCTGCACGCCCGAGGCCGAGTTCCAGCCGACCCGACCGAAGGTGCGGGTACCCAACAGCAGCCGACACTCCGCAGCATCAAGTGTGGTGAGGTGCCCGTACTGCGCCATAGGGCAGACCTTACCCACATTTCACACGGGGCCCCCCAGCTTCCAGTCCTGCACCTCCGGCATGTCTTCCAGGTGCTCGACGATGTAGCTCTCGTGGCGGGCCAGCTGGGCCTCGCAGAACCCCATCAGGTCCCCCGAGCCGCGCCTGGTCACCTTCATGTTGTTCAGCACGTCCATCACCAGGTGGTAGCGCGAGGTGCGGTTGCGCACCACCATGTCGAACGGCGTGGTCGTGGTGCCCTGCTCGATGAAGCCGCGCACCCGGAAGCGGTCGGCGTCCGGACGTCCGTGCACGAGTTGGTGGATCGCCCCCGGATAGCCATGGAACGCGAACACCACGTCGCGGTTGTCGGTGAACAGCTCCTTGAAGTACAGCTCGCTCATGCCGTGCGGGTGGTCCTTGGGCCGCATCAGGGTCATCAGGTCGACCACGTTCACCACCCGCAGCCGAATGTCGGGCAGCTTGGCCTTGATGATCTCGGCGGCCGCCACCGCTTCCAGCGTCGGAATGTCACCGGCGCAGGCCAGCACGATGTCGGGCTCACCGGCGTCTTCGGGCGTGCCGGCCCACTGCCAGATGGACGCACCCTTGGTGCAGTGCGCGATCGCCTCGGGCATGCTCAGCCACTGCGGCTGCGGCTGCTTGTCTTGCACGATCAGGTTGACGTAGTTGACGCTGCGGAAACAGTGGTCGGCCACGCTGAGCAGGCAGTTCGCGTCGGGCGGCAGGTAGATGCGGGAATGTTGCGCACCGCCGTTCAGCACCACCTGCAGCATGCCCGGGCCCTGATGGCTGAAACCGTTGTGGTCGTTGCGCCAAGCGGTCGAGCTGAGCAGCACGTTGAGACTGGGCACGTCGGCGCGCCACGGCAGATGCGAGGCCTCCTGCAGCCACTTGCCGTGCTGGATGGTCTGGCTGGCCGACACCATGGCGAACGCCTCATAGGTGGCGAACAGCCCGTGCCGCCCGGTCAGGGTGTAGCCCTCGAGCCAGCCGTGACAGTTGTGTTCGCTGAGCACCTCCATCACCCGGCCGTTGGGGCCCAGCTTGACGTCGATGTCGGTCAACGACTCCATCCAGGCCCGGTCGCTGACCTCGAACACCGCACCGAGCCGGTTGCTGTTGGTCTCATCCGGACAGAACAGCCGAAAGTTGTGCGGGTTGCGCCGGTAGGCCTCGCGCATCAACTCACCGAGCTTGCGGGTGGATTCGATGCGTTCGCCGCCCCGCTGCTCGACCTCGACCGCAAGTTCACGGAAGTCGGGAAGGTCGAGCGGCTCGGTCAACAGGCCGCCGTTGGCGTAGGGGGTGCCCGACATGGACGCGATCTTGTCGGGGTTGGCGGCCGTGACCAGCGCGGTGGGGCGTCCGTTGTCGTCGAACAGTTCCTCGGGACGGTACGACTTCAGCCACCCCTCCAACTGCGCCAGGTGCGCCGGATTCGTTCGCACGCCCGACAGCGGCACCTGATGCGCCCGCCAGGTGCCCTCGACCTGAATGCCGTCGACCTCGTGCGGCCCCGTCCAACCCTTGGGGCTGCGCAGAATGATCATCGGCCAGCGCGGACGCGACGTGAACCCGGAGCCCTCACGAGCCTGCTGCTGAATCTGCTTGATGCGCTCGTAGGCCAGCCCCAGCGCCTCGGCGAAGCGGTAGTGCATGCCGGGAAGATCGTGGCCCTCGACCTCGATCACCTCATAACCATGCCCTTCGAGCAGTTCGCGCACCTCGGCGTGCGGCTTGCGGCCCAGCACGGTGGGCGCGGCGATCTTGGCGCCGTTGAGGTGCAGCACGGGCAGCACGGCCCCGTCGTGGTCGGGATTCAGGAACGAGATGCCCTTCCAGGAACCCTCCAGGGGCCCGGTCTCGGCCTCGCCGTCACCGACCACGGCGATGGTCAGCAGATCGGGGTTGTCGAACACCGAACCGAACGCGTGGATCAGTGCGTACCCGAGTTCACCGCCCTCGTGGATCGAACCCGGGGTGGTCACCGAGACGTGGCTGGGAATGCCGCCGGGCGCCGAGAACTGCCGGAAGAACTTGAGCAGGCCCTCGTTGTCTTGGGTGATGTGGGGAAAGGCGTCGGTGTAGGTGCCCTCCAGATAGGACGCCCCGACCAGCGCCGGGCCGCCGTGACCCGGCCCGGTGATGTACAGGCAGTCCTGACCGGTGTGCCTGATCAGCCGTGACACATGTGCATAGATGAACGCCAGGCCGGTGCTGGTGCCCCAGTGGCCGAGCAACCGGGGCTTGATGTGCTCAGGCGTCAGCGGTTCGCGGAGCAGCGGGTTGGCCATCAGGTAGATCTGCCCGACGGTCAGGTAGTTGTTGGCCCGCCACCAGGCGTCCACGCTCTCGAGTTCGGATTCGGTCAGTGCAGGAAGGTTTGCCGCCATGGGCCCACGCTAGCCGTAGGGTCTGACAAGCAACACCCGCCGACAGCGCTTTCTGGTGCTGCTCCGGGGCAGAGATCGACAGGACTGGTGTCGACTGCGGGCACCGAGGCCGCCGCTAGCTCACCGCTGATCGAGCCCTGTCCAGAGCCCGCCGCCCGGCATGCCACCCGAGCCGGCCGCCCAAGCCCGCTTCGCGAGCCCCGCAACGTGCGCCGCCCGGAAGTGCCCCGCGTCAGGGCGTGGACGGCCTCGGCGACGCTCAGGCGTCGCCGGCGAACGTGGTGCGACCCCGCAGCTTGGACGCCAGGTGCTCGTCGATCTCGTCCGCCACCACCGACACGGCCTTCAGCGCCTGGTGCAAATGAGCGGGCACAAAAGGATTGGCGAAGACCGACAGCGAGACGAACACCCGGTCGCGAATCAGCATGAAACGCACGAAGCGGGCCTCGGTGTTCAGGTCACTGAGCACCTCCATGGCACGGCTGCGGCCCTCCACGTCGTGCACCACCGCCGAGAACACCAGCACTTCCTGGGCGTCGGTGGTCGCCCGCACGAACACCATGGTCGAACCGACCCGCAGGGCGAAGTCACCGTCGGCGTCCTGCAGGGGCGAATGGCCGAGCAGCCCGGTCAGCTCGGCCTTGATCAGCCGGTCGAGCTGCGTCTTGCCGGTCACCAGATGGGCGATCAGTTCGTCGGATTCAAAGGTCGTGGCCGGAGCCTCCCTGACCCCGGGCGGGGTCAGGATCTCAGCCAGTTGGTCGGGCGCCAGGAAGGCCGGGTGAGGCACCCCGTACACGCTGCGCAACACGTCACCCGCGCGCCGGGCCAGGTCGAGGGCGTTCTCCTGGTCGCCCGGCATCCAGTAGTTCTCACACGGGTGGCTCGAGTCGACGTTGGGCGGGTTCCAGCCGAGCTCTTCGAGCGCCTCCAACTGGTGCGGGGCAAGCTGGAACTCCTCGCTCAGGGCAGCATTACCCGCAGCCTCCGCGACCAGGCGCTCGTTCGGCAGGCAGCGGAACAACACGAAGGGCGAGGTGCCCTCCTGCTCGGTCGCCATCGATCCGATACGCAAGGTGGCGCCCGCGTCCATGTGCGCGATCACGTCGCCCAGCCGGGCGGTGAAGTCCGTCCACGCCTCGTCCGTGCTGCGGTCGAGGTCGAAGCCGTGCACCTCGCTGGCGTTGTTCGGGTCGTCCACGCGTCCAACCTAGGCGTTCGGCATGGCCGACCGCGACCCTGCACCGCCAACATAGCCAAGCGCGAGGAATCCGCCGCGGGTCACCCGCCCAGCAGGCCTGCGATCAGCGTGATCACCGGCACCGACAGCAGGGTCGAGGTGAAGATCGAGTCGCGCGCCAGCAGTTCGCCCACCTCGTAGCGCGCCGCGATCACATAGATGTTCTGAGCGGACGGCAGCGCGGCGATCACCGTGACCGCCAACAGCTCATGTCCGCTCAGGCCGAAGAGGTAGGCCCCCAACCCCCAGGCGAGCAGGGGCATCAGCACCAGCTTGATGATCAGGACCAACCAGACCAGCGCAACGTGCTCGCCCCGTCCGGACATTGGGTCGAGCCGCAGCGACACGCCGAACGCCAGCAGCATCGCGGGCACCGCGACGGCGCCGACCATGTCGATCGGGGCCATCAGCAGCGCGGGAACGGTCACGCCGAACAGGTTGACGGCGACCCCCAGCAGCACCGCGGTGGTGATCGGATTGCGCAACGGCAAGGTCAGATAGGTGTACCAGGGCATCGGACGTCCGGCGTGCCGCGCGCTGCGGGTGTCGAGCAGCGCCAACGCCAGCGGCTGCAGCAGACCGACCTGCACCAGCATGATCGGCGCCATCCAGCTCATGTCGCCGAGGATCGCCGCGGCGATCGGCAGGCCCAGGTTGCCGGCATTGGTGTAGCAGGCGCACAGCGTACCGATCACAGTGCGGGCGTCGAAGCGTCCGCGCAGCGCCCGTGACGCGACCAGGTAGCTCGATCCGGCAGCGGCAATGGCCAGCAGCGACACCGTGAGGGTGTGCGAGAACAGGTGGCCGAGGTCGGCCCCTGCCACCACCGAGAAGATCAGTGCCGGGGACGCCACCAGAAACGCCAGCTGGTTCAACAGCGCCCGGTGCAGCTCGCCGAGCACCCGAAAGTGCGCCAGCGCAACACCGGTGAACACGATCGCTCCGATCGTGAAGAAGCCGGCCAGCGCACCCTGCACCCGGGCCAGCCTATGCATCCGGACCCGGGAGCGGGGGGCTGTCCGGGGCAGCGCTCGCGGCCCCGGTCGGCGGTGGGCGCGGCGTACGATGACGGCCGATGAACGCCCGCAACCACCTGATCGACCTGGCCAGGGCCATGTCGATCCTCGTGGTCGTCACGTTTCACTGCTTGCTGTACCAACTGCAGGTGGTGGACGGGCGGCCGCAGATGGTTCCGTGGGCGCCCCAGCCGCACGCCGCGTGGTGGACGGCCAGCTGGTTCATCATGATCATCCCGCTGTTCTTCATCGCAGGCGGGTTCGCGCATGCCCTGGTGGTCGACAAGCTGCGGGCGCAGCAACGCGGCTACACCTACTACCTCGCCAGCCGCGCACACCGGCTGGTGGGGCCGTTGCTGTTGTTCGTCGGCTTCTGCACGGTGGTGAGCACAGCGGGGGCATGGTTCGGGCCGACCGCGCTGAGCATCGGTCTCAGCGTTCAGTTCGCCCAGTTGCTGTGGTTTCTGGCCGTCTACCTGGTGATCGTCGGGGTGGCGCCGTTCATGGTCAGCCTCCACGATCGGGTGCCCTGGTTGCCGCTGCTGGTACTCGGCCTGGTGGCCGTCGGCGTGGACGCCTGGTCATTCGCGGTCGGTAATTTCGAGATCCGCTACCTGAACCTGGTGACGGTCTGGCCGTTGTGCCACCAGCTGGGCATCGCGTACCACCGGGGCTGGTTCCGGCAGGGGCCGCAGTGGGTGCCGTGGCTGGTGATCCTCGCTGGGGCGGCGGTGATTCCGGTGCTGATCTTCGGGTTCGGCTACCCCGGCTCGTCCATCGGGCTGGGTGACATTCCGATCGCCAACGTGTTGCCGCCGACTGTTGCAATGGCCGTGCTGGGCGCCGGGCAGGCCGCCGTCCTGGGGCTGCTGCAACGCGCGGGCGTGGCGCGGCGGCTTCGGGCGCGCACCGAGCGGGGGCTGGCCGTGGCCAACGCCCTGGCTGTGACCACCTACCTGTGGCACATCCCGTGCATCGTGGTCGCCGGCGGCCTGCTTTTCGCTCTCTCGCGGTTGGCGCCCGGCGCGACCGACGTACTGATGTCGCAGCCGGCGGTGGTGCTGCTCACCTGGGCGGTCATCGTGCTGGTCGTCCCGTGGATCGGACGCGTCGAGTACGCCCTGATCCCCCGGCTGGGCGATACTCCCGGACGCGGCGTGCTGCCCGCGTACGTGTTGCTGGTGGCGGGTACCGGCCTGGTCTGGCGCTTCGGCACGGTGCTGCACCCCGCCGAGCCGGCCTCGGCTCTCGGGCTGCTGCTGCTCGGCGTCGGCATGACCTGGCTGGCCCGCGCCGCCGGGGCGCCGGCACCCGATGCCGCCCGCACCGCCGCCTCCTAGAGGAGTCTGCGGAACAACGCGGTTCCAGGCGAGGACGTCCGCTTCTACGAGCGGCGTGAGGCGACCCGCTCGTCGTCCGCCGCACCGGTATCCCAGATCGGCGTGGGCCGGCTCGACCTGCTGATCAGCGGCTTGGTGGCGGTGGTCCAGGCGGGATGAACTGGCCCCCCCCAAAAAAAATCTCGAGGGCGTATTGGGCATCCGGGCCCAGATATGAGGGCTCAGATCGCCCCGCCGGGTGCGCCGCGGGTGATTGCTCAGCAGGCTTCTAGACTGAGGGCGGGCGACGTCCGGAGGTGAGGCCCGTGGATCCGACCCAGTGGGGCGCGCCGTTCGAGATCGTGGTGGCCGCGCTGTTCTGCATCGTGCTGATGCGCGCCAACGCCACCTACTGGGCCGGACGCCTGGTGGCTCGCGGCGCCGGACGCACCCGGGCAGCACGGTGGATGAACACCGAGGGCTACCGGCGTGCCGTCGATCGGATCAATCGGTGGGGCGCACCGGCGGTCAGCGTCTCGTTCTTGACCATCGGGGTGCAGACGGTGGTCAACCTGGCGGCCGGAGCGACCAGAATGCCGCTCACCCGCTACCTTCCGGCGAGTGTGGTGGGCTCGATCGCCTGGGCATTTCTGTACGGCACCGTGGGGTTCGTCGGGGTGGAGGCGTTCGGCGTGTTGTGGCAGCACTCCCCCGCGCTCGCCGTCGCAGCTGTGCTGGTGACCCTCGCAGGTCTGGTCTGGTTCGTGCTGCGCCAGTTCCGGGCCACGGTCCGCGCGGACGGTGTCGGCTCCGACAGCCGGTAGGGGGCGACGCAACCGCGCGGTCGAGCCGGCCGCCCCCGTCCATTGGACGAGTCCGCGGTTGATCCTCGCCTGATGGCTGCCGGCGACAGCCGTCCCCCGTTCACTGGACGAGTCCGCGGTTGATCCTCGCCTGATGGCCGCCGGCGACGGCCGTCCCCGTCCGCTGGACGAGTCTGTGTAGTCCGCGATTGTGCAGCGGCACCCAGCGCACGCCTCACCCAGAGGTCCCCTGCACCAGACGTTGGGTCGGGCTCGTGGCGCACGGCGGGCCACGCAGCGCCCCGAGAAAGAAACTGTCCATGGGGTCGTTTAGGCTGAAGCCATGAGCCGGGCGAGTCAGAGCAAGCGGGCCGCCAGGGCCAAAGACCGGGCCCGGCAGCGCGCCCGCGACAAGCAGGGCACGAAGGCATCGGGGCCGGGGCCGTCCGGTTACTGGTCCGACGCCGAAGAAGAGTTTCTGGCCAGCCCTTTCGGCACCCCACAGCGGCACGCGCCGCGGCGGCGCGGCACCGCTGAGTTGCTGCGCGACGCCCAGGCCGGTGAGCCCGTGGCTCTGCTGCTGCGAGCCGCTGCGCGCATCGCGCCCGCCACATTCTTCGCCGAGACCGAGGCCCTGCTCATCCTCTGGGCCGCCGAGCTCTACGGCAACGGCTGGCAGCCGACGGAGCTGCTCCGATTCGTCCGGCTACAGGGGTCGAAGGCGGGTGCTGAGCTCATCCGCCTCACGATCGGGGCAGAACGGGCGGCACGCCAGGGCCCGACGGCGAATGACCCGCGCTGGGTCGAACAGTGGCAGCTCGTCGCGCCGTCGAAGCGCTCGCTCTCGCCGGGCTGGGTGCACGACTGGGCCGCCGGCGCGCCCGTTGACGAGGCCAAGCGGCTCATCTTCGAGCTGGTCGCCCTGCTCGGCTCGGCACCCCGCCTCGACCAACTGCTCGCGCCACCACCGGGCTACGCGTCGGCGCAGGCCGCGGCGAGTGGGCCGGCAGCCGGCACGGCCGACCCCATGCTGGCCAGGGTGCGCGCGCTGCTGGCCAAGGCCGAATCGACCGAGCACGAGTCCGAGGCGATGGCCTTCACCGCCAAGGCCCAAGGGCTGATCACCAAGCACGCCATCGACCTCGCGGCACTGCAGAGCGAGCAGCCGGTCACCGAGAGCCCACAGCAGATTCGGCTTTTCATCGACCCGCCGTACGCCGACGCCAAGGCACTTCTCCTGCAGACCATTGCCGAGCAGACCCGGTGTCGCACCGTGTTTCACGCCACCCTCACCATGTCGAGCGTCATCGGCTACCCGACCGACCTGACGGCGGTCGAGATGCTGTTGACCTCGCTGCTGGTCCAGGCGCAGTGCGCGTTGGCCGAGGCCAGCGCCGCCGCCCCGGCGGGGTCGCGCCCCCGGTCGCAAGCCTTTCGTTCCGCCTTTCTGCGCGGCTTCACGCAGCGCATCGGTGAACGGCTGACCGAGGCGAACCGGCTGGCGTACGCACGTGACGACGCCTCGTCATTCCTCCCGGTGTTGCGCTCCAAGGGTGCGCTGATCGACGACTTCGTCACGTCGCACTTCGGTGACACGGTGTCGCGAACCGTGCGCGGGGGCTACGACCACGCCGGCTACGCACACGGACAGCTGGCCGGCGACGCCGCGGCCCTGACGGCCGGCCCGCTCAACGCCTGATAGGTCCGGATCCACCGATGGCCACCCGTCGCTAGCGGCACCAGACTCGACCCGCCGCCCGCGCCCTCGATCAGCGCTCTACTCGACGGTGATCGCGATCTTGCCGATCGAGGTGCCGGCGTCCATCACCTCGTGAGCGGCCCGCAGCGTAGCGGGGTTCAGCCCATGCAGGGTGGTGGTGAGCGTGGTACGCAGCCTGCCCTGATCGACCAGGTCGGCCGTGGCGGCCAGCAGTCTGCCCTGCTCGGCCACGTCCGGGGTGAGGTGGATGATGCGGGCGAACATGTACTCCCAGTGAAAGCTGATCGCCTTCGGCTTCAAGGCCAGGATCGAGCCGGGGTCGTCGTCGACCGCCACGATGGCACCGAACGGCTTGAGCAGCGTCGCGTACGCATCGATGTTGCCCGGCGTGTGCGACGAGAACACCCAATCGAGACCCTCCGGTGCGAGCGGAGCGACCTCGGCTACCAGGTCGCGGTGCCCGACGCAGTGGTCGGCACCGAGCTCATGCACCCACGCGCAGGACTCCTCGCGCCCGGCCGTGGCGATCACGGTCACGCCGGTCAACGCCTTCGCCAACTGGATCATCACGCTGCCGACCCCACCGGCCCCGCCCACGATGAGTAGCGAACCCCTACTGTCGCTACGCAGGGACAGGTGGTCGAACAGCGACTCCCATGCGGTGATCGTGGTCAACGGCAGCGCAGCCGCCTCGGCCCAGTCCAGTCCGGTCGGCTTGCGGGCCACGATGCGCTCATCAACCGCGTGCAGCTCGGCGTTGCTGCCGGGCCGGGTGTTGTCGCCCGCGTAGTACACCTCGTCGCCGACGCTGAACCCGGTCACGTCGGAGCCCACGGCCTCGACCACACCGGCCGCGTCGTAACCCAGAATGACGCTGCCGTCGGGTGGCAGTCGCTTCAGCACCTTGGTGTCGACGGGGTTCACCGACACTGCCCGCACCCGCACCAGAAGGTCGTGCGGACGCAGTTCGGGAACCGTCACCTCGACGACAGTGAAGGTGTCTTCGGGGGAACGACCGGCGTGGGCCACCACCGCCATCATGCTCGGGCTCATGGACGTACTCCTTCGGTGCAGGTCGAGGCACTGCGTGGTG
>RRZU011645792.1_pt1 | contig 12579 bp, 11 predicted proteins | sample 2165561 | NCBI WGS metagenome assembly RRZU01 (sample SAMN10456909, study PRJNA506462) | wastewater metagenome | isolation source: wastewater sludge | place: USA: Moscow, Idaho | reverse complement strand
TCGATGCCTCGCGGCAGCCGGGAAAGGGGACCCGAGACCCCCGACCCCGAGGCAGCGGCAGACCGTCAGCCCTCAGAGCGCGAGCTCGAGCAGCTCGACCAGGTGCAGCACCCGCACGGGCAGCTTCGCCCGCCGCACCCCGGAGGCCAGCTGGCGGGTGCAGACGACGTTGAGTGAGACGAGGTAGTCCAGCCCCAGGTCGCGGGCCTGGGTCAACGTCGGGTCGAGGACCGCGCGGGACATTTCCGGCTGAAGCATCGAATAAGTTCCGGCGCCACCGCAGCACACCCCGGCCGAGGGCAGCTCGACGAGCTCGGCCACCCGACCGACCAGCGCCCGGGACTGCGCGAAGACGCCGAGGCCGTTGCGCAGCTGGCACGAGTCCTTGACCCCCACCCGCGCCGGACGACCGTCGACGAGGATCGGGCGCAGCGGCGGCATACTCGCGGGGTTCTCGTCCCAGCGGCTAAGCAGGAACTCGCCGACTTCCTTGACCCGGTCGTGCCCGAGCTGGTGGGCGAGGTACGCCGCGCACCCGCCCGAGGTCGACACGATGGTGCCGGGCATCCGCTCCCCGAGCCGCTGGGCCATCTCGGCTGCCTCCCGGGAGCCGCCGTTGTGGGCGTGCAGCGCACCACAGCAACCCTGACCCTCCGGCACGTCGGCGTCCGGGATGAGCCGCAGCGCCGCCCGGCTCACCTTGGGGTAGAGCGAGCGTTCGAGGCAGCCGAGCATGAGGTGCGGCCGGTCCGGCTCGGGTGCACCGGTGGTGCGGGCGGCGCCCCGCAGCAGCCCGCCGGCGGCCAGCGCCGGGGTGACCCGCACGCCCGCCCGCAGGGCCCCGGCGATCGGCGGGGTATGCCGCCCCCGCCACTGGTGGTCGCGCCACTGTTCGAGCAGCTCGCCGTACTTGACCCCCGCGGGGCACACCGTCTCGCAGGCCCGACAGCCCAGGCAGAGCCCGGCCTGGTGCTGCAGGGTGGGGTCGTCCTCGTCGAGGCGGCCCTCCTCGAGGGCCCGCATGAGGGTGATCCGGCCACGCGGTGAGGAGTTCTCCAGCTTGGTCTGCGCGTAGGTCGGGCAGACCGGCAGGCAGAAGCCGCAGGAGATGCACGCCGACAGCACGGTGGGGTCGAAGATCCCCGCGCGGTATGCCGCCGCGGCGCTCGCGCCCGGCTCCGGCGGGATAGGCGCTGTCGCGGAGCGGCCCGGGCCGGTCATGACCCGAGCTTCCCGGGGTTAAGGATCCCGGCCGGGTCGAAGGCGGCCTTGAGCCGGCGCAGCAGGGCCATCTGGTCCGCACCGAGGCGGGCCTGGAGGTAGCCCCGCTTCGCCGCGCCGACGCCGTGCTCCCCGGTGATGGTCCCGCCGAGGTCCATTGCCGCGGCGAAGATCTCGCCGAAGGCCGCTTCGGCCCGGTGGCGCACGTCGCCGTCTGCGGGGTCGAAGACGATCGTCGGGTGGAGGTTGCCGTCGCCGGCGTGACCGAAGGTGGCGCAGACGACCTGGTGCCGGGCGCTGATCGCCTCGATCCGGTCGACCATCTCGGCGATCTTCGGCCGCGGGACGGTGGCGTCCTCGAGGAGCGTGATCGGGGCGAGCCGCGCCAGCGCCGGCAGCGAGCAGCGCCGCGCGGTGAGCAACGCCTCGGACTCGGCGACATCGCGGGCCATGGTGACCCCGCGCGCACCGACCCGTTCGCAGGTTGCAGCCATGATGCCCAGCGACCGCTCGACCGCCTCCGGCGTGCCGTCGTCGCCGAAGAGGAGCAGGGCGCCGGCTTGGCGGTCCAGGCCGAGGTGGGCGAAGTCCTCGACGGCGTTGACGCAGCGGTTGTCGAGGAACTCCAAGGTCGCCGGGACCAGCCCGTCGCGGATGACGCCCGCGACCGCCCGGCCCGCGTCGGACAGGGAGTCGAAGTAGGCGACGCCCGTTCTCGCGACCGCCGGCATGGGCAGCAACGCCACCGTGACCTCGGTGATCACCGCGAGGGTGCCCTCGGAGCCGGTGAGCAGACGGGTGAGGTCATAGCCCGCGACGTCCTTCCACAGTCGGCCGCCGGTGCGGATCACCTCGCCGGTGGGCAGCACCGCCTCGAGGCCCAGGACGTAGTTGCGCGTGACGCCATACTTGAGGCCGCGCAGCCCACCCGCGCACATGGCGACATTCCCGCCGACCGTGGCGACCGTGCGGCTGCCCGGGTCGGGGGCGTAGAGCAGGCCCTGCAGCGCGGCGGTGTCGGCGAGCTCGGCGGTGGTGACGCCGGGCTCGACGACGGCGAGCAGCTCGTCGGCGCTGATCTCCTTGATGGCGGTCATCCGGGTGAGGACCATGACGATCCCGCCGCGCTCGGCGACGGTGGCAGCGGCAAGGTTGGAGCCGGCCCCGCGAGGAACCACCGGTATGCCGCGCTCCGTCGCCAGGCGGAGGATCGCGCTGACCTCGGAGGTCGTCGCCGGGAGCACGACCGCGTCAGGCCGGGCGCGGAACAGCGGAGTGGCGTCCCGGGAGTACGGCTCGACGTCCCCGTCGGTGAGCAGGACGTGGCTGTCACCGACGATCCGGCGCAGCTGGGCCACGGTGTCCGGGTCGAGGTGCGCCGCGCGCGGGCCGCTCGATGCGGCGTTCACGGCAGCATCCACGAGAGCACGGTCGACTGGAGGTAGACCAGGACGCACAGGAAGAGGAGCAGGCCAAGGCTCCACGGGAGCATCGTCCGGAGGATGACCGACTCCTTTCCGTCCAGCTTCACCGAGCTCGCTGCGATGGTGAGATTCTGCGGCGAGACCATCTTCCCCACCACCCCGCCGGTGGTGTTCGCGGAGACGAGCAGGGTCGGGTCGATGCCCGCCTTGGCACCGGCGGTGGCCTGCAGCTTGGCGAAGAGCGCGTTGGCGCTGGTGTCGGAGCCGGTGACCGCGGTGCCGAACCAGCCCAGGACCGGGGAAAGGAAGGCGAAGAAGGCGCCGGTGCCGGCAACCCAGGTGCCGATGGTGATGGTCTGGCCGGAGAGGTTCATGACATAGGCCAGGGCGAGCACCGAGGCGACCGTAAGGATGGCGGTCTTCAGCTTGCGGACGGTGTCGAGGAAGTCCTTGGCCGCGGTGCTCGCCGAGACCCGGTAGACGAGCGCGACGATGATGCCGCAGATGAGCAGCAGGGTCCCGGGGCTGGACAGCCAGGGGAGGGTGTAGACCGTGGCTCCGACCGGCTTGCCGTTGGCGCCCAGGACGTGCCCGTCCAGGCCCGGCCAGGCGATCTTGACGTCGGTGCCGAAGTCGATCTGCGCGCCCGCGGCGTTCTTCACCGCGGGGTTGCCGACGAGGAAGTTCTTGATCGGCGTGACCAGCTTGGAGGCGGAGAAGACCGCGACGACGAGCAGGTAGGGGAAGAGCCCCATCCAGACCCGATGGGCGGTGAGCGGGCGAGGGATGTGGGCGGTGAAGGTTCCGGCGCCCATCTGGGCGTCCCGCTCGGCGGCGAGCCGGTCGCGAGCCTCGGCGGAGCCGACCGGCTGCCAGAACCGCAGGAAGATGACGGCGGCGGCGAGCCCGGCGAGGGAGGCGACGATATCGGTCAGCTCGACCGAGATGTAGTTGGACGTGGCGAACTGGGCGAAGGCGAAGGCGAACCCGGTGACCAGGGCGACCGGCCAGACCTCGCGCAGCCCGCGGCGTCCGTCGACGATGAGGAGCAGGAGGAGGGGAACGAAGAGGGCGAGGATCGGTGCCTGGCGGCCGGTGACCGCCCCGATCTGGGCTGCCGGTATGCCGGTGAGGGCGCCGGCCGTGGTGATCGGGATGGCGATGGCGCCGAAGGCCACGGGTGCGGTGTTGGCGAGGAGGACGGTTCCGGCGGTGCGGAGGGGGGCGACACCGAGGGCGATGATCATCGTCGCGGTGATCGCCACCGGAGCACCGAAGCCGGCGAGGGCCTCGAGCAGCCCACCGAAACAGAAGGCGATGAGCAGCGCCTGGATGCGGGGGTCGTCGCTGATCGAGTCGAAGACGTCCCGGAGGTCCTCGAAGCGCCCGCTCGTCACGGTGAGCTGGTAGAGCCAGATGGCGCACAGCACGATCCACATGATCGGGACGACGCCGAAGACACCGCCTTGGGTCCCCGCCAGCAGCGCGAGACCGACGGGCATTTGGTACGCCAGCACGGCGACGAGGATCGCGGCCACCAGCCCGGAGAGCGCGGCGACATACGCCTTGGTCTTGAACACCCCGAGCAGGAGGAAGACGACGAGCAGGGGGACGATGCCGACGACCGCCGACGCCGCAAGGCTGTTGGCGACCGGGTCGAGCTTCTGGGTGAAGTCACCGTCCGCGAAAGGCATCTGGGCGGACGCGGGCGCACCCGGGAGGGAGGGCAGCTGGCTGAGAAGGGTGTCGAGCTGGCTGGGGAGGGAGTGCAGCATCGTTGGTTGTCCTCTCATGTGGTCTGACCACAGCGATGTCATACAACGTAGGAGGACAGTGGTCAGGCCGCAAGGGTTGTCGTACCGTGGGACCCGATCAAGAGAGTCCGATGCGCCCAGCGGTCTCGCCAGCGCGCCGAACGGATGACCGCAATGTCCGAATCCCCCGCCTGGCTTGTCGTAACGGAAGCGCTGCGGGCCTGGACACGACGATGGAGGAGCCGTGAGCGCGCCCAAGGAACCCGCTGGTGGACCGACAACCCCCCACCCGACCCGCGCCACGGCCAGGCTCGGGGGCGCAACCGCGCCCGGGGGCGGGGTCAGGCCCGCGGGCGGAGCCGAGCCCGCGGGCGGAGCCCAGCCCGCCGCTGGGTCCGCCGCCGGTGTTGCCGGTACCGCAACCGCTGTCCCTGGCTCTGGATCTGACCCCGGAACCGTGACCGGCTGGGAGCCCGTCGCCCGTCAGGCCACCTACGAGCTGGTTCTGGACCGCGTCCGCGAACAGCTCGCGGCGGGGCGGATCCGCGCAGGAGACCGCCTCCCCTCGGAACGCGAGCTCGCCGGGGCGCTCGGGGTCAGCCGGGTCGCGGTGCGTGAGGCGGTGGGCGTCCTCAAGGCCCTCGGCGTCGCGCGGACCGCCACCGGTTCAGGCCCCGACGCAGGGACCTTCCTCCACGCCGGGCCGGCCGACGCCCTGGCCCGGCTCATCGAGCTGCACGTCCTGCTCGCCTCCGTCGAGACCGCGGACGTGGTCCGGGCGCGGATCGCGCTGGAACGCGAGTCGGCACGGCTGGCCGCTGCCCACGCCCTCGCGCCCGACTGGGCGGCGATGCGGACTCACCTGGACGTCATGGCGGGTGAGCAGGTCACCGTCGCGGAGTTCAACGAGCACGACACGGCCTTCCACGTCGCCATCGCCCGGGCGAGTGGCAACCCACTGGTCACCGAGATGACGATCGCGCTGCGCCAGGCGATGCGGGGCACGCTGCTGGACCGGCTCAGCGCCCTGCCCGACTTCCGGGCCACCCAGCGGCGGCTCTGCCGCGAGCACGACGGCATCCACGACGCCCTCCGCGCCGGAGACGGCGCCTGGGCCGCCGACCTCGTCGAGGCGCACATCCACGACTTCTACGCCGACCTCACCGGCTGACTGTCGCTCGGCACGGACGAGTGGCCCAGCTCCCGACTCGGCCACGCCCACTCGGCCACGCCCACTAGCCCCACCAGAACGAGGCAGCGATGACGACATACAGGCCGATGAGGGTGGCGCCTTCGGCCCAGGTGGACTCCCCGTCGAAGGTGATGAACGCCGCGAGGATGACCGCGATCACCACGGCGACGACGAGCATCGGCGGGAAGACCAGCGTCAACGTGGCGAACCCGAAGACCTGGGAGAGGATGACGAGCAACGGCGCCAGGACCAGGGCGATCTGCATCGGGGAGTTGACGACGACCGAGAAGGCGTACTCCGAGCGGCCCGCCGCGGCGAGCTGGATGCCGACGACATTCTCGATCGCGTTGCCGGCAATGGCGACGACGACCAGACCCGCGAAGGCCTCCGAGATGTGCAGCGCCGACATGGCCGGTTCCAGGGCGACGACGAACCAGTCCGAGACGAAGGCAGCCAGCGCCGCGGCGAGGGCGAGCAGGCCGACGGCGAGCCAGACCGGCCACCGTGGTGCCTCCTGGTGCATCTCGGCGGTCGGCTCGGCCGGTGTCGACCCGCGGCGCAAGGACGCGGGCAGGGTCACGACGAAGATGACGAGGAGCACCACCGAGACGAGGATCGACAGGGTGTTCTCGTGCGGCTCCGCCGGGGTGTGGACATAGAACGCCAGCGACGGCACGACCATGGCCGCCACCGAGAGCACCATGAGGACGATGATGCTGCGGGCCCGTTCAGAGTCCAGCCGTTGGGTGCCGTGCTTGAGGCCTCCGACGAGGAAGCACAGGCCCAGGACGAGGAGCAGGTTCCCCAGGATCGACCCGATGAGAGCGGCCTGGACCACCTTGACCAGCCCGGCCTTGAGCGCAAAGAGGGCGATGAACAGCTCCGGGAGGTTGCCCAGGTGGCGCGGGGCGCGCGTCGGCGCTGATCGGGGCCCGGCGTCGGCCACACTGGAGGGCAGCCGCAAACGCTGTGCGCCCCAGCCGACTGCGAGAAGGACCGACGACGTGACGACTCAGGACCAGCCCGCCGAGGGACCGTGGAGCTGGGATGGCCTGCCCGGCATACCGGCCTCCGCCGGCGCCCTCATCTTCGACTCAGCCGGACGACTGCTCATCCTCAAGCCGACGTACAAGGCCGGCTGGACGATCCCCGGCGGGGTGATGGAGAACGACGGGGAGTCGCCCTGGCAGGCCTGCCAGCGCGAAGTGTGGGAGGAGACCGGCCTGCGGGTCACCCAGGGCCGGCTCGCCGCGGTCGACACTCGCCCGGCCCGGAGCAACCGTGCGTTGGGTCTGCGCTTTCTTTTCGACTGCGGCCGGTATGACGACCAGGTCCTCGCCGGCATCACCGTCCAGACCCTGGAGGTCAGCGAGTACCGCCTCGTCCCGCTGGCGGCGGCGCTCGAGCGGCTCCGCCCCCCGGTGCGGCGACGGGTGGCCGCGGCGGTGGCGTCGACGCAGTGCGTGTACCTCGAGGACGGCCGCCCGATCGAGGGCGTGACGGCCTAGACGCCTTCGGGTGGCGCGAGGCCCTGCGCCGCAACGGGGCCGGCGGGCGTGACCCCGATGGGATTACGCCGAGGTACCGCTCCGGCTTCGAAGACCGTGCGCGCCAAGGGCGCCAGCAGGTCGAGAACCTCCTGGGTCCGGGTCGGCCCCAGCGCCCGCCAGGGCTGCTCGGCCAGGTCGTCGGTGGCCGCCTCGATCGCCGCGCGCCCCGCCCGGCCGGCCGGGGTCACCTCGCCTCGAGCGTCGAGCCAGCCTCGGGACCTCAGCCCGTCGACGCCTTCGGTCCACTCGTCGGCGCTGACGTGTCGGTACGTCGCGTACTGCGCGGCGGCCGCGGCGGAGGAGCCGGCCGCGGTGATATGCGACTGGACCGGGCTGAGTCCGGCATGCACCAAGGCCGCGACATGGCCGTCACCGCGATGCTCCCGCAGGGTCGTCGTCGCCTGCCAGAGCGCCAGGTGCGGCGGGTCCGGGAGGGCCAGAGCGGCGTTGGCTGCTCCGAGCGGCCGGCCGGCATACTCCGCTCCGGCGGCGGCTTGCGCGCACAGCTGAGCGGCGCGGGCGACCTCGGGCGACGCGCAGCGGGCCGCGCCGAGCACCCGCCGCAGCGCGGCGTCCATCGCCTCGAGGCGAGCGGCGAGCATCGCCTCCGGTGACGTCCGGCGCCACACCTCCGGGACACCGCGGGCGACCATGGCCGGGTCGAAGCCGTAGAAGGTCGCGGCGACGACGGCGGCCGGCGCGGGGCCGAGCGGCGCGGCCCGCATCCCGAAGTAGCCCATCCAGTAGCCCGAGCAGCCGAGGGCGTCAGTCGCCGAGCGGGCCTCGGGCGCCCAGTACACGATGGCGTGGTACGGCTCGTAGGCCTGCCACAGCTGCCGCGCCAGTGTCATGCCGCCGAGTATGCCGGGGTCCACCCGAACCACCTCAGCGCAGCGGATGGACCGGGGCGCCAGGCAAGATCCGCGTCTCCACGGCGCCGAGCTGCTCGACCTCGACGCGGACCCGGTCGCCGGGACGCAGCCACGGATAGCGCTGTGACCCGTGGACGGCGGACAGCTCGAGGATGCAGCCGGTCCCGACCGTGCCCGACCCGATGACGTCACCGGGCATCAGGGTGGTCCCGCGCGAGGCGTAGGAGATCATCTCGCCGAAGGTCCAGTGCAGGTCTGCCCACGATCCGGAGGACCACTGGTCGCCGTTGACCGTGGCGGTCATGGCCAGGTCGTAGCCGCCCCCGGAGGCGAAGCCGCCGAGCTCGTCGGCCGTGACGAGGTAAGGGCCGAAGCTCGTCGCGGTGTCCTTGCCCTTCGCGGGGCCGAGCCCCACCGACATCTCGGCGCTCTGGAGGTCCCGGGCGCTCCAGTCGACGAGGATGGTGTACCCCGCGATCGCCGCCTCGGCCGCGCGCACGGACAGGTTCGACCCGCCGGTCCCGATGACGGCGGCGACCTCGACCTCGTAGTCCCAGGCCTGGCTGCCCGGCGCGATCGGGACGTCGTCGCGGGCCCCGAGCGAGGCCGCGGGGTTGGTGAAGTAGAAGACCGGCTGCTGGTACCAGACCGGGTCGACGGCACGGCCGAGCGCGGTCATGGCCGTGACGACGTGGTTCTCGAAGGCCATGAAGTCCCGCACCGACGGTGGCCTCGGGATGGGTGGCATGAGCCGAGCACGGGAGAGCGGCACCACCTCGGCCGGGCGGCGCCGGGCGATGAGCGCCTCCTCGGCCATCGTCGACCCGCCGGCGCTGAGCATCCCCAACAGGGTGGCCGGCCGGTCCAGCGCCCGGATCTCCCCGTTGACGACGAGCCCGACCCGCTCTCCGCCGCGTGGCCCTCGGTATGTCGCCCAGCGCATCGTGGTCCTCCTTCATGTCGTCGGCTGGCAGGTCAGGCGTGGCAGGTCAGGCGAGGTAGGTCAGGCGTGGCAGGTCAGCGGTCGGCCGCCGTTGAAGGCAAGCATGTCCGCGATCGCGGCCATGAGGTCGATCTGCGCTCCGGGCTCGGCACCGCGCTCCTCGGCATACGCGCGGTGGAGGTTCCCGACGAGGCGCTCGGGGTCGAGCCAGGAGGCGAACTCGCCGAGGTCGGTCTCCCGGGCCACCTCCAAGGGGGTCAGACCGGCGGCGCAGCCGTCGCGTGCGGTTCGTTGGATGAACTGCAGGTATGCCGCCACCGCGTCGATGACCTCGGGTCCGCAGACCGGGCCGTGTCCGGGGACGATCGTCTCGGCGCCCAGTCCGCGAAGGACGTCGAGGGCGCTCAGCGCGCCACTGATCGAGCCCTGGACGAGGAACGGGGTGCCGCCGTTGAAGATGAGGTCGCCGCTGAAGAGCAGCCGCCGCTGCGGGATCCACAGGATCGAGTCGTTCGTCGTGTGGGCGGGGGTACCGACATACGAGAGCTCGCAGCGGAGGTCGTCGACCCACAGGGTCACGCCCGAGGAGTAGGTGAGGAAGGGCGGGGCGAGCTCGATCGCGCCCCAGTCGACGGGGGTCCAGATCGGGGCGTCGCGGGGCATCCCCCAGGCGGCCAGCGCCGGAGGGATGGCCTCGTGACCAACGATCGTGGCGCCCTCGAAGAGGTAGTTGCCGAAGGTGTGGTCGCCGTGGTGGTGGGTGTTGAGCAGCGTCGTCACCGGCCGTGTGGTCACCGCCCGGATCGCCCCGAGGTACGCGCGGGTCCGCGCTTCGGTGGCGCAGGCGTCGACCGAGACCACACCGCGACGTCCGACGAGGAAGCCGGTGTTGTTGATCCACCAGGTCCCGTCGGGCTGGATGTAGGCGAAGATGCCGTCGCTCACCTCGACCGCGCGCCCGGGCGGGGCGTACGGGTCGTCGTGGTGGCCCGCCCCGGAGCGGGTGCCGCTGGTCGCGTGGCCATGGGCCGCGGCGACCGCTGCGACTCCTGCTGCCGTCCCGTCCGCGTCGACGTCCATGGTCGATTCTGCTGCGGAGGTGTGCGGCTGCGCCACCGGTGGCCGTTCGGCGTCGCTCGCAGACTTTCCTTTCCGCATGGGTCTGCCGCTCGCGGCGGGGGGTGCGCGGACGTCGAACAGTGCGCCATTGGCGCCGGGTGGGCACTTCCCGCCCCGCCTGGGGGCCTTACTCGGGCCCTATGCCGTGCTCCACATTTCGACGCAACAGGCTGCTGCCCCCCACCCCGACGCAACAGGCCACTGCCCCACATCCGGACGCAACAGGCTGCTGCTCCCCATCCCGGAGCAACAGGCTGCTGCTCCCCATCCCGGAGCAACAGGCTGCTGCTCCCCATCCCGACGCAACAGGCCACTGCCCCCCACCCCGACGCAACAGGCCACTGCTCCCCATCCCGACGCAACAGGCCGCTGCTCCACATCTGGGAGCAGTGGGCCTTTGCTCCGGGATCTGGAGCACGGCATAAGGGCGCAAGAGCACCCCGGAGGACGTCGCCACCTCGGGCCGTGGCCAGCGGAAAGGGACCAGTCAGTTGGGTGAAGCCGCCCCGAGGGTGAGACCGACCGGTCCGACCTGGAGCTCGTCGATGAGCAGCCGCTCCCGGCGGACCGCCGCGAGAACTACCGCCAGTCGAGCAGCGGCGTCGGACGCCGAGAGGATGTGCTGCCGCGTCAGCAGGTCGAAGGCCGCCGCGTCGGCGGAGCGATAGGGCAGGGCCGCGAGGTCGGCCGGCAGGTCGACGGCGGACAGCCCCAGCGAGCGGCGGTAGCCCGCCACTTCAGAGCGGACCCGGGCCGCCAGCCGTTCCGCCCGAGGGAGCGCGCCAAGTCGCTCGTCGAGAAAGGTCACCTCCGCGACCAGGTATGGCGCCCCCGTGGGCACGACCGACTCGATGGCGAACCGGCGGGTGCCTCGGGTCTGCAGGTGGTACCGCATCCCGGACGGGCCGGGTGCCGGACGGGCCGCCTCGATCCGCGCGACACACCCGACCTCGAAGAGGGACTGCACCGACTCCGCCCCGACCTCGTGCCCGCGCCGGAGTGCGACGACCCCGAACGACGGCACCGAGTCCGACCGCCCTGAGCCACGTCGGAGCGCCCGATCCTCCGCGGACCCGAGCGACGTGCCCGCCTCCCCCAGCAGGTCGCTGCGGAGGCCGACGCACCGCCGCCCCAAGATCTGCAGGGGCAGGGAGCCGCCGGGCAGCAGGACCGTGCCGAGCGGGAAGAGCGGCAGCAGCGGCATACCTCCAACAGTAGGGTGACCAGATGGCGGCCAAGGCGAGCACACCCGCCGTCGAGCTCGAGGTCGGCGAGCGGACGGTGCGCATCAGCAACCCGGACCGCCAGTACTTCCCGGCGCTGGGGCTGACCAAGCTCGACCTCGCGCAGTACTACCTCGCGGTTGGTGACGGGATCGTCCGGGCGCTGCGCGAGCGGCCGTGCATGCTGCACCGCTATCCCACCGGCGTCGAGGGCGAGAAGGTCCACCAGAAGCGGCTCCCGCACGGCGCGCCGCCCTGGGTCGACACGGTCCGGGTGCACTTCCCCCGCTACAACCGCACCGCCGACGAGCTCTGCGTCACCGAGCTCGCCCAGGTCATCTGGGCGGTGCAGATGTCGACGGTCGAGTTCCATCCCTGGAACAGCCGCCGGGCCGACGTCGAACGCCCCGACGAGTGGCGGATCGACCTCGACCCGATGCCGCTGGCGCCCTTCGAGCGAGTGCAGCGCGCCGCCGCGGTGACCCACCAGGTCCTCGACGAGCTCGGCGCCGTCGGCTGGCCGAAGACCTCCGGAGGCAGTGGGCTGCACGTCTACGTCCGGATCGCGCCGGAGTACGGCTTCGCCGAGGTGCGGCGCGCCGCGCTCGCCTTCGCCCGGGAGGTCGAGCGTCGGCTCCCCGACGATGTGACGACGACGTGGTGGCGCCGCGACCGCGACCCCGCCGCCGTCTTCGTCGACTACAACCAGAATGCCCGCGACCACACCATCGCCAGCGCGTACTCGGTGCGCGGCTTCCCCGACGCCCGGGTCAGTGCCCCGCTGACCTGGGACGAGGTCGTGGACGTGGACCCGCGCGAACTGACCGTTGTGACCATGCCCAGCCGGTATGCCGCCCTGGGCGATCTGCACGCGGGCATCGATGACGCGGTCTTCGACATCCGCCCGCTGCTCGACTGGGCCGAGCGCGACGAGCAGGCCGGCGCGCTGACCCCACCGGACCCTGAGACCGACGGCGACCCCGCACCCTGACCAATCCGGAGTGGGGCGGCCGCACCCTCGACCGGCGTGGCCCCAGTCCTCACCCGACGGCGACCTCAGACCTCAGACCTCAGACGAGGACGGTGAGCCGGACGCGCACCGAGTCGCCCTCGTCGATGCCTTCGGCGGTGCGGACCGCCTGTTTGACGAAGAGGAGGTAGGCGCCCACCCGACTGTCCGGGAAGATCGACGTGCGCCAGGTCGTCGCCCCGATGCCGGCCTCGACCCGCACCGCTCCGAAGCCACGGCGTGGCCCGATGGCCAGGTCGGCGATCTCGTCG
>RRZU010297119.1_pt1 | contig 12579 bp, 5 predicted proteins | sample 2165561 | NCBI WGS metagenome assembly RRZU01 (sample SAMN10456909, study PRJNA506462) | wastewater metagenome | isolation source: wastewater sludge | place: USA: Moscow, Idaho | reverse complement strand
CCTTCGGCGCCCGCTGGGACGCCCTCGACGGTCAGCATCAGGCGATGATCGCCAGCGTCCTGGCAGCCTCCGCACAGACCAAGAAGGACGACGAGCGCGCCGTGCTGGAGCGGCTCGGCTTCAGCTTCCCCGACCCGGTGCGTCGGGGCTCTCGAGCGGTGCGGGTGCGCCTGGGCCCGGACATCCCGGCGGTCAGCGGCGACGCCCTGGGCCGGGAGCGGGTGGGGTTCCGGGAGGGGCTCACCCCCGCCGAGGTGTGGCTGCGCGGCCGTGGCGTGTGGAAGATGCAGGCCGCCCGGGTCATCGACTCGCAGCTGCTGCTCATCGCCAGCGTCGGGCTGGTGCGTATGGTCGGCACCATCGACGGCATCACCCTGCACGGTGAGCGGATCGCCATCCTCGGCCGCCCGCTGCCGGACCACCCGCTCATCGGCCAGGCGGATCCGCTGGAGAACGGCTCCCAGAATCCGGTCGCCTACGGCGACCTCGAGGACGCTCTCACCGCTCCGAGCAGCGACGACTGACCGGATCACGCCGTCCGGTGGCGACTCCTGTCGAGGTGGGAAAACCGCGCGACACAGGCTAGATTTGTCACCCTCCAACCGTGAGGGAGTCGCATGATTCAGCGATGGGCTTCTCGATACATTCCGGCCCTCTTGGCTGTGGCGATCGCCCTTGTCGGTTGTTCCCGCGAGTCAGGCTCGGGACAAACGCCGTCCGGTTCCTCCAGGTTGGGAGCGATTGGGCCTGTCAGTCGTGGCCTGCCGAAGGCTGCGGGCCTAGGCACTCCGATGATTCCCGAGGATTGCCCTCTCATCGCCCCAGCGGGATCAGAATCATTCTATGTGGTCAGCTGTGGAGAATATCGGGAGGCAACTGGTATTCGCAATGACGTGAACACGATATGGATCACCACGACGCCTGACCCGAGGGCGGCTGCCGGTGCTGCAGCCGTCGGGATAGTTACGACGACGACCGTGACCCTCCCTGCCGGCGTGGATCGCACCAAACCGATCACGGTGATCGTCGACGGGTCGGTGCGCACCCTGACACTCTGAAAGGAGCGCTGGGCACCTGCGCCTCCGAGCGCGGCGGTGAGTTCCGGCGGGCGGGCTTGGCTGGACCGTCAGTCCTTCTTGTATGCCGTGCCCCGCAGCGGCAGCGCATACCGGCGCTTGCCGTCGACCTGGTAGTAGGCCTCGGCGGCAGCGGGGGCGGTGGGGATCAGGCAGATCTCGCCCATGCCCTTGGCGCCGTAGGCGTACGGCAAGGTGCCGGGGCCGGTGACGAAGCGCACCTCGACCTCGGGCATCTTGTTGGCCCGGATCAGCCCGAGCTGGCCGTAGCGGGTCTTGGGCACGCCGTCCTCGACGACGAACTCTTCGGTGAGCCCGTAGCCCAGGCCCATCATGACGCCGCCCTCGATCTGTCCGACCGCGGCCTGCATGTTCATCACCGTGCCGACGTCGTAGACGGCCAGCACCCTGGCCACCTCGCCATTGGGGGCGAGGGTGATGATCTGGGCGCCGTAGCTGTAGCCGACGTGGCTGACCGGGTTGGCCTTGGTCGTGTTGATCGGGTCGGTCTCGGGGGCGAACTCCCCGAACCATTCCTGCCCTTCCAACGTCGCCAGGTCACCGCCGGCGCCGGCGAGGGCGTCGCGCAGCTGCACGGCGGCCAATCGCGTTGCCTCGCCGCTGAAGAGGGTCTGCCGGGAGCCGGTCGAGGTGCCGCTGTCGGGGGTGCGGGAGGTGTCCGGTTGCTCGTAGACGATCTGGTCCAGGCGCAGGTCGGGCACGGTCTCGCAGAGCACGTGGGTGACGACCTGTTCGATGCCCTGACCCATGCAGGCGGCGGAGGTGCGGATGTGCACCCGGCCGGACTCGACCGACAGGATGCACCGGCCGATGTCCGGCAGGCCCATCCCGACGCCGGTGTTCTTGTGGCCGATGGCCAGGCCGGCCTTGGGGTTGGCGTAGAACTCGCCCTTGACGTCTTCGAGCACCTGCACGATGCCGGTCGAATCGTCGGCGATCTGACCGTTGGGCAGGGTGTCGCCGGGGCGCACGACGTTCTGATAGCGCATCTCCCAGGCATCCAACCCGACCAGCTCGGCGAGCTCGTTCATGCAGCTCTCCATGCCGAATTGGCTCTGCACGACCCCGAACCCACGGAACGCGCCGCAGACCGGGTTGTTCGTGTAGAGCGCCATGCCGAGGCATTCGAAGTTCGGCACGACGTAGGGGCCGGCGGCGTGCGTGCAGGCGCGCTGCAGCACCGGTCCGCCGAGCGAGGCGTAGGCCCCGGTGTCGGAGAGGATGACGACCTTGACGGCGGTGAGCTTGCCCTTGTCGTCGCAGGCGACGGTGAACTCCATGTCCATCGGGTGACGCTTGACGTGGTAGGCGAAGCTCTCGGAGCGGGAGAACTTCACCTTCACCGGCTTCTTGAGGTGCCAGGCCATGAGCGCCGCGTGGTGCTGCACGCTCATGTCTTCCTTGCCGCCGAAGCCGCCGCCGACGAGCATCGACGTGGAGCGCACCTGCTCGACCGGCAGTTTGAGCATCCGGGCGATCTCGTGCTGCTCGTCGTAGACCGACTGGCCCGAGGTGTACATCCGCACCCCGTCGCCGTCGGGCTCGGCCACGGCGCACTCGGGCTCCATGAACGCGTGCTCCTGCCACGGCGTCTTGAACTTCCGAGTGACCTTGTATGCCGCGGCGCGGATCGCCGCATCGGGGTTGCCCCGCTTGACGTGCTCGATGTCAAGGATGTTGCCGCTGTCGTGCACCAGCGGTGCATCCGGGCGCAGCGCCATCTGCGGGGAGGTGACCGGCTCGAGCGCCTCGTAGTCGACCTCGATGAGCGCGAGGATCTCATCGAGCGTGCGCTCGTCGGTGCTGGCCACGAGGGCGATGGCGTCGCCGACGTAGCGGGTGTGCTCACCGACCGGGATCATGACGTCCCAGTCGTTGACGATGTGCCCGATCTTGTTCTCCGGCACGTCGGCCGCGGTGAGCACCGCCAGGCAGTCCGGGTGCGCCATCGCCTTGCTGACGTCCAGGCCCTTGAGCAGTCCGCGCGGCGTGGGGGAGCGCAACGCCTTCGCGAAGACCATGCCGGGCAGTCGCACGTCGTCGGTGAACAGGCCGGTGCCGAGCACCTTGGCCGCGGCATCCGGGCGCGGCGCGTCGTCGGAGACTCGCATCCGGTCGACGGTCACCGGCAGTTCCGCTCCGCTGCGGAGCAATTCGCCGGCCAACGCGACCGCGTCGACGATCTGGCGGTAGCCGGTGCACCGGCAGATGTCGGTGCGCAACGCCTTGGCGATGTCGTCGCGGCTTGGCTCGGGCGACTTGTCCAACAGGGCCTTCGAGGCCATCACCATGCCCGGGGTGCAGAAGCCGCACTGCACGGCGCCGGTCGCGGCATACGCGTGCGCATAGACCGCCTTCTCGCGGTCGGACAGGCCCTCGGTGGTGAGGATGGTCTGGCCGGCGAAACCCGACGCGGGGCGGTTGCATGCCTTGATCGGCCGGCCGTTGGCGACGACCATGCAGGTGCCACAGGTGCTGTCGTCGCAACCGACCTTCACCGAGAGTGCGCCGATCGGGCCGCGCAGCGCCTCGATGAGCATCGCCTCGCCCTCGACCTCGTAGTCGACACCGTTGACGTTGATCGTCGTCAGACTCATGGCCGCTGCCCAGACCCTTCTCTACGTGTGGTCGCGGCAACCCCAACCCTCGTCGGTCGTGGTCAGGGCGGGACGAGGGCGCACCTTGCCGTCGCGGTCAGTGTGCCATCAGACCCGGTGGCGAAGGCAAGGGCTCAAGTCCCGAAATCGAGGTCAGGCCCCGAGCAGGGCCAGCGGGACGACGGCGACCCCGTCGGGGCGCCGGTATGCCGTGTGCCCCGTCGTCACGATCACCAGGTCGACGACCTCCCCCGGAAGCTGTTGACGAAGCCAGTGCAGATGCCGCACGTCGGCATCGCCGACGGCTGCGGACATCTTGACCTCGATCCCCACGACCTGGCCGTCGACTCCCTCGACGACGAGGTCGACCTCCCGATCCCCGTTCCCGGTTCGCAGGTGCCCGACCCGGGCACCCCATCGTTGGGCTGCCACGCGGATGCTGAGCGTGGCCAGGGACTCGAAGAGAGGTCCGGCCAGATGCGCCCCCGTCGGCCGGGCCAGTGTGCTTGCCGAGAGCCCGAGCAGTCGCAGCGCCAACGCCGGGTCGACCAACTGGTGCTTGGGCGCCTGTTGCAGCCGACTCATCGGGCTCCGGCTGGGGCTCCACCCGGGGACCGGGTCGAGGACCCAGATCTGGCTCAACAGGTCCCGGTAGGCGATGGTCGTCGTCTTGGCCGGCTGTGCACCGTCGCCCGCGGTGGTGGCGTCGAGCAATCTGCTGTATGCCGTGGTCGTCGACGATGCTGCGGCGTACGCGGCCAGCCAACGGCGCAGGGTGTCGGGGCGGCGCACGGCATACCCCTGTTCGACGAGGTCGCGATCGACGATCCGGGCGAGATAGGAGTCGAGGTGGGCCCGTCGGATCGGGTCCGGTAGCTCGTGGATGCCGGGGAAGCCGCTGGACTCGATGGCGCGCACGTAGTCGCCGAGGCTGCGCTCGCTGCGGCCCGAGACGCCGGCCTCGCCGCGCAGCAGGTCCCCGAGACTGACTGTGCTGGTCCCGGGGTGTCGTTCGAACCAGGCGAGGGGTCGCATCCGCAGTGACAGGATTCGGCCTGCTCCGCTGTGCGTCGTCACGCCCGGTGCCGGCGTGGCGCTGCCGGTGAGCAGGAACCGCCCCGGTGGTGCGCCGGCGTCGACCTGCCGGCGCACCGAGTCCCAGACCCAGGGGAGCCGCTGCCATTCATCGAGCAACAAGGTGCCAGCCGGTGCATCGCGAAGACGGGGGTCGGCCTCCACGAGAGCCCGCTCGGCGGGATCGTCGAGCAGCCAGGTGGCCGTCGCTCGGCGTCGGGCCGTCGCAGTCTTGCCGACCCCCTTGGCGCCGTCGATGGCGATGGCCGAGGCGTGCGGGAGCAGTTCGTCGAGCTCGGCGTCCACGGCTCTGGGCAGGTACTCCACCGTTTTACGCTACCTCTAGCAGGGGGTATACGCTACCTCTAGCAGGGGATCTACGCTACCTCTAGCAGGGGATCTACGCTATCTCTAGCAGGGGCTTGCGCGTGGTTGAATGGATCCTCGACCCCCGCGACAGCTGCCAGCGATGGCAGGCGGACACGACATTCGTGTCCAGGACCTACCTCAAAGCGTCGGTGTGCGAGCCGTCAGGCCGAGCCGTTCAGGCACGAAGCCGACGTCGCCGCCCTCGTCGCTGGCCAAGGGATGCTTCGTGACGTCGACCGGGCTGGGTAGCTCGCAGCGCACGAACCGCCCCGGCGGCGGGTCCGCGACGAGCTCTGCGCCACGCACCATGTGGTGTCCGCCGCGGAAGACGTCACGCACCCGCCCGGTGAGCTGCAACCCGGCATACGGGGTGTGTCCGGCCGCGTCGTGCAAGAGGTCGTGGCTGACCGTCCAGCGGGCCTGCGGGTCGAAGACGACGACGTCGGCGTCGCTGCCCGGGGCGAGTTCGCCCTTGCGGGGGTGCAGCCCGAAGTAGCGGGCCGCGTTGGTGCTCGCCACCTCGACGAAGCGGGACCGGCTGATCCGCCCTGGCACGACCCCGAAGCTGTGCAGCAGGGCCAGGCGCAACTCCAGCCCGGGAGCGCCATTGGGCACGGCGGCGAAGTCCGCGGCGGCCGCCTTCTGCTCGAGGGTGAAGGAGCAGTGGTCGGTGCCGACGAAACTCAGCGTCCCGTCGGCCAGCGCCGCCCACAGCGCCTCCTGGTCGGCAGCGGCGCGCAGCGGGGGGCTCATCACGGCGATCCGCGCGGCCAGTTCCTCGCCGTCCTCCTCGCCGGGCAGCGGCGCCCGCGGTTGCCCGTATGCCGTGTTGTCCAGCACGAGGTACTGCGGGCAGGTCTCGGCGACCAACCGGCTGCCCCGGGCCCGGGCCGCCCGCACCTCGGCCGCGGTCGCGGCCGCACTGAGGTGCACGATGTAGTGGTCGGCCCCGACGAGGTCGGCGATCGCGCCCAGCCGCACGAGCGACTCGCGCTCCAGCTCCGGCGGGTGCGCCATCTGGTGGTAGTAGGCCCCGGTGTGCCCGGCGGCCACCTCGCGCTGGGTGAGCGCGTCGATGATCCGGCCGTTCTCGCAGTGGAAGCCGATCGTCGTGCCCAGTGCCGCGCTCGCGGTGAGGGCGGCAAACACCTCGTCGTCCTCCACCATCATGGAATGCCGATAGGCGAGGTAGAGCTTGAACGAGGTCACCCCCTCGGCGACCATGTCGGCCAATTCCGTGGCGAAAGAGGGCTGCCACTGCGTCATCGCGAGATGGAAGGCGTAGTCGGTGACTGCCTTCCCGGCCGCCTTCTCGTGCCAGCGGGCCAACCCCTGCGCGAGGCTCTGCCCGTGGAACTGGGTGGCGAAGTCGATGACCGTCGTGGTGCCCCCGGCCAACGCCGAGCGGGTGCCGGTCGCGAAGTCGTCGGCAGTGGTCAGCTCCGGCCCGCACTCCAGGTCGAGGTGGCAGTGCGACTCGATGCCCCCGGGCATGACGAGCATCCCCGTGCAATCGAGCACCGTCTCGCCCTCGTGCGGGGTGAGCTGTCCGACCTCGAGGATCGTCTCGCCGTCGAGGCGCACGTCAGCGGCCTGCACGTCCTGCGGCGACACGACCAAGCCGCCTGTGAGGAGAGTCTTCATCGTGGTTGTCATTGTTCGTCGGGCCGAACCGGAAATGTCACATCTGTGCCCAGATCCGCGGTGCCGCAGCGCGACTGCGGGCGTTGACCTGTGCCTCGTCGAGGGTCTGGATGACCCGGTCACGCATCACCCAGCGCCCGTCGACCATCGTGTCGTTGACCATCCGCCCGGTCATCCCGAAGAGGATGTGACCGGCCGCGGAGCCGGCGCTCAACGGGGTGATCGGGTCGTAGTCGAGGGTGATGAGATCGGCATACGCGCCGGGGGCCAGCAGCCCGACCGGGCGGGCGAAGTGCCGGGCCGCGATCTTCGGGTTGTTGCCGAAGAGCAGCTCGATGGCCTGCCCGAAGCCGACCGTCGGGTCGCCGAGCCGGTGGCTCTGCAGGATCTTCGCCACCGACGCCGAGGCGAACATGTCGGCCGTGTAGGCGTCGGTGCCCAGGCCGCACAGCACGCCCTTGGCCAGCGCCTCGACGACGGGGGCGCCGCCGACCGCGTTGCCCATGTTCGAGTGCGGGTTGTGCACCATCGTCGTGTCGGTGTCCACGAGCACGTCGAGCTCGTCGTCGGTGGCATGCACACAGTGCACCGCGATCGACTCGGGGCCGAGCATGCCCAGCCCGTGGAAGCGGTGCAGGATCCGGGTGCCGTACTTGTCGACCGAGTCCGGCTCGTCGGTGGGCCCCTCGGCGGTGTGCACATGGAACCGGCCGCGCACCCCCTCGACCGCGGCCACGCAGGCCTGCAACGACGGCTGGCTCATGGTGAACGACGCATGCACGCCGAACAGGCCACGCACCAGGTCGGCGCCCGGGCCGACCGGGTCGGGGGTGTTGACCGCCCGCATGAAGTCGACGTTCTCGCGCACCGCCTGCCGGAACACCTCGGCGCCGTCGCGGTCGGAGGTCTCGTAGCAGAGGCTGGCCCGGATGCCCAAGGCCCGGGCCGCCTCGGCCTGGCGGAACAGCGACCCCTCGACGGCCCCGGGGGAGGAGTGGTGGTCGAAGACCGTCGTCACCCCGTTGCGGATCGACTCGATGAAGGTCGTCGTCGTGTTGAGCTCGACGTCCTCCAGGGTGAGCAGCCGGTCCAGCCGCCACCAGAGGTTCTCCAGGATCTCGACGAAGTCACGCGTGGGGTTGCTCACCCCCATGCCCCGGGCGTAGTGGCTGTAGGCGTGGGTGTGGGCGTTGATCAGCCCGGGCATGACGACCCGCCCGGCGACGTCGTGGAAGGGCTCCTGCGGGTATGCCGCGCGCAGCTCACCCAGCGGCCCCACGGCCTCGATCACGTTGTCGCGCACCAGCACTGCCCCGTCGTCGACGAATGGCGCGGCCGGGTCATTGGTGATGACCGGCCCGTTTCCGACGATCATGCCGAGACTCCTTCCGCAGGGGCCAACAGGTAGGCGTAGCGCTGCTCTAGCGCGGTGAGGATGCGGCTCACCTCGGGGCTGATCCGGGTGCGGTCGGCATCCAGTTCGAAAACCTCGCCGTCGGGGTTGCGGGTGAGATAGCCGCCCCCGGGCAGCGGCAGGAAGCCCGCGTCGCGGCTGTCGTCGAAGTCGGCCTTCGTCCAGAAGACGGTGACCTTGTCCGTGTACGGCAACCCGGCATGCGGGCAGAAGGTGCCGCAGTTACCGCACTCGTTGCACAGGCCGTCGATGTGCACGATCTGGCGGGGGTCGGCGAAGCCGGGCACGGTGATCGCGATGTTGGCCCGGTTGGGGCAGACCTCGGTGCAGATCTCGCACACGTCGTCACAGGTCAGGCACCGGCCACCCTCGGCCTTGCCGTTGATCTCGGCGATCATCAGGCCGCGCCGGTGATAGACCTCCGGCGCCGGCAGGTGCTCACGCACCTCGGGCGCGTCGAAGTCGGGCGTCAACCCGGCCTTGGCGAGGATCGCGCGCGCCGCGATCCGAGAGTCACCCATGGCTCGCACGATGGTGTCCGGGCCGAGCCGCCCGTCGCCGACCACGTAGACATTCGGCACGCTCGACTGGTATGCCGCGTCGAGCACCACTGTGCCGCGGGCGTCCAGGGCCAGGCCGTTGGCGGCATACCGGGAGGTGTCGATGGTCGCCCCGGTGGCGCCGATGACGGTGTCGAAGGGCATGTCGAGGAATTCCCCGGTGCCCCGGACCGACAGCCGGGCCCGCTTGCCGGGCGAAGCGTCGGCCTCGGCGAGCACCATCTTCTCCAGGTGCAGCGTCGCGCCGTCGAAGGAGATCGGCGCCAGCAGCTCGAGCATCGTGAGCCCTTCGGCCCGAACGGTGTTGACCTCGTGCTGGGTGGCCGGCATGTGCGGCTCGGTGCGCCGGTAGACCAGGATCGACTCCTCGACACCAGGCAGCCGCTTCGCGGTGCGCACGCAGTCCATCGCGACGTCGCCGGCACCGATCACGGCCACCCGCTTGCCCAGCTGCTGCGGCTCGCCCTTGTTGGCCTTCCAGAGGAAGTCGAGCGAGTCGATGACCCGGTCGTGCCCCTCGTGGTCGCCGAACGGGTTCATCCCCTTGCCCCACGAGCCGGTCGCGATGACGACGTGCTGGTAGCGGGTGAGCAGGTCGGCGATGTCGTAGTCCGGGTCGGCGTTGTAGTGGAAGTTCACCCCGGCCGCCACCGCGAGCCGGTAGTCGCGCTCGATGTGATCCCGGCCGAGCCGGAACCACGGGATGATGTAGGACACGATGCCGTAGGGGGCATCGAGGGTGTCGAAGACGTCGACGTCCATGCCGTTGCGGCGCAGGTAGAGCGCCGCCGCGATGCCGGCGGCCCCGGCCCCGATGACCGCCGCGCGTTGCTCGGTGCGCAGCGGGGCCGGCACGGTGGCCGCGATGTGGTCCTCTTGGGCGTGGTCGGAGGCGACCAGCTTGACCCCGCGCATGTCGATCGAGATGTCGTAGTCCAGGCGGGTGCAGTGCTCCCGGCACTGTTGCGAGCACAGCACGCCGGTGATCGTCGGCGAGGCGTTGTCCAACGCGATGACGTCGAAGGCCTCGGCATACCGCTCCTGCGCGGTGAGCGTGAGGTAGTCGGGGATCCGCTGCTCGATCGGGCAGCCGCCGTGCTCGCACGGTGCCTTGTAGCAGTCGGTGAGCGGCAGAGGGCTGCTGGTCTTGCGGGAGCTGATCTTCTCGCGGTAACGCTTGTGGTAGCGCTCGTCGGCGAAGACGTCGGCGACCATCGCCTCGACCTTGTCGACGTCGATGCCGTGGTAGTCGGTCATCACGCCGACGGCCTGCTCGGCGAGCTGGTTGAAGCGGATCACCCCGCCCGGTTTGAGGATCGTCGTAGCGACGGTGACCGGCTGGATGCCGGTGCCGAGCAGCTGCTCGAGATTGAACGCGTCGACGCCGCCGGAGAAGGACATCGGCAGTTGGCCGTCGAAATCGCGGCCCAGCTTCGCCGCGACCGACAGAGTCAACGGCAGCAACGGCCGGCCGGACATGTACATCTCCTCCGACGGCAACTCCTGACGCAGCACCTGCACGGGGAAGGTGTTGGTCAGTTTGACGCCGAACTTCAGTCCATGGTCGCCGGCCAGGGCCTTGAGCCGGGTCAGCATGCCGATCGCCGCGTCGTACTGCAGGTCGGCGGTGAAGTGGTGGTCGTCGAAGGCGATGTACTCGAAACCGAGCCGGTCCAGCGACTCACGCGCCGCGTCGTAGCCCAGCAGGGTCGGGTTGCACTTGACGAAGGTGTTGAGGTGCTTCTCGGTGATGAGGTAGGTGACGATCCGTTCGATCTCGTCGGCCGGGCAGCCGTGCATCGTCGAGAGGGTCACCGAGCGGCTCAGACACGGGTCGAGCGCGTCGAGGTCGGCGCGGGTGAAGTGGCTGAATTCGCCCAGGTGCGCGCCGACCCAGTCGTGACACTCCTGCCACACAGCGCTGCTCGTTGCGTCGGCCATCCCGGCGAGGTAGGTCTGCACCTTCTCGCCCTGGATGCCGGCCAGGTCGTAGCCGACCGACATGTTGTAGGCCTGATCGGTGATCGACCCCAGGCCCAGCTCCTTGGCGAGCACGGCGATCGCGAAGTAGCCGCGGACGTACTCGTCGAAGGCCTGCGGCACGGTCAGCTCCGTGGACCATTCGCAGTTGTAGCCCTCGTCTTCGGCCTCGATGCACGGCTTGGGCACCATCTTGGCCAGCTCGTGGCCGTCGATCTTCTGCACCGTCTTGAGCTCCATGAAGCGGGCTCCGGTGAGATAGGCGACGAGCAGGTTGTTGGACAGCTGGGTCTGCGGGCCGGCGGCCGGGCCGACCGGGTTGGCCAGCCGGTGCCCGAAGGCGTCCTGCACCGAGCGGCCGGCGGTGGGCCGCCAGAACTGGTCGGTGCGCACCCCGAAGATCGATGCGTCCGTGCGTAATTCGCTCAGTGCCCAGCTCATCAGGTGGTCGAAGCTCAGTGGACGCATCACGTCGCCCATGTCATGGCCCTCCTCGTCATCGGGTCCCGGCGCCGCCCCTCGCGTCGCGATGGGTGCGGGGCGAGGGCGGCACGACCGCCGCGGCATTGCCGCTCAGTGTGTCAGGAGCCCGTCGCGAGGCAAGGGGTTAAGAGGTCCTGTTTTCGCGGTGTCGCGGTGTCGCGGTGTCGCGGCGTCGCGGCGTCGCCGGTCGCCGGTCGTCGGTCGGGCTCGGAGTGCCGGCCGGTCAGCTGACCCGGAACGGGCTCACCGCCTCGGCATCGACGCTGCCGTCCTGCGCCGAGGTGGAGAAGACCCGCAGCTCGTAGTCGCCGGCGGCCAGCATGCCCAGCTCGATCCGCCAGGTGCCGCGGGTCGGGCAGCCGGACTTGGCCGTCGTCGTGCCGCTCTTGACGAGGGCGCCGCTCGCGCTGCGCAACTGCCAGCTCAGCGTTCCCTCGAAGACACAGGCCTGACCGTCGATGATGATCGGGCGGGTGGAGATGACCTTGATGAAGCGCAGCGGGTCGGTGATCCAGATCGGGGCGAGATCCTGGTATGCCTCAGCGGGCCGCTGGTACGGCCCGGCCGGGACGGTGGCGAAGACCCCCGCGCCCTCGACCGTGGCGACCCGGACCGGCACGTTCTGCTGGGCAGCGGCGGTGGCCGTCCAGACCAGCGACTGCACCGCCACGCGCTGCTGTTCGGCCGGCAGTCCGCTGCGCCCCGGTCGGCTCAACCGCACGTCGATCGCGGTCTCGGACACCGTAGCCGTCACCGTCGTGCCCGCCTGCCAGGGCGACGTGTAGCCGAGGTACGCCGGCATCGGCTCGCCGGAGGGCAGCGTGCCGCTGACGATGGTCGTCAACGCCAGGGTGACCCGGGCCGACGCCGACCGGTCGGTCAACTGCGCCGGCACGAAGTCGCGCTGCAGGGCCCACGAGGAGTCCGGCTGGGTCTGCACGTAGTAGATCGGGGCGGACCACGCGGTCGTGGCGAGGGTGGTCAGGCCCCGCGAGGTGTCGGCCGGCCACTCCTCGACGATCGCCGTGGCAGCCGGTGCGGGCTGGGCCAGGCGTGGGCGGGTCGCCACCCACACCCCGGCGCCGAGCAGCAGGGTGAGGACGGAGGCTGCAACCGGGAGCAGCCAGTGCGGCATACCGGAGCGGGTGGCCCGACCGGACCGGGCGCGCTGCAGAGTGCGCACCGTGCCGCCTGGGCCGCCGGTGCCTTCGTGGTCGCGGGAGTCGGCGGTGCCGACCTGGATCTGCAGCCACCGGTCGTTCGGCACGATCGAGTCGGCGCGGTCGGTCAGCGCGTCGCGCAGCCGCGCCTCGAAGGCGTCCAGGCCGGCGTCGTCCGGGCGGTCCCGGCCGCCGGGCGGG
>RRZU010119101.1_pt1 | contig 12580 bp, 6 predicted proteins | sample 2165561 | NCBI WGS metagenome assembly RRZU01 (sample SAMN10456909, study PRJNA506462) | wastewater metagenome | isolation source: wastewater sludge | place: USA: Moscow, Idaho | reverse complement strand
GCGCCTCGTCACGATCATCTGATGGTACTCGGCGCGATCGCCGATACCGTAAATACAGGAACCCGTCGCCACGATGACGCAAGCGCGGCGTTCAAGCAGGCTTTTTGTCGCCGAAAGGCGCATCTGCTCGATATGCTCGTTGATCGCCGAGTCTTTCTCGATAAACAGATCACGTGCGGGGACGTAGGCTTCTGGCTGATAGTAGTCGTAGTAGGAGACGAAATACTCGACGGCATTCTCGGGGAAGAACTCCCTGAATTCGGCGTACAACTGCGCAGCCAATGTCTTGTTTGGCGCCAGAATCAGCGCCGGACGCCCCATGCGGGCGATCACATTGGCCATGGTGTAGGTTTTGCCAGAACCTGTGACGCCAAGCAGTGTCTGAAACGACAGTCCGTCTTCGAGGCCTTCGATCAGCCGTGAAATTGCTTCCGGCTGATCTCCTGCTGGCGGAAACGGCTGATGGAGACGGAACGGACTACCTTCAAAGGAGCTTACGGGGATTGTTGGCGTATTCATCATGCTAGAATTCTACGTGGTATTGGGCCTTTAGCTTTCGTTTGACACCTGAAGGTTTAGCCGAAATCCTCCGCTCATTGATTAACCTGTGGCGCCCGGTTTTGCCCTCCCTGAATCCACATCAGGAGGCGCCACATTGACAGGAATTGACTGCCTGATGACCTCCTCAATCTTCTCCGCTGTCGAGATGGCTCCGCGCGATCCAATCATCGGCCTCAACGAACTCTTTAACGCCGACACCCGCTCGATCAAGGTCAATCTGGGCGTTGGCGTCTATTTTGACGACAACGGCAAGATCCCCCTGCTCGACGCCGTCAAAGTGGCGGAGAAAGCGCGCCTTGAAGCGATGCCTCCGCGCGGCTACCAGCCGATCGACGGACTAGCCGCCTACAATCAGGCCGTTCAAAAACTGATCTTTGGTGCTGATTCGCAGTTGCTCGCTGAGGGAAGAGTCGTTACCGCGCAAGCGCTGGGCGGCACCGGGGCGCTCAAGATTGGCGCAGATTACCTCAAGCAGCTAATGCCGACGGCGACGGTGTATATCAGCGACCCAAGCTGGGAAAACCATCGTGCGCTGTTCGAAGCGGCAGGATTCCCGGTCGATTCCTATCCCTACTATGACGCAGCCACGCGCGGCGTGAACTTCGACGGCATGAAGGCCAAGCTGAACACCTTGCCGGCCGGCTCGATCGTCGTCCTCCACGCCTGTTGCCACAATCCGACCGGTGCTGACATGAGCGAAGCGCAGTGGGTCGAGACCATCGCCATCCTCCGTGAACGCGGGCTGATCGCCTTCATCGACATGGCGTATCAGGGGTTCGCCGACGGCATCGCGGAAGATGCACTGGCGCTCAACCTGTTCGCCGCATCCGGCCTGCAATTCTTCATTTCGAGCTCGTTCTCGAAATCGTTCTCGCTCTACGGCGAACGCGTCGGTGCGCTGTCGATCGTCACGGCCGCGAACGACGAATCGGCACGCGTGCTTTCACAAGTCAAGCGCGTCATCCGGACCAACTACTCCAATCCGCCGACCCACGGCGGCGCTGTCGTCGCTGCAGTGCTTTCGAGCCCGGAACTGAGAAAGATGTGGGAGGACGAACTGGCCGCCATGCGCGTCCGGATTCGCACCATGCGCGGCAGCCTCGTCGAGAAACTGAAGGCGCGCGGGACGAGCAAGGACTTTTCCTTTGTGACCCAGCAACGAGGAATGTTCTCCTATACCGGACTCTCCGCCGAACAGGTCGCCCGTCTGCAAAGCGAGTTCGGGATTTACGCGGTGAACACCGGTCGTATTTGCCTGGCCGCGCTCAACACCAAGAACATCGACTACGTCGCCGACTCAATCGCCACGGTTCTGTAATCGCGCGCTGATTTCAAAGCCGGTTCAAAAAAAGGTCGTTCAGTTTGTCTGAACGACCTTTTTTCTGGCGACTTTCTCTTGGTCTTTTGGCCAGCAATGAGCCAGAGCAGCCCGACAGTCGCAGTCAGTTGCTTCCAGCCCTGACTTCAGGAACCATCAGCGTCCCGCCGAGCGCTATCGGAACGCGCATCTGGTTTGCACTGCCACGCATTTGAAGCACCATTTTTCCTTTCAGCTGCAAATCCTTGCCCACCTCGACGTTACCCGACGACTGCATCAAGCCCGAGTTGATGCTGATGTCCGAGAGCTGGTAGCCCGAATCGTTGATCCTGATTCTCGCTGACAACTGCTCAAACTGCGTCGCCCCGCCGAGCACCGGCCCGCGCGATACGCGACGTACCGCTTCCGGAAGATCGATACCACGGATTCCTCCTCGAGCCAGCGAAAACGCCCCGTCCCCTTCGAGCGCCGAAAATATCGTTGTCCAATTCTCCGAAAGCGCCGAAAAACGCAGATTTCCGGATGCTTCGCCGGCCAGCAACTGACCGATCCCGAGCGCTCCGCCAAAACGCGTCGCGTTAATCCGCTCATATTCGATTTCACCCACCAGGCTGGGGGTCTTGTCCGCCCGGAGAATGGCAACACCCTTGACGAGGCCATCAAAAATGCGGAGATCGATATCGCGAAACGTCAGCGTGCCGTTTTCGAGCGTTCCCTTCAGGTTTGCTGAATTCACGAGAAAACCAGAGGCTTCCGAAGGACGCCAGGCGAGCGCATCGAGATTCACTTCAAGGCTTGCACCGACTGGCTTCGCGTTCAGACTGATGCCGCGATCCGACGAGTGAAGCTGCACGCTCTCGAACAAACCCTTCGCGTCCAGTTTGGCGTCGCCTTCCAACCCGGAGAGAGCAAGCCCGGCGAAGGAGATTTCAGTTTTCTCGAAGCGCACTTGCTGCAGTGCAAACCGGGATGCCGGTGAGGCAAGCGAAGCGAAAACATCCGGAAGTCCGCCGATCAATTCGGCCGGCAAAGAGACCCCGCGGAGAACCGCCTGCACGAAATTCACCTTCGGTTCGAACAGGGATCCAAGCTCGGGCAACAAGCGCGCCTCGGCGATGCTCACCACCGCATCGTCTTTGCCGAACTTGACATTCGCAAGCACCAAGCCCGGTTTCGGGTAGATCTCGCCACGAATTTCGCCAATAGTGACTGAGCGCCCGGTCGACCGCGCAATCGCCGCTTCCACATCCGGCCGGAAGACTCCGTAAGGGAAGAAGAACAGCGTCAGAACGGAAATCACGATCAGAAGCAGGAATAGCAGCGTCAGAACGGCACTCCAGGTGAGAGAGCTTCGCCGCCCCCCCCTTCGTATAGGCTTGATCGACACCTCGGGCGCATCAATCGGTTCCCCACCCGAGAAAACGCCTTTGAACTGACTTGCGAGCTGCGCAAGGACTTCGAGTACTTTTGCTGACGACTGACGGGCTTTCCTTTTGTTTTCCTTGAACGGCGGCACATACGGGCGGTCTGTGCTGGAGAAAGGCATCGGTGGAAACGGAAAGGCGGATTTGCTGAACGCGGAATCCTCCAGCAGGCTGCCTCCCTGATCAGGCTCAGGGGCCTTCTCCGGAGTTCTGTCTGGCGAAGCGATCTGAGCTGCCTTGTTCATTGCTGCGTTTCGAATCTCCTGCGCGACTTTCTTGCTCTCCGACCACAGAGAATCCTGCTCCACCTTCAGCGCGATGAATCCCCCCTCTTCCAACTCGACCAAGGCGCCTTCTGTCAACTGCGGATTGCCGATTTTCAGCATCAGGTCCGAGACCGTTGACTTGCCATCAACGAGGATCAGCACCATGCGCAGATTTCGTTGCATCACGCGCGTTCGCTGGTGCATCGCCTCCTCGCCAGAGGCCGTTTTTATGTATATGAGATTGGGGTCCATTGGCTTGCTGTTGGCAGTCAAATTGTTGACGAAGGTTAAGTTAGTGACTAGAATGCGCGCTTCGTTGTTCCTCGATAGCTCAGTCGGTAGAGCGCCGGACTGTTAATCCGTAGGTCCCTGGTTCGAGCCCAGGTCGGGGAGCCAAGAAATTCAAGGGATTGTGAGAAATCACAATCCCTTTTTCTTTTTCTGTTGCCGGACTGCTCGCAGAAACACATGGTCTAGCCCTCTCGCCGCCTACCCGGCCTGCTTCGGCCTACGAACGGCAGAATACACCAGCGTTAGCCATTCTTCATAGCGCCGTTTTTTGGCTTGCTCTCGAACACTTCCCACGGCAAGATGCTCGGCTTTTCGGGCCTCCGGACGACTCGAGGCCGGACTAAAAGCAGAAGAACTCAAAACACAACGGAGGCTCAATGAACACATCCAAACGCGACGGCTTTACCAGCACATTTGGCGTGCTGGTCGCTACCCTCGGTTCGGCCGTCGGACTGGGCAACATCTGGAAATTTCCTTCGCTCACCGGAACCAACGGCGGCGCAGGTTTCCTGCTCGTTTACCTGCTCGCCACTCTGATGGTCGGCCTACCGCTGATGATGGTCGAGACGATGCTCGGCCGTACCGCCCGGGCCAACGCGATCACCACGTTTGAACGCCTGGCTCCACGACAGCCTTGGTGGAAAGCCATCGGCTGGATGGGTTTCGTTGCCGCGCTGCTGATCATGGCTTTTTATTCGGAAGTCGCCGGCTGGGTGTACGCCTACATCTTCAAAGCGATGAGCGGCGAAATCCTGACCAGTGATCCCAAGGTCGCCGGCGGCATCTTCGGCGCGCTGGTTTCGAATCCTGTTTCGTCGCTGATCTGGCAATGGGTGGTCCTCGGCGTCACCGGCAGCATCATCATGCTCGGCGTTTCAAAAGGCATCGAAGCCGTTACGCGAAAATTGATGCCGCTGCTTTTCATCCTGCTGCTCGTCCTTTGTGTGCGCAGCCTGACCCTCGAAGGCGCATCGCAGGGACTGACCTTCCTGTTCAGCCCGGACTTCTCGAAGATCACGCCGGCAGTCATCCTGACCGCGCTCGGCCTCGCCTTCTTCAAGCTCTCGCTCGGCATGGGAACGATGCTGACCTACGGCAGCTATTTCCGCGAGAACCAGAACATTCCAGCGACGACGACGCGCGTCATGCTGGCCGACCTCTCGATTTCCCTGCTTGCCGGCGTCGCCATCTTCCCGGCGGTCTTTGCCTTCGGCTTTGAGCCGGCCGCCGGCCCGTCGCTGGTGTTCATGACCATCCCGGCGGTATTCACGTCCATACCGGGCGGCATCGTCTTCATGACGATCTTCTTCATTCTCACGGCGATCGCCAGTGTTGGCGCGATTCTCTCGCTGCTCGAAGTACCGGTGGCCATCCTGTCGGAACGCTTCGGCATGGGCCGCAAAATCGCTTCGATCTGCACGATCCTGGCGATTGCGCTGATCGGTGCGCCCGCCGCGCTATCGCAAGGTGTGCTGGCGGAGACGAAGCTGTTCGGCATGAATCCGTTCGACCTCTTCGATTTCCTCAGTTCCAACGTGCTTCTGCCCGTGGGCGGCATCCTGATTTGCCTCTTTGTAGGCTGGGTCTATGGGCTGCCGGAGCTGGAGAAGCGCCTGAGCAACGAGGGAGCGCTGAACAACCGCGGCCTGATCCGCGCGGTTTTCTTCCTTGTCCGCTTCATTGCCCCGCTATCGATCGCTATCGTCCTGCTGCACGGGCTGAAGGTCTTCTGACTTAGACAATCACCTGTTGCGGAAACCCATCCGCAACCGGCATCGAACCAAGCTAGCGGCGGCAGTTTTTGCCGGATACCGAAGCCGTCCGGGCAAACCCGAACCGGACTTGCCGCTCGAACTGGCCGATCAAGGCCTTATCTGCCTGGCGCGTTAATTGCGTAACGACGTTCACCTCGAATGTCCATGCAGGAGCCGCCATGTCACCCTTTTCCGCGCTTGGAATCGCCAGCAGCCTGTTTGATCTGCTGCAATCGTTCACCAGCAAGACCTCGTCCTCGGTGACCGACCTCGCCGACGGCACCGATTTCTCGACCTCGCTGAAAGTCCGACTGGCCGAACTGCAGGCGAACTCCATCACTACGATCACGAGCGGGGCAGCGAGCACATCATCGACATCATCGCCCTTCGACTTCCTGATCGGGCGCGACAATGCGACGCCGGCAGCAGGCATCCCGGGCCTGTCGGCAACGGGACGCAATCTCTCGCTGTTCGACCCCGAATCCGCCTTCACGATGATGAGCCGGATCAATTCGCTCGACGTGACCTGCAAGGCGCAGTTCTCCGAACTGAGCGAAATGAAGGCAGCGGTATCGGAGATGAAAGAGGCCGGCCAGACGCTGGGCGACGCGGTCGATTCGACCAGCGAAAACGCGGCAATCACAAGCCAGCTTCAAACCTTCGTCAGCAAGTACAACGAATGGGCTGCCGAGTTCGAGGCGACGGTCAAGGGCGACGGCGTGCTGGCCGGAACGCAGGCGGCGGATATTTCCCTCTACGAATTGCGCCAGAGCATCGAGAACCGCTTCAACGGCGCGCTCGACGGCTTTCGCGGACTTGCCGACCTCGGTCTGACCATCGACCCGACGACCCGCCTCGCTGCGCTCGATACGAGCAAACTTGACTCCGCACTGGCCACGAACAAGGCCGGTGCCGTCAATACGATCGACGAGTTCAGCGCGAATTTTGCCAAATCTGCCGGGCTGCTCACTTCGGCCAGCAACTTCATTCCGAATCGTTTGGCCAATCTGGATCGCGTGATCGACTACATCAGCGAAAACAAGACGTCGCTGCAAGCCGAGTTTGGCCTCGGTGATCCGGCCAAGACGTCGGACAAGGTCGCCAAGGCGCTGGCCGCATACAACGCCACCTACAGCACCTGAATGACCGCTCGGCGTTCCGCAAGTTCGGCCATCAACACAGGCTGTGTCGAGATAGCAACGCAATCGAAGACATAACGGCAGTGCCGCCTACAACCTTTCAGGCGGCGTATAATCTGCGCACGGCACAGGAAGCGTCCTGACGATCCGGGAAATCCGGACGCCTTGCGGGCAGTTCAAGCAGTGCATGGCTGCGTCTGCGTAACTCGCCCCACCGAGCAAGCCATCCCGCAAAGCTTCCGACGGAGATGTCCGCCCGCACAGCCTTGGGTGGTTTCAGGAATCTTTTCGGAGCCCTACGATGCGTATAGGAACAGACGAGAGTTTTCTTGAAAGCCGCACCTTCGACGAAATCAACATTGGTGATTCGTCGTCGCTCACGCGCACCCTGCATCAGGAAGACATCCAGCTGTTTGCGGTGATGTCCGGCGACATCAACCCGACGATGGTCGACCCCGAGTACGCGCACAGCGGCTTCTTCCGCGAAGTCATCGCGCACGGCATGTGGAGCGCATCGCTGATCTCGACCGTACTCGGCACGCAATTCCCCGGCCCTGGAACCATCCTGATCGACCAGTCGGTGCGCTTCGTCCGCCCGGTCACGCTCGGCGACACGATCACGATCACGACGACCGTCAAGCAGAAATTCCCGCACAACCGGCACGTGCTCTTCGATTGCGTGTGCACCAACCAGGAAGGACTCGAAGTCGTCGTCGGCACCGCGGAGATTTCGCCGCCGCGCGAGAAGATCCGTACCCGGCGCATCGCCTTGCCCGGCGTCACCATCTCCGACAAATTCGCGCGCCTGCAGGCGCTCGTCTCGCGCGCCAAGGGTCTGCCGCCGATCGACATGGCGGTCGTCCATCCGTGCGACGAGGAATCGCTCAAGGGCGCCTTGATGGCGGCCGAGGCCGGACTGATCGATCCGATCCTGATCGGCGTCGAGAGCAAGATCCGCTCGATCGCCGACCAGGCCGCACTCGACCTCAAACAGCACCGCATCGTCAACGTACGGCACAGCCACGAAGCGGCGGTCATGGCCGTCACCCTCGTGCGCAACGGCGACGCCGAAGCGATCATGAAAGGCAGCCTGCATACCGACGAACTGCTCGCCGAGGTCGTCTCGCGCGCGTCGGGCCTGCGCACTTCGCGCCGCGTCAGCCACGTCTTCCTGATGGACGTGCCGGGCTACCCGCACCCGGTGATGATCACCGACGCCGTGGTCAACATCTCGCCGACGCTCGAAGACAAGGCGCACATCATCCAGAACGCGATCGACCTCGCGCACATCATCGGCATCCCGCAACCGAAGGTCGCCATTCTTTCCGCCATCGAGACCATCAACCCCAAGATCCAGTCCACGCTCGACGCCGCGGCGCTGTGCAAGATGGCCGACCGCGGCCAGATCACCGGGGGCCTGCTCGACGGCCCGCTTGCCTTTGACAACGCCGTCTCGCTGATGGCCGCGAAAACCAAGGGCATCACCTCGAACGTCGCCGGTCGTGCCGACATCCTCGTCACGCCTGACCTCGTATCCGGCAACATGCTAGCCAAGCAACTGGAGTACATGGCCAACGCGCTCGCTGCTGCCATCGTCATCGGCGCCAAGGTGCCGATTGTTCTAACCAGCCGTGCGGACACCGCTGAAACGCGCATGGCGTCGTGCGTCATCGCCTCTCTCGTGGCGCACCATAACCGTGGAAAAGTACAGGAATCCTGATGCAACAGTCCATCCTCACCATCAACGCCGGCTCGTCGTCGGTCAAATTCGCACTCTTTGAACTCGCTGAACACATCAATGAAAAAGCGGCCATTTCCGGCCAGATCGACGGCATCGGCACGGCGCACGTGCGCCTCGTCGCCAAGGACAATACCGGCACGCGCATCGTCGACCAGGCGCTGCCCGCCGGCGCCGACCACGCGACCTCGTTCGACCAGTTGCTGCACTGGTTCTCAAGCAGCGCCAAGGGCGGCAAGATCGTCGCCGTCGGCCACCGCGTCGTGCATGGCGGCGACCGCTACTCGCATCCGGTCGTGCTCAGCGCCGCCGACCTCGAACAGCTTGCCCAGTACAGCCGCCTCGCGCCGCTGCACCAGCCGCACAACCTGAACGGCATCTACGCGATCGAGAAAGTGCTCGCCGACGTACCGCAAATCGCCTGTTTCGACACCGCCTTCCACCGCACGCAGTCCGAAATCGCGCAAATGTACGGTCTGCCGCGCAAATACAGCGAAGAAGGCGCGAAGCGCTACGGCTTTCACGGCATTTCCTACGAATACATCGCCAGTGTCCTGCCGCAGCACTGCAAGAAAGCCGACGGCCGCGTCATCGTCTGCCATCTCGGCAATGGCGCCAGCATGACGGCGATGGTCGGCCGCAAGTGCGTCGCCACCACACTCGGCTTCTCGACCCTCGACGGCCTGATCATGGGCACGCGCTGCGGCCCGATCGATCCGGGCCTGATCCTGCACATCATGGAAAGCAAGGGCTTCGGCGTGAAGGAAATGACCCACCTGCTCTACAAGGAATCCGGTCTGCTCGGCGTCTCCGGCATCTCGCAGGACATGCGCACGCTGGTCGCCAGCGACAAGCCGGAAGCCAAGGAAGCGATCGAGCTCTTCTGCTACCGCATCGTGCGCGAACTCGGCTCGCTCGCGGCAGCGGCCGGCGGCCTGGATGCGGTGGTCTTCACTGGCGGCATCGGCGAACACAACCCGGGTCTGCGCTCCAACATCTGCAAGCAGGCCAGCTGGCAGGGAATTACCCTCGACGAGGCCGCGAACAAGAGCGGCGAACACCGCATCAGCGCCGCCGACAGCGCAGTCGACGTCTTCGTCATCCCGACCAACGAGGAATGGATGATCGCCCGCCACACACAGGCGCTGCTCGGTCTGTAGTTCGTCACCCGAACCGGCCGGTCCGGGATTCCGATCCCGGACCGGTTTTTTCGTTTACGCGGTTCGTAAGCACAAGGGCGGCCCAAGTTTTTTCGCCTGAAATTGTCCACCCAAAACTCGCCGGGCAGTTGATTTAACAGCATTTTTCCGAATCAAACCCACACAGACATAGCAACTACCTATAGTCAATACGTTGCTATACACCACTATATGTAGTAGCTTTACGTCCGGTTCGCCATACAGCCACGGCGCAAATATCACCTTTGTCATAGTGCGGACTCACGAGCGGAACGAACGCGAGCAACACGCGCGACGTTTAACCCGCACTTTGCTGAAATATAAGAATCTGAGAGGACCCGATGAGTCAGAACGCCCAACAACTCTCCCTGACCGCAATCGCCGAACTGCCCGCGATCGCCCCCCTGCCCGAGCAGGAAATCTCGACCGAAGTGCTCGTCGAGAAGTACGCCAAGGGTGCCGAAACCAACGTGCACGACGTGCGCCGCCGCGTCGCCAAGGCGCTTGCCGCCAACGAGGACGAAAAGACGCGCGCGAAGTGGGAGGAGCGTTTCCTGTGGGCGCAGGAAAACGGCTTCGTCCCGGCCGGCCGCATCAACTCCGCCGCCGGCACGCCGCTCGCCGCGACGCTGATCAACTGCTTCGTGCAGCCGGTCGGCGACTCCATCGTCGAGCTCGTCGACGGCCGTCCCGGCATCTACAGCGCGCTGGCCGAAGCCGCCGAGACGATGCGCCGCGGTGGCGGCGTCGGCTACGACTTCTCGTCGATCCGACCGCAGGGCGCGCAGGTCAAGGGCACGCAGTCGCGTGCGTCCGGCCCCGTCTCCTACATGCGCGTGTTTGACCGCTCGTGCGAAACGGTCGAATCGGCCGGCGCCCGCCGTGGCGCGCAGATGGGCGTGCTGCGCTGCGACCACCCGGATATCGAAGTCTTCATCCACGCCAAGGACCAGGGCGACCTGACCAACTTCAACATCTCGATCGGCGTCACCGATCCGTTCATGGAAGCCGTCGAAGCCGATGGCGACGTTGAGCTCGTGCACCGCGCCGAGCCGAACAACGACATGAAGGCCGGCGGCTCCTATCAGCGTGACGACGGCCAGTGGGTCTACCGCAAGGTGCGCGCGCGCGACCTGTGGGATCAGGTGATGAAGTCCACCTACGATCACGCAGAACCGGGCATCCTCTTCCTTGATCGCATGAACAAGGACAACAACCTCTACTACTGCGAGCTGATCGAGGCGACCAACCCCTGCGCCGAACAGCCGCTGCCGCCCTACGGCTGCTGCTGCCTCGGTTCGATCAACCTCACCCTGTTCGTCAAGCACCCGTTCACCAACCAGGCCGAGTTCGACTTCGAAGCGTTCAGCGAAGTCATCAAGGTCTCGACGCGCATGCTCGACAACGTGCTCGACGTCACCGCCTGGCCGCTCGAACGCCAGAAAGAGGAAGCCTCCAACAAGCGCCGTGTCGGCCTCGGCTTCACCGGCCTCGGCGACGCGCTGTGCATGCTGCGTCTGCGCTACGACCGCCCGGAAGCCACCGCCATGGGCGCGCGCATTTCCGAGCACCTGCGCAACACCGCCTACCTCGCCTCGGTCGAACTGGCCAAGGAACGCGGCGCCTTCCCACTGTTCAACGCCGAGCTGTACCTCTCCGGCGGCAACTTCGCCTCGCGCCTGCCGGCCGACGTCAAGGCGGAAATCCGCAAGCATGGCCTGCGCAACTCGCACCTGCTCTCGATCGCGCCGACCGGCACGATTTCGCTCGCCTTCGCCGACAATGCCTCGAACGGCATCGAACCGCCCTTCTCCTGGACCTACAACCGCAAGAAGCGCATGGTCGACGGCACACTCAAGGAATACGCCGTCGAGGACTACGCATGGCGCCTGTACAAGCACCTGGGCGGCGACGTCGAAAAGCTGCCCGAGTATTTCGTCACGGCGCTGGAAATCTCGGCCGAAGCACACAAGAACATGGTCGCCGCCGTCGCACCCTACGTCGACACCTCGATCTCGAAGACGGTCAACGTCCCGGCCGACTATCCCTACAGTGACTTCCAGGATCTCTACATGAGCGCCTGGAAATCGGGTCTCAAGGGCCTGGCCACCTACCGCCCCAACAGCGTGCTCGGCTCGGTGCTGTCGGTCGAAACCACCAAGAAGGTCGAAGAGAAGAAGCAGCCGCAGGACTTCGTCAACGGCGACGCCAACCGCCGCCTCTCGATCAAGAACCTGCCGGCGCCGGTGCTCTCCAGCCTGCGCTGGCCCGGCCGTCCGAACCTGCCGGAAGGCAACATGGCCTGGACCTACATGATCGACCACGAGCACGGCAAGTTCGCACTCTTCGTCGGCCACATCGAACAGGAAGGCCGTTCCTGGCCGTTTGAAGCCTGGGTCAACGGCCCGGCCCAACCGCGCGGACTCGGTGCCGTCGCCAAGACGCTGTCGATGGACATGCGTGCCAACGACCACGCCTGGCTCGCGCTCAAGCTCGAGTCGCTGGCCAAGACGCCCGACGGCGACGGCTTCGAGATGCCCTACCCACCGCACGGCGAACGGAAGCGCATGCCGTCCGTCGTCTCCGCGATGGCCAAGCTCATCCAGTACCGCGTCGACCAGCTCGGCTTCTTTCAGAACGAAGGCCCGACACCGGTGCTCGACGCCCTGTTCAGCCTCAAGGAACCAAAGACCGGCACCGACGGCACGCTGTCCTGGACGGTCGACGTCTATAACCCGGCGACCGAAGAAGACTTCGTCCTCGGCCTCAAGGAGATCACCCTGCCCGACGGCGTCACCCGCCCCTACTCGGTCTGGCTCTCCGGCAACTACCCGCGCGCCCTCGACGGTCTGACCAAGCTGCTCTCGCTCGACATGCGCGTGCTTGACCCGGCCTGGATCGGCATGAAGCT
>RRZU012177865.1_pt1 | contig 12581 bp, 8 predicted proteins | sample 2165561 | NCBI WGS metagenome assembly RRZU01 (sample SAMN10456909, study PRJNA506462) | wastewater metagenome | isolation source: wastewater sludge | place: USA: Moscow, Idaho | reverse complement strand
TTCCTATTGTTTACATTTTCGCTATGAAGGTAAAGAATACAGTATCAGGAAAAGACAAGCTGTCAATATAACAGACAATTACAACAAATTCAGACAATACAAAACCGGCTGTAGTTATTTTATACTACAGCCGGTTTTGTGGATTTATATTTATATCTCATCACACACGGAAGTCGAAGCGCTCGGTGCGTGTTTTTTCATATATAGTACGATCGAAAGAATAAAGCCTAGCCGGTTTATGTGAAACTCCGGTTTGTATTTCGTCCAACGGAATGAGGTAGGCCATTTTATTAACCTTACGCCGATAGTTTCGTTTATCATAAGTAGTATCGAAAATAGCTTCATACAAACGCTGCATTTCGGTGAGTGTAAATTTCTCGGGCAATAGTTCGAATACCAAAGGTTCATGCAACAAGTCGTAACGAAGTTTCTTCAACGCTTCGTCAAAAATATCATTGTGGTCGAACATCAAATCTTTAATCTCGTAGGCATTTACCCATTTCGCATCATCGATAAGGGTGCTGTTGTCCACATCACTCATATTGATGAGTGAATAAAAACCAATAGTAATGACACGTCCGTCAAGCAATCGTGGTTTCACCCATTCATAATCCTGAGGCCGACGCATCAAACGATTCGGGTCACTGAAAACCAAAAACTGTTTTACAAAAATATTTTCGAGTCCCGTCTGCTCTTTTAATATACGTGATGCCGTTTCACCAATTTCCTCATTTCGGCGGACATGGTTTCCGGGCAATTTCCATTCAAGTTGAATTTCTCCATCAATGGGAACAAACTCACGACGTACCAATACTTTAAGCACACCATCTTCGTGGCCGAAAATAACGCAATCCACCGATACACAGGCAAGCGTTTCGAAATTAGTCTCTGCTCCTTCCATTTTGTCTTTTAGATAAATCTTTGTCGCTCAAAAAATAAACACGGCAAAGGTAAAAAAAAATACCGAATTCGAAACTGATAGTGTCGTAAAAACACAATTAATATCATTCAAAGAAAAAAACAAGCTACTTAGTGTAAAATAAACACATTTTTATTTGGTCAATAAAATATTATAATATACATTTGCAGCATCAAACTTATTGTTAAGTTGACACTATAGTTTAATAGCAACCCAAATATCTGAAATACAATGAAAAAACTTACATTCATCCTACTATGCATCATGGTGCTTAGTGGCTGCTCTGAAAAAGTATTGCGAGTAGCCTGCGTTGGCGACAGCATCACCGAAGGCGCCGGCCTTCAGGTGCAGAGCAAAACAAGCTATCCTGTCATGCTCGATAGCCTGCTCGGCCCGAAATACAGCGTATTAAACTGTGGACGCAGCGCTACTACGCTTCAAAAGCAGGGAGATTTTCCGTACTGGATCAGCAAAGAATTTTCAAACACTTTCACTTATCGCCCCGATATTATCATTGTAAAATTAGGCACAAACGACACAAAAAGCCAAAACTGGCAAGCCGATCGATTCAAACATGATTATCAATCTCTTATCGACACACTTAAAACCATTCCGGGTCAGCCCAAAATATACTTATGCTTGCCTGTTCCTGTATACAAAACCGAATGGGGAATTAATGATTCAACTCTTGTAAAAGGAGTAATTCCGATCATAAAAGAATTAGCACAACACAACAAACTCACATTGATAGACTTATACCAGGGAATGTCGGGTCAACCGGAGAACTTTCCTGACAACATTCACCCTAACGAGCAGGGAGCTAAAAAAATGGCAAAAATTATTGCTGACAAGATAATAGGAAATTAACAGAATCATCCTACAAAAAGTCTGATAACCAAACCCATAGAACTTCAACAAAAAAAACATTATATATCAACAAAACTAATTTTATATCAATGAAAATCACTCAACAAAAATGGACAATTTTCACTTCCGGCAGCAACCATTTGCTACGGTATGTACTGATAATGGCATTGGCTATTCCATTCAATTTGTTTGCACAAAAAACACTTATCAGCGGTGTTGTTGTGGATGATAAAAACGAATCGATTATTGGAGCAAACGTACTTATTAAAGGAACAAGTACAGGAACAATTACCGACTTTGATGGTAACTTTAACATTGAAGCATCACCCAAAGACATTCTGATAATTAGCTACATTGGCATGAATCCCAAAGAAATCACTGTGGGTTCAGAAAAGAAATTCAGAATAGTGCTGAACGAAGACACCAAAACACTCGATGAAGTAGTTGTTATTGGTTACGGATCGGTAAAAAAACGTGATGTCACGACAGCTATCACCACCATCTCCACAAAGGATCTTAATCAACGCCCCATTGTGTCGGCCGATCAGGCTTTACAGGGAAAAGCCGCAGGTGTGTCGGTGATTAAGCCGAACGGACTTCCGGGCGAAGGCATGGTAATTCGTGTACGTGGAGCAACCTCAATGAACTCGAGCAACGACCCGCTATATGTAGTTGACGGTGTGACGCTCGACAATATTTCATTCCTTTCGGCCAACGATATTGAAAGCATGCAGGTACTGAAAGATGCTTCTTCAGCAGCCATTTATGGTTCTCGCGCTGCCAATGGCGTTATTCTTATTACCACGAAAACAGGAATTAAAGGGAATGCAAAAATTTCGCTGAATGCCTATGCGGGGGTAACAAGCCTTACAAAACGAATCGAATCGCTCAATGTGGCTCAGTATCGCGAACTGCTTGATGATATGGGATCGACAACTGCTTTGCCAGCCACACTTACCGACAAAACAGATTGGTACGACGAAACTTTCCAAAGTGCACTCACACAGAATTATCAGCTTTCGATCTCAAATGCTACCGATAAAATAAACTACTATCTTTCGGCAGGTTATACAGGCGAGCAGGGAATTATCAAAGTCGCATTTTTCGAACGTTTTAATTTCCGTACAAACGTTGAAAATCAAATTCGCCCATGGCTAAAAATCGGCGCAAACGTTTCATATTCCGATTATAAAAACAACGGCATCGTGAGTGGATTGGGTGCCAACCGCGCCGGAGTGGTTCTTTCGGTTATCAACGCTCCTACTTACGCTCCAATCTGGGATGAAAATAACCCCGGACAGTACTACGACAACTTTTATGGCGTAAACATAACATCGCCTGTAGAAAACATGTCGCGTACAGCCGACAACAAATCAATCAACAACCGACTTGTGAGCACAGGAAGTGCTGAAATAACTTTCCTGCCAAAATTAAAATTACGTTCATCCATCACTTTAGACCGTTTGTATAAAAACAATACAAGCTTTCTCGATCCTGTAAAAACGGGTTACGGAAGAAGCACCGGTGGAATTGCTACAGACGAACGATCAGTTGGCTCTGTAATTATATTCGACAACATATTGAGCTACAATCAATCAATGGGCTTACACAACATTGATTTTATGGGTGGAACTTCAGGAACAACAAACAACTATAACAAATCATATGTAAATTCCCAATACTTTCACGATGGAAGCATTAAAACTGTAAACGCAGGAAATAAAGTATTGCAGGATGGTGGTAGTTTCGAATCGGCATGGGCCATGATGTCTTATGTAGGACGTTTGGCTTATAACTACGATGGTAAATATCTTGCTACTGTGAATATGCGTGTGGATGGTTCGTCGAAACTGAATCCCGATCATCGCTGGGGGTATTTTCCATCGGCATCGGCAGCATGGCGTATTTCATCCGAAAAATTCATGAAAAACCTGACCTGGATAGACGATTTGAAAATTCGTGGAGGCTGGGGACAAACAGGTAATCAGGCCGGATTGCCCGACTATAGCTATTTGCAGCGATTTGCAATTAACCGCGTAGACTGGACTCAACCAGGTAAATCAACTGCAACACCAACTATTACTCAGAACGAACTGAGAACCTCCGATTTAACATGGGAAACAATGACTCAAACAAATTTGGGACTTGACCTAACCATTTTAAAAAACAGGCTGACTTTTGCAATAGATTATTATTCAAAATATACAACTAATATGTTGATGTACGTAAGCCTTCCACCCGGAGCATCAACCGCTTCAACGATTACACGTAACGAAGGTGAAATGTCAAACAAAGGATTTGAATTCACAGTGAATTCAAAAAATTTCAATGGCAGAGACTTTAAGTGGTCGACAGACTTCAATATCTCAACAAACAAAAACAAATTAACAAAACTTGTTTTATCACAGGTTTACAATACAGCAAAAACAAGCGAAAACATTACAGAATTCGTAGTTAGAAACCAACCATCATATTCACTTGGAAGATTTTACGGATATTTCAGCGATGGCGTTGATCCTGAAACAGGAGAATTGATGTACAGAGATGTAAATAAAGATGGATCGATAACTGACTCGGACAAAGCCGAAATCGGAAACCCAAATCCTGATTTTACTTTTGGTATGACCAATATCTTCACATACAAAAACTTCGATTTAAGTATTCTCATTCAGGGTTCATACGGAAATGATATTTTCAACGCTTCGCGCATGGAAACAGAAGGTATGTACGATGCCAAAAATCAATCGACCCGCGTACTCGATCGCTGGCGTCGTCCGGGAATGATAACTTCCATTCCGAAAGCCGGTTATGATATGAAAATTTCATCTTATTTTATCGAGGATGGAAGTTTTCTGAGAGTTAAAGATGTTACGTTATCGTACAATGTAACTCCATCAAAAATGAAGAAACTCGGTATAACAAAACTACAACCTTACCTCACTGCATCGAACCTGCTTACATTCACTAATTATCTCGGTTTCGACCCTGAGGTAAATCAATGGGGAAACAGCGGAACGGTTCAAGGTATCGATTGGGGTACTTACCCACAAACCAGAACTTTCATTGTAGGATTAAATGTTGAATTTTAATAAAAAAAACGAATCAGATGAAGACAAAATATATATCAAAAATAGTTTTTGCAGGAGCTTTAGCGCTTACGGCTGCTTCCTGCTCGCTCGACTACGATCCGATTTCGGAATATTCTGAAAGAACATACGGGCAAACATCGAGCACCGACTCCATTAAATACAAAACCAGAGCCGAAATGTATTCGCAATACCAATCGTTGTATCAGAAGCTGAAAGAGCAGGAACATTGGTACCTGGATTTGACAATGATCTGTGAAACACGTTCGGACAATGCGTATGGCGGCAGTACCGGATCGCAGGTAGTGCCCATTGAGACCAACGCTATTGATGGAGGAAACAGTGTTTTAGCCCGCGACTGGGATCGCTATTTAGCAGATGTGGCTCAGGCAAATACAGTGATCGAAAACATTGATAAAGTTCCGGATGCATCGTTAACTGCTACCGAACGTCGACAATGGAAAGCCGAAGCAAAAATATTCAGATCTCTAGTTTGGTTTGACATGGTTCGTTTATGGGGAAATATACCCGTTGTAACAAAAGAAGGAACCGATATTACAGCTGAGAATATTGAAGAAGTATATCCTTTATATTATCCAAAACAAACAGCCCCAGCCGATACTTATGCACAGATAATTAAAGATTTGACCGAAGCCATAGATGATGCGCCTGCCAATAATGCGGGAGACAAAACAGTGCTTTCAAAATCGGTAGCAAAAGCGTTACTTGCAAAAGCATATGCTGAGAAACCTGCACGCGACTATACAAAAGTGCTTCAATACTGTAACGATGTAATCGCCGATGGTTTTAAATTAAATCCAAGTTTTGGAGATATTTATGCACTGAACTCAGCAGGAACAGACCTAAAAAACAGATCGACTGCCGAATCAATTCTCGAAGTCAACTTCTTCCCTGGTGGTGGAAACTGGGTGACCTGGATGTTTGGCAAAGACTTACTGGATCCTGAAGCCAACTTCTCGTGGGCAAAATGGGTAACTCCTACACGGGATTTAATTGCTGCTTTCACTGCTGAAAACGACAATATTCGTAAAAACGAATCTATTGTTTATTATCAGGCCAGTTGGAGCAATTACTACCCTTCGAGCAGTTATCCCTTTATGTATAAAATGCGTTCAGCGGTACATAGCATTATTAAAATGCGTTTTGCTGATATTTTATTACTGAAAGCTGAAGCATTGGCCAATTTGGATGGAGCATCAAACCTCGAAGCGGCCGAGACCATCGTAAATCAGGTAAGAGCACGTGTTTCGTTGCCTGCACTGCCCGCAAGCGTAAAAGCGTCGAAAGAAAGTATGCTGAATGCCATTCTGAAAGAAAGACGCCTTGAACTTGCCTTCGAAGGACAACGCTGGTTCGATTTGGTACGTTATGGAAAAGTTGAAGAGGTGATGAATACTCTAAACTCACGCGACAGCGGACGTTTACCGCTTCGCCGCACTTTCAGCGAAACTTCGTACCTGTTCCCAATTCCAACAACAGCGATTGATTTGAACACAAACCTTGTTCAGAACCCAGGTTACTAATTTTTATAAATCATTCAAATTCAATATGAAAAATATTATTAATTCAATTATATTCGGGCTGCTGATTTTCTTCGTAGCCTCGTGTCAGGAAGAAGAGTTGAGAGTTCATTTCCCTACTTCAATGCCTGTATTCGACAATGCTGTGGTAGCCGAAAACGCAATTACATATGGAGACTCAATCACTCTCTCGGTTGGTGTATCTGATCCGTTAACGCCACTTTCGACACTCGAAATAAAAGTAGTGGTTGGCGACGAAATCATTGCCACCGAATCAGTAAGAACAAAAGGCAACAGTGCCACTTATACTCAAAAATACGCAGTTCCTTTTGTGGCACATATGCCCCAAGGCGCTAAAGTGGAAGTTCATCTAAGTTCTATCAATGTAGAGGGAACTGCAAAAGATACGATCATTGAAAATACAATCGCATCGCGCCCTGCCATTCCAACAATTTACCTTGTCACTGCCACCAAAACAGTAGAATTAAAACTAACTGATGCTGCAAAACATATTTACACAGCCGAAGGTTTAAGCCTCGAAAATCAGGTATCGTTCCGTTTGGCAACCAAAGTAAACTGGCTCAAAAAGATTGATTGGGCAAATCCAGACAATCTGATTTTTGGTTGGATAAATGGCGGTGTAAACTTGATTGATGTTACAATCAACAACAATATAGTGAGCACCACAGGCGATGTAATTCAACTTGCAGATCCTACACTGATGGGATTCAAAAAAATCACACTCGATTTGTACAATTTCACAATTAAAGGTGAAGGCGATAAACTAATGCCTGCAACGGCGATGAATATAAACACTTTCGGGACAGTAGAACTTTCCTCAACCGACCACCTCAACGTCACCACAAAGGAAAGCTGGAAAAGCAACAAGATGTATCTTGGAAAAGGTACTGAAATGACAATCAGCAATCTGGCAGATGTAAGTAACTCTATGGATCCAACCTTCTTTGAAGTGACAGGAACAAATACAGTGAAGTTCCTTGGTGAAACCGGAGTATACACAGTTTATTACCTGCCTCGCTTGAATTATGTATTTGTAGAACAAACGGATGCAGTATATCCAAATGCCCTATGGTTAGTAGGTGTTGGTATGGGACCTGCCAGAACACCGGGAGTAAAAACAAGCTCATGGAACTGGAATTCACCACTCGAATATCGTTTCTGCCGGAAAGTTTCTGAAGGTGTTTTCGAAACTGTGTTTTATGCTAATCACGAAGTAGATCCTACAGCTGCAGAACCATGGAGACTTACATTTGGTGTGAAATTTATGCACCAAAGAAACTGGGGTAACGAAGAAAGTTCGCAAAACTACGCTATGCCGAACAGCTATCTTTATTCGCCGTCACCAAACGATAAAGGTAATTTTAATGGTACTGCCGAGTTTGCAAATTTACCGGGCATCTATCGATTCACAATTGACATCAACAACAAAACAACCAGTTTTGTAAAAATCAAATAATAATTGTACCTTTCATCCATCCAAAAAGAACTGTCTTTTTGGATGGATTGTTATTTATATACAATGAAAAAACTCATCCAATTTCAAATATTAATCTCTGTATTTCTGCTGCTGCAATACAGCTGCAAAGATCCGGTTGTTATTGATCCTGACGATGAACCTCAGAAAAACGATTCGGTCGGTGATGTTTACGCCTGGCTAACAACCGGTAACGAAGTGCATCTGCTCAGCAAGCTAAGTCCGATAAATTTTTCAAAAGAAATCGGTGATTTCACAATTGTATTGGATACTGCTACCACTTATCAATACATTGATGGTTTCGGAGCTGCTTTAACCGGCTCTTCTGCGTATTTAATCAACCAACTAAACTCTGCAGATAGAAACAAACTGCTGACAGACTTATTCGATCCTCAGAAAGGCATAGGATTGAATTATTTAAGAATCACCATCGGTTCTTCCGATTTCTCTATCGGCACTTATAGTTATTGCGAAAGCCCCGATATTAATACATTTGCAATTCCTGAGCGTGATAAAAATGATTTATTACCCGTACTCAGAATGATTAAGGCCATTAATCCTACAATAAAAATTTTGGCAAGTCCATGGAGCGCTCCTGCCTGGATGAAGGCGAATAACAGCATGAACGGAGGCAGTCTTAAAGGTGCGGAGGTGTACAATGACTTTGCCGAGTATTTTGTTAAGTACATTCAGGCATTCAAAGCCGAAGACATTGACATTGATGCCATAACCATACAAAACGAGCCTATGCATGAAACAAATGGCTACCCAACTATGAAAATGTTATGGACCGAACAAAATACGATTATTCGCGATTTTTTAGGACCAAAATTCATTGCCAATAACATCAATACAAAAATAATTATCTGGGACCATAATTTCGATATGTCCTACTACCCTATCAATATACTTAATGATCCGATTACCCGGAAATATGTGGCAGGAACAGGATGGCATGGATATGGAGGAAATGCATCGGCAATTGATGCCGTACAGGCGCAACATCCCGACAAGGATGTCTACTTCACCGAACAATCCGGTGGAGGCTGGAACACAGACACTCGTATGGGAAATATGTTCTGGTACATGAAAGAATTCCTCATGGCATCCGTCAACCGTGGTTCGAAAAACTTTCTGATGTGGAACCTGGCGCTGAACGAGAAAAATGGCCCTACAACTACTACCGGCGGTTGCCAGAACTGTCGTGGCGTAGTAACGATTAAAGCCGATGGAACTTATCTGCGAAACGAGGAATACTACCTGCTTGGCCATTTCTCAAAACTGGTTCGCCTCGGTGCTGTTCGCATCAAAAACTCTTCGACCAATTGGGCACAAGGCCTAACGGTATCCTCTTTTTTGAATACCGATGGTACTAAAGTGGCAGTAATTATGAACCGTAGTGGCGCTAAGCAAAAATACAACATTCGTTGTGGCAATCGTAAATTTATGTACGAACAATACAATGAGTCAGTAGTTTCTTTCATTTTTAAATAAAAAAGTAAATTCTAATCTTATTTCAATATCCATGAGAAGTCAAAAAACAATTCCCGTTTTGTTGCTGATAATTTCAGTATTGTTATCAACAGGCATATCATCTGCAAAAGAAACAGCATGTAAATCGTCTAAAAAACAAAAAGTTGAGGCATATATTACTACTGCCGATCGCTCTATGTTGTTCGAAAAAATTTCTTTGAAGCTAAAAACAAAACAAGATTCAAAAGCACGCATTCAACTTCATCCTGATGAAAGTTTTCAGCAAATCGACGGATTTGGTGTGGCCATCACCGGATCGACGTGTTACAACCTGCTTAGAATGACAAAGGAAAACAGAGCTGCGCTGTTGATTGAAACTTTTCACCCAATAAAAGGAATGGGTTATAGCGAAATTCGTATCGCCATTGGTTGTTCCGATTTTTCGCTGGATGAGTATACTTGTTGCGATGAACCAGGCATAGAAAACTTTGCGATTCACGAACTTGACAAACGCGACCTCTTCCCTATTCTCAGAGAAATACTGTCCATAAATCCAGCAATAAAAATACTGGCTTCGCCCTGGACACCACCTAGATGGATGAAAGTAAATAACCTCACCGACCTTCAGCCTTTTCAGTCGTGGACAAGCGGTCAGTTAAATCCTAAATATTATCAGGATTATGCCAGTTATTTTGTGAAATTCATTCAGGAAATGAAAAAAGAAGACTTCATTATCGATGTTGTAACCATTCAGAACGAACCTCTGAACCGTGGTAACTCAGCTTCGCTTTATATGTCGTGGCAGGAACAAGCCGAATTTATTAAGACTGCACTTGGACCACAATTCTCAGAAGCAGGTTTAACAACTAAAATTGTAGTTTTCGATCATAACTACAATTACGATAATATCCCTGATCAACAAGGGTATCCTGTAAATATCTATAAAGATGCCGAAGCCGCCAAATATATCGATGGAGCTGCCTACCATGCCTATGGCGGTGAAAAAGAGGAATTAATGAACGTTCACAATGCCTTCCCAAACAAAAATCTGTATTTCACCGAAATGTCGATTGGAAGCTGGAATTACAGTTTCGACGGTGATCTGATGTGGAGCATGCGCGAAATAGGCATAGGAAGTTTAAATAATTTCTGCAAAAATGTGCTTGTATGGAATTTCATGCTCGACGAAAATGGAGCGCCCAACCGCCCGGGCGGTTGTACAACCTGCTATGGAGCCGTTGACATTAGCACAAAAGACTACGTCACACTCGATCGGAAATCGCACTTTTACCTTATCGGCCATTTATCTAAAGTAATCGCTCCAAACGCAGTAAGAATAGGATCGAACAACTACAAAACTGATGGTTTACACTACACAGCAGTGAAAAACCCGGATGGTTCTTTTGGAATCGTTCTCTTAAATGATTCGGATCAGAGTATTGAAATTACTGTCGCAGATTCAAAACAAGAATTTGATTGCAGCATCCCTGCCAAAAGTGTGATTTCGTGCAGATGGTAAAAAACACTATTTTTTGTAACATGAAAAACAGGTGGCTCATTGGAATGAGTCACCTGTTTTTTTTATGGTCTTATCATCAGCATGAGGTTTTTATTATAAGTTTTTTAACGACAAAAACGAAGTGTGATGAATATCACACAACATACAAATATCTAATTTCCAACAACTAATCTACTTATAAAGACAGAGAAAACGAATAAAAATCATTTTTTTAGAACAAAAAAGACAACTAAGTGTTATTTTTACAATATGTTTGTGTATCTTTGACACCAACTAATAAAAAATCAAATTAATCACTTAAAAAATTACAATCATGAAAAAATCAATTACCCTTTTAATTTTATTTGCAACCACATTTCTGTTCTCGCAACAGGCATTGGCACTTACTTACAACGTAACAGTTCCCGCAGGAACAGAAGCTTGTTGGATTGTCGGTGACATGACCGGCTGGAGTTTTAAAAACCGAATGACAAAAGTGGATGCTACACATTTTACAATTGACATACCTAACGCAAAGGAAACTGATGGTTATAAGTATTGGGCTGGTCCGGACTGGAAATACGAAGAAGCAGATGCTAACGGAGTAAAACTTCCGCAGAACCGCACATGGGCACAGAATGATGTTGTTGCATCATGGTTAGTACCATTCGTTTTACACGAAGGTGATTTGAAAATTTCAGTATTAACACCTCCTTCTACAATTGAATGTTATATCACGGGATCATACAACTACTGGGCAGAACCATCAGCTGCATCGAAAATGACAAAAGTGCAAACAATTCCCGAAGGTGTTGTTTTTGAAATCACAATTCACACAGTAGATTCTACTGCCGAAGAATTTCAGTTTGCATCCGGTCCGGGCTGGAGCTACAAACAAAAGACACCGGCAGGCAATTTTAAATTTTCGGCAGACGAACCATTCTATGCAGTAGAAGAATTTGAAGTTTTATACGATCCTGCAAAAATTGGAACCGTTCAGATAATAGCAACTGTACCGACCGGCACTGAACGTGTATGGATAGTAGGTGCTTTAGGCTGGGATATGGAAAAAGGTATAGAAGGCGTAAAAAACAGCGATGGTACTTTTACAATGTCGGTACCAAATTCAATGGTAGTCAATTACAGATGTTACAATCAGCTCGATTGGGGAAATTACGAAACAGATGAAGCAGGTGGCGAACGTACAGCAAGAGTTGCCTCTTTCGAAACTAATCCAAACAGAATTGAGGTATTGGGTTGGAAAAAAGTAGTAAGCGGTATCAATAACCTGCAAATGGACAACAAGGTTTACTCAAGCAATGGCATTCTTACTGTTGAAGGCGTAAATATTCAGGTAGAAGTATTTGACATTAGCGGACGATTACTTCAACAAGCCAAAACAACCGGAACTTTCAATTCAGAAAAACTAAATCGTGGACTTTACATATTACGCGTAGATGGAAAAACAGCCAAAACAATGGTTCAATAAAGGTATAAAAGATTGATTAGGAAGTGAGCGACCTGTTTGCTCACTTCCTTTTTTTTATTCTCGATTTACAATTTTATAATCTCCACCCTTCGGTTTCTTGCTTTATTCACAGGAATATCGTTGGCAGCTATCGGTTTTGTTTCTCCTGCTCCCTCAGTCGTCAGTCTTGAGCTATCAATGCCAAAGTTTTTGACAAGTTCATTTTTGACTGAT
>RRZU011065861.1_pt1 | contig 12581 bp, 27 predicted proteins | sample 2165561 | NCBI WGS metagenome assembly RRZU01 (sample SAMN10456909, study PRJNA506462) | wastewater metagenome | isolation source: wastewater sludge | place: USA: Moscow, Idaho | reverse complement strand
TTACCTTTCCAGTTTCATCTAAATATAACTTATATACTTTACTATCATTTTTTGATACTAATATATTTGAATCTGCTGTATAATCAAGTTCACCATTCTCTCTATAACCATTCTCATAAAACATATAATAATCTTCATTTATTTTATCTTTTTCTTTACCTGCATAATTTTCATATGGACTAAATATATACTTAACTATATTATCTTTAGGTAATTTTAGTAGAGTTTTATGTGCTTCGTCCAAAGTTAATCCTTTGTTATTGTTTGTTGTTATATATACACTATTAGTTTTCCCATCCCATTTTATATCATCACCTAGTAAATATGATGTTAGTCTTACTGGTATATAAGTTATCCCTTTAATTACTTTTGATATACTGTCATATTGGTCTACTTCTATATTATTGTATTCGCTGTATTCATCTTCTTTAGTTGATAATATTATATTGTTGTCTTTATAATTAATTATAACCTTTTTGTCTTTATCATCCCATTTTACAACGGCATTTCTTTTTTCAAATAATGCTCTTGCTGGTATAAATGTTCTACCATTTTCAATAAATCCTTGCTCTTTTAATAATTCTCCATCTAAATATACTCTTACATCGTTATCTACAGCTTGAACTATATTTGGAATTAAAAGTACAACTGCTAATAGTAAAAATAATAAATTAAATCTTTTCTTTTTAAGCATATTATCTCTCCTCTCTATAATTAAGTTATTTTAAAAAATAGTTTTCTCTTATTCTATCACCATATCAAAGTATAAGGAATTAAATTTATTATACATTTTGCTGTATTCTTCTATAATTTTATCAAACCCTAATTCTTTTAATGTTTTTTCTGTATTCTTATATTTATTAAACATTTCAACATATTTTTCAAAACTTGAATTGAACATTTTATTATATTCAATCAAACTATCTGAGTTGTTTTTAATTTCCTTAAAAATTTTGTTATTTTGCCCTAAAGATTTATCTGATAATTTCTGTTCAGCTTGCCTCATATTTTTTATTGCTGTATCTATAGAATTATTAGTCGTTTTTATTGATTGTATATCACTTTCTACATTGTCTATTCCAATATAATACATATCTAAAGGTTGATTTGTCATTGAAATTACTTCATATAGATATTCTGCATTGTTTAACCTAGACATTGAATTTACTAATATCTGTGTATTAGACTCTATAAATTTTGCTGTTCTTTCTGTTAAAAGCTTATATTCTATTATTTCTTTTTCAAATTTATTTAAATTTTGATTTATATTTTTATTGTCCATATTCACTATTGCAGTCATTGATTTCTCATCCCAATCAACCTCTGCACCAAGTTCTTCACTTACCAGCCTTAACGGTACTAATGTTCTCCCATCCATTATAATTGCAGGCACATCAGATTTTAATTCTTTTCCATTAATCCTTAAATTTGGTACTTTTAATCCCTTATACATATTAGTTGCATATGTTGGAATTACAAATGATACTATTAATATAATTGTTATAAATATTATTCTTTTTCTCTTCATTATGACCCCTCCATAAATTTATTTATGTTAATTATATCATAGTTATTAGAATCACATACATACTTTACTCTATCATCTTGCATTTCTTCTTTATGTTCTTAAAGCATTCATTTAAATAATCATATTCTCCTATACTTTCTATCTTCTTATCTTTGCATATAGGACAATTACAATTATTTACTTTTTCTTTTATCTTGGTATCTGTTCCATCATTGATTATGATAAATTCTGTTTTACATCTTTTGCATTTTAGTTTTATGTATTCTTTCATAGTATCAGCCTTTTTCTCTCATATTGTTCTGCACTCCTTTAATAATAGGCATAAAAAAAGCACTTACTTTTTTAGTAAATGCCATTTCTATTTGAACTAATTTAATTAGTTACCGAACAACCGCCCCAGATTGTATGATAATTCTATTGATAACTTTCACATACTAACATTATATCATCTATTTTCTATTATTTTGTTCATTCTCTGTTCACTTTCTGTTCATATTACCTCTTTTATTTTATTTAATAGATCTATCCTTTTTCTGTACATCGTGGGACGACTTATATAATAACTTAACCTATCCGCTAACATTTCATCTGTCCATTTCCATTTACCATATGCCAACTCTAATAGCTTAATATCATTATTATCTATATCAGTCTTTTTTATAACTGTTTCAAAATCTATTACTTGCTTTTCAATGTCTCTTATTAAAGCCTTACACACATACTTATCTCTTAATGTCTTTTGGATATCTTTTATTATTTTCTCTGTTTCTTTTATTAGCATTCTCTCTATGCTGGAGGTAGTATCATTATTTTGTATATATTCTTGTGTGTAGTCTATAGCTTTTAATGTATCTGTTAAATCTACATTACAACTTTTTAAGTCTTTGTTATATTTCTCTACTCTGTCTATAAGTATCTTTTCTCTTTTATGTAGATACTTTAATTCTTCAACATTTTTAAAATGTATTCTTAATCGTCTTTCCACTTCTTTAGTCATAACTACCTCCTATTTGTTAATCTAGCTTTCCAATCTCTCTATCTATATACCATTTAGCTTTTTCTAAATCTTCTCTTTTATTATTCTTGTGGTTACATCTAGCTATATATTTTACTGCACTTCCTAGGTTAAAATTTAATTTCCAATCTTCTATAACATCTATAGCTTCATATTTACCTCGATTGTAGTGTTGTGGATGATTTACCATTTCTTTAACATCTACAGATTCTATTAGTTCTAATTCATTTTCATCATAGTAGAAACTAGTATTTGTCAAATCTATAAGTCCATTTTCTTTTATATTTATTATTCTTTCTACTCTCCCGATTTCATCTAATTGTCTATCTCTATATATCATTCCATCGCCAACTATCCTTACTTTATCTCCAACTTTAAATTTACTCATTCTCGCACCTCCAACAATTCTGGAGTTTCATATATATTACCTATGATTTCCATATTTTCTAAATGATAAAGCCATCTCTGGTTCCATACTACAGGGTTTCTTTTACTTCCATCTTTTGTTTCAAAATATACACATTGTACATCTATCGTATCACCACTATCTGTTGTCATTCTTATATTCCCAATTTTACATACAACTACAACTCTTTCTAAATCTTCGTTAACAAATTCTAAAATATCGTTTTTATATATATCTGTACCACTTCTATCTTCAAGTCTTGTGTTTGGGATTAGGATAATATTATCTAGATCTTCCTTAGGAACTGATATAACAGTATTTTTGTCGTGTATATCAATAGAGATCAGTTTATTTATATAAAAACACCATTCCATGTTCTTTACAACATACATTTCCTTTTTTACTTTATCCCATGCTCTCAAAATTGCATCTCTCATTTTACACCTCTTCTTTATTTAAAATGATTTATTTATTGTATAAGTGAACATCCACAATCTTTACATTTAAATCTAAAGTGGCCATTATAACTTGATATACAACATTCTGCTTTTCCACCACAATATTCACATTCAATCTCATATACTTTATCTTTTTCAACACATGCTTTTTTAAGATTTTTAATCATTTTTACCATTTTTCCAACATCTTTCATATCTACACCTCTTCTTTTCATATCTCTTTTGTTATATCTTCAAATTCTATAACCCATACCCAAGGGTTTGCTTCAAATCCGTAGTTTTTTATATCCTTATTATTTATAGTCGAGTTCCATAGTTTTGCAAATTGCCCTTTTGGTAATTCTTGGAAACCTTCCTTACTATAATCTTCTTCGTCCATATCTTGTAACCTTTCAACCCTTATATCTGTAACCTTTAAAAATATTCTTGCTGCTTTCTTTGGCATATGAATTGATGGTTTCCATTTATCAATAATCGCTGAGTTATATTCTATACTTGCTTTGTAACAATAGGGATATCCATAATTAACTGGATTCTTTGCCCAAGTTTCCCTTACATATAAAATATCCCCAATTTTATACTGACATAAGTCTTTCACATTATAGAAATCTCCATATTCATCTGGAACGAATAAATAATTTTTATCATTTATATCTGAATCTGCCATCGATAAGTCTATTTTTATTATTCTTCTTGTCATTGTTTTTCTATTTTCTAATATTGCTCTTACCATTTCTTCATTAAAAAGTATTGGCTTATATCTGATCTCATTATCCAAATTAATCAACTCCTAGCTTATATCTTCATAGTTCAATCCTAATAATTTCAATGTTTGTCTATCTATTTTTATTCCATATATTTTATATTTCTCAAATATTTCATTTTCTCCCTCATTGTGAACTTTTGTATGCCATTCTCTTGATAATGCTATAAGTTCTAGTTCAGAATGATCTATTGTCTTTCTATTTCTTCCCATACCTACCCTTGAACCAGTACAATGATGTATTTCTGCTTTCTTGCCTGTTATACAGCATTTTTTATATTTAAGGCAATAATATAAATACTTATCTATATCATCTGTTCTAAGGACTGCTAAGTCCATAAGAGGAATATCATGTATTAATACAAATTCAATCAGATAATTTATAAATTCTCTTGCTGTATCTATACTTGCAGAATTATTTACTCTATTTGATAATGAAAAATAATCCATTCCAGTCTTGGCCATAAAATCATATTTAAAATACTCTTTTAAATCATCTGGAAGATTACCTGTAAAATTGGCTATATCATTTATAGTCGCATATATCTTCTTCCTTTGTGGAGTTGTTATTCTTCTCTTATCATCAATCAATATTTCAGCATCTATATTAGAATTATTTTGTTTATATTTAAGTATCTTCTGACTTACTTTACCATCTATTTCAACAAGTAATTCAGTTGTATTATCTACTTCTCTTATTCCTCTTATTTTAGAAAAATATAACATATCTATTCCTCTACTCTTCTAGTAAATTAAACATATTTAATTGATTTTCACCTAATTGTTTTTCTATATAAAATCTTCTTTCTAATATTCTTAAATCAATATCTAATTTATATCTGCTATTTATTTTTATTTGTCTTAATTCTTTATCTTTCTGCATTAATTTCTCCCACAATTCTGGATAATCATTATATAGTATATTTAAACTTCTTAATGATTGTTTTGGACACCACCAACAGCCTAATCTATCAAATTTTTCATATAAAGGATTAACTAGTCCTTTCTTTTTTAAATACTCAAGACACATTTCTTCTGTCCATTCCCATTCTACTAAAGGATAATGATATTTATTTTCTTTATAGTTTTTAGACATTCTTCTTTTCTCATCTACTGCTATGCCTATAAATCGATTATGACCTTTCATTTCCTTATCCAGGACTTTAAATTTAGATTCTCTATGCCAATAACAAGGATAAACAAATAATGGCCAACCTCTTATATCTCCTTTTGATTTTCCTCTAGTAATAGTACCAAACAACCAATCATCAAGTTTTTGTTCTGTTTTTATAATTTCTATATCATAGTTACCATATTTTTTTATATATTCACCTATTGTCTTAATATACGAATACATTTCTGGAAATTCATATCCTGTATCTGCAAATATAATTCTATCGACTTGAATATTTAGTTCTAACATTTTTATTAACATAGCAGTAGAATCTTTCCCACCACTAAAGCTTACAATATTCATATCTCACCTTAACTTTATGACAATTAGTATTATTGATATAAATAAACAAATCAATGTAATATTCATATTGCACCTCTATATTTCATCTAATTTAACTTCTGTTATCTTAGTTTTATACTTGTATTCAAATAATTTCTTTTTTAGCCTATATACTTCTGTCTTATATCCTTTAACATCGATTATTTCTATACTGCTATCATTATGTTCTATTTCAAAATCGGCTATATAATGTATTGCTCTTATAGTTTTATTATCTAATTTAAAGCTTGGTTGTAATAAATACTTTGGCTGAAGCTTAAAGTCTTTTATTTGATTAGATCTCTTTAATATTTTAAGCTGACAATAGTAGTTAGCTTCTGCTTGACTATCAAATCTTATGCCATTTACTATTGTCTTCTCATTAGAATATTTATTATTATTCTGTTTCTTGGGTTCTTCATAAGGTAGATTATTCAATTTACAATATCTATAATATTCTACTTCTGTCATTCTCATATAATCACCTAGAATAAGCTACCCCTATAATCTAATTCTTCAACTTCTATTACTTTACTTGCCCACATATCAGCAAAATGTAGTATAAGCTGTAGTGGTCTTTCTTTGTCTTTTAAATCATATTTTAAATTAGAATACATTCCATTGTGATGAAGTATTGCATATGTTTCCTCTTGAGTTAATTCCATAAACTTTGAAATAATATGAATTGCTGATATCTCATGAGGAATACCACTTAGATTTTTATTACTTTCATATGGTGTTTTGCCTAAACTTCCATTTTTCAATATATTAGGCTTATAGTATTCTTCACCATAGTAACCAGCTTTTCCTATATCATGAAGTAAACTTATTAGTATAACGCTTTCAATAAGCTCTTGATCTAAAGAGTTATATCTTTCAATATCATCTTCACTTAATACTTCATTTAAATCTAATCCAAGTGTTTTATATATTAGTTCTTTACTAAATATCTTATATATTTCAATTGCTTTATCAGTTACATTTAAACTATGTTCTAACAGTCCACTCTCTATTGCTAAATGAAATCTTGTACTAGCTGGAGCTTTGAAATATCCTATATCTTTAAGATGATTTATTAACTCATCTTTACCTTCTCTATTTACTCTTTTCATATATTCCATAAATTTTTTAATCATTTTCTAATACTCCTTAATAAAATATTATTGATATTTTCAATAGCCATAAAGTGCCTAATAACATTGCACCTATTACATCTTTTTTTAATACTAAACTTATAACGACTAATAATACTCCTACCAACCAAAATATTTCTGATATATTTTTTTGCAACATATTTATATCTCCTTTAGTTTTCTATTATTAATTTCTTGTTTAAATGCTTTATATAAATCCGTATTTTCTAACCACTCAATTGCTGCTTCTTCTGTATATTCATGGTCTAAAAATTCAATATTTACACCAAATGGATTAGATACAATATATTGATAGTGTAATCTTCCAGCATTGCTTTTAAGCATTGCAAATGAATTTAATAAGTGTTTATCTGACATATCTTTTAGTTGCCATTCTTTACCATTAATATCTGTCCAAGTGTTTTTGTATATCATTAAATCACCTCTTTGACTCTTTCTTTTCTATAGTTTTCAATATCTTCATGTATTGCTAAAGAATATGAAATCGCTTGTCTTATGCTCATATCTTCTATATCTCTATGAATTTTAATAGCTTCTTTCGCTATCTCTATTACTTCATCAAGTGAATATTGTTCTTTCATTACACTACCTCCTGGATATAATATTTTTCATTGAAATCTATATCGTTAAAACATTCTTTGTATCCTTTATCACTTTGAAATAGTGTAAAGTCATTAAATATCTGTATTGCCATTCCTTTAAACTCTCTTGCACCTTTAGATTTTGTTACTGGCTTTATATTATAAGTTTTACCTTTTACAATATTCTTCACATTCTTTTTTAGTAAACTCTTAATCTCTTTCTTCTTGTTTTTCATTTTTATATTAAAGCAATAATTACATTCTTTTCTAATCACTCCATAAGTGTTTATCTGAAAATTATCTATACTTTTATCTTCTAAACAAGTTCTACATAACATAAGATCTCCCCTATCCAAGTTTTTCATTGAAATTTATAATATTATTTTTCTTTTTTTCATCTATTTTTTTATAATACTCTTCCCTTTTTCTTCTAGCTATGGCTTCCATATCATCCTCTGTATAATCTTCTGTTCTTCCTTTAAAATTATGGAATTTATTTTTCTGTTGTGGTCTTGGCTTATAGCTTGATGATTGCGGCTTACTAGAGTTCTTTTTATCCTTATTTGCTTGATACTGGTTCTCATGCTTTTCTAAATCTTCAAGATTAAATATTTTATCTCTATACCAGTTTTTCAATATTGCTTTAACATATCCAAACTTTAAACTATTATTTTCTGCTGCTCTTTTAATTGCTGCTTCATACATGGAATAATGAAATGCTTCTGATATTGCTTTTAAATCTTCTACAAAGAAAGCACTTATTGTTCCTAAATTATTTTGATGTAAACGTACTATCTGTTTAAAGTTTTCATCTTCAAAAATTTCTTTTTCTTGGTCGCTATTATTATAACTATTAATATATATATCATTCTTTACATTCTTGTTTGTGTCCATCTGCTGTCCATTTGCTGTCAAACTGCTGTCCATTTGTTGTCGAGATTGCAATTCCTCATCTTCTGTAACATTGTTATTGTCTTGTGTTGAGCCTGTCCGTTTGATGTCGAGATTTTCACCTTGCTCTTGATAACTTTCCCAATTACATATTTTTACAATTGAGTACTTGCTTTCCGATTTTATTTCAATACTTTCATTTTTTTCTAAAAGTTTTAATCTATTCCATGCAGTAGTTGGAGGAACATTTAGTTCCTCTCCTGCTGCTTTTCTACCAGTAATAAATTCACCTGGTTCTAGTTCTATAAATTGATTTCCTATAACTTGTTTATGTTTTTTATGACTAGCTTTACATAGACACCATATCCATGTTTTTAATAAGCTTTCATTCTGAAATATGCTACTAAATCTTATTTCTCTATGAAGTTTTATCCAACCTTTCATGGCTACACTTCCTTAAAATGGTAAGTTTTCGTTAGTATCTTCTTTTAAAAATTCGGGCATTTCATCATTGTTAAAATTTGTCTGTTCATTAGATGGTTCTTGACTTGGTACATCATTATTTAATACCAATATAGCTGCTTGTTTTACATAATTATCATTAGCATTCTTTGATATCCACTCAACATATGATCTATCTGTTGTTTTTATTTCTCCTAATGTTTTACCTCTATGTTTCTTGAAATTTATAACAAGATTATTAGCTTCTTCTATCGTCATATTTTCAGTTTTTTCATTTGTTTCAAATATCATATCTTCAATATCTTGTGTAAATATATTTGATAGACTTCCTACAGTTAATGTTGCATCTACTTGAGCCCTTTTCTTCGCCATCTTTAAACAAGTATTTCCTAGCATAAATTTATCTTGTTTTTCTCCATCATATTTTCTTTCTTTGCTATTACAATGACCTAATCCTTCTGTTACTAGAAGATTCCCTTTTTTTAATAAACATCTAATTGTATATGCAAAAAATCCCTCTTCATAGTTTTGTATTTTATCTACAATCTCATATTCACTACTTAACCCCATTAGCATTAATATCTTTTCTGCTCCTGGTTTAAGTAAACTAGGTTTATCACTTCCAAAATATGCTTGACCATAATCTCTACCTTGCTCTAATGCTTGATTAACTATTGTTTGGAAATCTTTTATTGCTTTCATCTGTTTCTCTACTTTATTTATATCTAAACTCTCTATTATCATCATTGAGTTATTTGTATTTTCTATTTCATAAGTCATTTACATAACCTCCTGTAATTCATCTAAGAAATTGTCTTGACCTTCATATTCTTCTCGTTCTGTTCTTTTGTTGGGTCTTTCCTTTTCTCTATTAGCTTCTTCAAATTCTTCTTTAAGTTTCTTTTGACAAGTAGATCCTAATCCAATTTTTCTACTCTCTTTATTTTTTAAAGGTCTGCCACATCTTAAACAGCTTGTATATAAATTATTTTCCATTTCTTATACCTCCATTTTCTTTTTTAAGTTTATTGTGGTATAATTAATTTATAGTATTTTCGTTTGTCCTTGATGGAGTTCCAGCTCCTAATAGGACTTTTTTTATACCACTTTTCCATTACTTCACTTCCTCTGTATTTTCTAATAACAACACTCTTTCTTTTTGTTCTATTCCTCTAATTAATACACTTTCAACTTCTATAGTTTCTTTATTTTCTAATAAAATAAATTCAGTTTGATTTTCTGATAATGATTTTATTAATATATTCAATTGGTCTAATGACATCTTTTCAATTTTCATACTGCCTTTCTTTCTAACTAAAGTAACTGTAATTATTTCTTGCACCCTTACACCTCTCTTTTCATTTCCTTTTTAAGTGTTTTTAATTCCTTGTACAAGCAACTTACTAACCATATCAATGGGATTAGTAGTAACTCCCCACCAAATGCCCTGTAGCCTCTATGCCTAAGTGATAAAGGAACTATAATTTCTGTTGTAGCTACTACTGAAAGAAATATTTTTATAATAGTGCTATTCTTCATATTGTTTCACCTCTTTCAATTAAATTCTTCAACAAGTTTCTTTAAATCTTCTTCCAATGTTATTTTTGGTATTATTTCCCAACGAGCATCAAAAACACCTGCTGGGATTGTTCTTATTTTACTTTCTGATATTAATTTTCTTAATTGAGTTATGCTAATACCAGGCATTGTTTCTTTTAGCTGTGGTACTGTAAATATAAATTGTTCTATATTTTTATTAGCACCATCAATTGCTTTTGATTCTGGTTTTTCTCTATTCTCTTCTGCTTGAATTTTTTTACTTCTTCCAAGTAGTCGTGGATCTATAATTTCAATAGCCATATTTTTACTCCTTTCTCACTAAATAGGTTCTCCTCTTACATCTTCTTTATTTATAAATATCTTTTTACCAATATCCTCTAAATCAAATAATCTTCTTCTATAAAGTTTTTTGCCATTATATTCTCCTGCACATTCTTCCTTATAAATAAGAGATATTTTATCTCCATGTACAACACCTTCATTTTCCCAATATGATACTCCAATTTTATAATCATTAAGGTAAAATCCTTTTTCTAAGTTCATTTCATTACTCCTTTTATTTAAAAATTATCATTAGTGTGATATTAAGCACTTGAATTAATAAAGCTATTATTGAAATTATAAAGGCTTTGTTAGTTCTCTTATTTGCTTTGTCAATTATTATCTCTGCTTCTCTTTTTTTATCTTCCATTTTTTCACCCTGCTTTTCTTTTATTAATTCATCTATCGTGATATCAAGTGCATTAAAAATTATCATGGTATTTTTCTTCAATTTCTTTTTTAATTAGACTTGTTAATTGCATAAATGGTTTCATTTTTCTAAATTGCAATTTGAATGTCATTGATATTAGAGTTAATACTATTACCATATCTACAGCCTTGATTACATAACTGTATGGTGTTTTATCTTCCATTTTTTTATTAATGAATTCTTCTAAAGCTTCTATTTCTTCTTCATCTAAAACATCTTTTAGATTATCCATATTCTCACCTCTCCCCCAAATCAACCTTGTTCTAACTGTTAGAAACTAATTTAACTTGTTTTAATTGATAAAAAAATTTCATCTAAAGTACTATCTAGTGCATCAGCAATTTTTAAAGCTACTTTCATACTTGGTAAAACTTCTCCACTTTCATAAAGACTTACTTGTTGCTGTGATACACCAATTTTTTCAGATAAATCCTTTTGTGTCATTTCTTTATCTATCCTTAATTGTTTTAATTTACCTTTCATTTCATCCCTCCACAACACTTGTTTAACTTGTATATGATTATATTAACACAAGTTTAATTTGTTTTCAAGCGTTATTTTAATAAAATACAAGTTATAATTGTAGATATTCACAAGTTTAATTTGTATAATAGTTTCAAAGGGAGGGAATAAAAATGAATTTATCCGATAGATTAAGACAATTGAGGTTAGAAAACAACTATTCACAAAGTGAAATAGCCGACAAACTGAATATTTCTGCAAGTGCATATGGATTTTATGAACAAGGGAAATCTATTCCTAATGCAGTAACATTGAATATTTTAGCTAATCTATACAATGTTACTACTGATTATATATTAGCACGTTCTGACAACCCTAATTTAACTGAAAAAGAAGAAATTAATATACAGCTTGAGCTTAAAAATATGAAACAAAAGCTTGAAGAAGGAACTTTACAAATGAATCTTGATGGTGAAGAAATTGACGAAGATATAAAACAATTTATATTAGATAATATGGAAGATACACTTACATTAGCTAAAATTAAAGCCAAAGAAAAGTTTACTCCTAAAAAATATCGCAAATAGTTGAAAAGTTACAGGCAGGTGATGATATGGATATTCAGTTAATTAATAAAAAAGTCAAACAGTTGTATAAAAAATATGGAACTGTTAATCCATTTGATATTGCAAAAGAAAAAGGATACATAGTATTAAAAAAAGAAATGCCTGATAAATTAAAAGGTTATACTACTACAGTAAACAGAATTACTTTTATATATATAAATAGTATATATGATGAAGTAAGTCAATATTATACATGTCTTCATGAATTAGGACATATATTTTGTAAACATGATAGTAATATTATTTTTACAAGTACCAGAACTTTTTTGGTTGGTAGTAAATATGAAAATGAAGCAGATTCATTCGCTACAGCTATGATACTTCATCAACACAAGGATTTAGATTTTTCAGGTCTTACTTTAAATCAAATATCATGTACAACTGGTATTACAGTTAAAAATTTGAAATTATATTTTAGTTGTAAATAAT
>RRZU010070470.1_pt1 | contig 12581 bp, 7 predicted proteins | sample 2165561 | NCBI WGS metagenome assembly RRZU01 (sample SAMN10456909, study PRJNA506462) | wastewater metagenome | isolation source: wastewater sludge | place: USA: Moscow, Idaho | reverse complement strand
GAAAAGAGGTGGCACATTGAATACCGAATCCATCATGTTATTAAATTCTTTCTTGCCTCCCATCAGGTCTATTAAGCCCTGTGGGTCGTGGAATACCGACCATGTATAGTGCCAGCTGTTACCTTCGGTGAAAGCATCTCCCCATTTCAGAGGATTGAACGGCGATTGGAAAGTTCCGTCCTGATTTTTTCCTCTCATCAATTTGTGTGACGGGTCGAAAAGATTATGGTAGTTCATCGCACGCTTTGCGAATATTTCGATATCCTTGGCGGGTTTACCTAATGCTAAGCCTAGTTTATATATCGTCCAGTCGTCATATGCATATTCCAAGGTACGTGCTGCATTTTCGTTTATTTTCACATCGTAAGGCACATAACCCAGCTTATTGTAATACTCATAGCCCAAACGCCCGGTAGACCTTATTTGAGGATGCACGGCATTTGTTCCATGCACAACAGCTTGCCAAAGTGTTTCTATATCGTATCCCCGAAGTCCTTTCAAATATGCATCCGCGACAACCGACGCCGAATTGTTACCGACCATGCAATCGCGATGCCCGGGGCTTGCCCATTCGGGCAAGAATCCGCTTTCCTTGTAGGCATTGACCAATCCCTCCTGCATCTTTTCGTTCATTGATGGATACATCAGGTTGAGGAACGGAAACAGGCATCGGAATGTATCCCAAAAACCGGTATCAGTGAACATATATCCCGGTAAAACCTGCCCATTGTAAGGACTGTAGTGTACTACTTTGCCTTGGGCGTCGATTTCGAAGAAACTGCGAGGGAACAGAACGGAACGGTACAAGCAAGAATAAAATGTGCGGATATTATCAATATTCTCATCTTCTATTTTTATTTTCCCCAATACCTCATTCCATACTTTTCGACCGTTCGAGGCCACTTCATCGAAAGTTTTGCCCTGTACTTCTTTCAGATTCAGTTCGGCCTGTTCGTAGCTGATAAATGATGAAGCAACCTTTGCATGTACAATTTCACCTTTTTCTGTTGAGAATCCGATAATTCCACCGGCATGATCACTTTGTGACTCGGTTGTATTTTGTCTGATATTCCCATCTGCAACCGAAGCCATATAAGTAAACGGTTTGTCGAATACGATGACAAAGTAATTTTTGAAGTTATCGGGTACGCCTCCATTGTTTTTTGTAGTATAACCTATAATCTTATTTTCTGAAGGTAGAATCTTTATATATGAACCTTTATCGAAGGCATCTACTATGACAGACGATTTCTCACTTTTTGGAAATTTAAAACGGAAAACAGCAGCACGTTCGGTTGGAGCTATTTCGGTCACTACATCATGATCCGCCAGATATACCTGATAGTAATATGGTTTGACTACTTCGGATTTATGAGAAAACCAGCTGCTGCGCTGATCCTGATCAAATACAATATCGCCGGTTGTCGGCATGATTGCAAATTGTCCATAATCGTTGATCCACGGACTCGGTTGATGAGTCTGTTTAAATCCTCTTATTTTATCCGAATCGTATGTATAAGCCCATCCGTCTCCCATCTTGCCGGTTTGAGGCATCCAGAAGTTCATCCCCCATGGCATAGCTATTGCAGGATAAGTATTCCCTGTCGAAAGCGCATGCTTTGATTGAGTACCCACCAATGGATTTACATAGTCAACGGGGGGTAAGTTAGTCTGAGCATTCAGGTAAAAAGTCAGAAATGCAGTGAATAGCAGAAAAATGAATTGTTTTTTCATTATACGAGGTATTTATTATGATATTTAGAATTCAGGGTTATTGCACAAATTTTCAGATAGAGGTCAACAAACTTTTTCTCTCGTAATATTCGGCATCAGAATATTAAATCACATATATAATGGCGGTGATTTGCATGTACAAAAATATGTCTACCTGATTAATCGAAGGGTTAATGCTGGGGTTAATGACCTCTTAATATCCGGCTTTGAACCAAATTATTTCATTAACCTTGACATTTTTTGCATTTATGAAAATTACAATAAGCATATTGGCTTCTTTATTTATTTTTCTTTTTATAATTTATTACATTTGTTCTATCTTGATTTACTATAACCTATGAGAAGACAATATATATTATTCCTTTTGGCCTTTTTGGCAATAATACACCATGATGCCAGATCTCAAGGATTAAAATTTAAAGGGAACAGCTATCTTATTCAGGAACGGACATCTTACGGCGTTTTTAACAGTTCGACTCCTGTTTTTAAAGATTTCCTAACTATAGATTTTGATATTTTGAGTGATACACTTCCGCAAGTGGGTTATTTATTCAGAATAAAAACACAGATGCCAGACCTCACATTTAATCTGGCATATGATTCTCAGGGAAACAATATCGTTTATCATCTCAATCTGGAAGGGAAAAGCCGATTAATAACAATGTCGATTCCAAAGAAAGACTATCCTTTCAGACAGTGGTCTAAATTGAAGTTACACCTTGATTTAATAAAAGGGCTGATCAGTTTTTCGATAGGAGACCATTCACAAACCGAAAAATTGAATTTCCCGAAATACCTCGAAACAAAGATCCTATTCGGGTGCAGCGATTATTTTATTGATATTCCTTCATTCTCGATCAGAAATCTGAAAATTTTTGGTAAAAATTCAGCTTTTGAGTATCCACTGAATGAACATGCAGGATCAGATGTGTACCCTTCTATAGGAAATATTAGCGGGCATATTAACAATCCGATATGGCTGATAAACGATGCTTACTATTGGAAGTTTATCGGACAACAGAGTTCGAAGCAGGTTAGCGGATTTAACTTTAACCAGAATAAACAGGAAATATATTACTTCAATCATGATTCGTTAATCGTGTACAATATGGTGAATGAAAAAATCAGCACGATAAAATACGATAACGAGTGTCCTATTGATTTCAGGCTCGGAGATAATTTTCTGAATCCTGTGAACAATAGCATAGTTGTTTACGAAGCATATAAAACCCTCAGTAAAGACGTAATGATGGCCGAATATAACTTCGATACCAAAACATGGTCTGTTTTAAGCAAAGATAAATTACCAACCGAAAGGCATCATCACGGGCGTTTCTTTGATCAGAAAAACAACAGATTCATCATTTTCGGCGGTTTCGGAAATCTCTTATATACAAATGATTTTTATAGTTTCAATCTGGACACCCAAACGTGGAGTAAGCTCAATTTCAAGGGAGATATTATACATCCCCGGTATTTTTTATCAATGGGTTATTTTGAAAAAACAAACTGCCTCTATGTTTTTGGGGGAATGGGCAATGAATCAGGTGAATACAATGTAGGACGTAAGTATTTTTATGATCTGTATAAAGTCGATCTGAATAATTACACTATCAAAAAGTTGTGGGAAATAGCCTGGACGAAAGAGGATGTAGTTCCCATAAAATCAATGATCATCAATGAAGAAAAACAAACATTTATAACGTTCTGCTATCCGGAATATCATTCCAACACTTTTCTGAAGCTTTATGAATTTTCTTTGGAAAACGGGGACTACAATACATTGGGCGATTCAATACCTATTCGGTCTGAAAAGATAGGAACCAATGCCCAGCTGTTTCTTGACAAAAATATCAGCAAGCTTTATGCTGTGGTTCAGGAGTTTGATAACGATGATATCGGTTCTAAGTTTAAGTTATACACATTGTCCTATCCGCCTGTGTCATTCGAATCACTCCAGAATACACTTGCTACCAGTAAATCCGGCAAGACTCTTTTTTATATTATCTTGGCTTTTATTCTGATTATTATATTTTCAGGAATAATTTATTGGAGATTTTACCGAAAGAGAAAATCAAAGGAGTTGCAAACTCTCGATTTGCTCGGCGAAAATCAAAATTTACCCGGACAGGATATTAAAAAGACGCCCAATACGATATTTTTGTTCGGTAGGTTTTCCGTTATCGATAGATCAGGCAAAGAAATTGAATATATGCTCAGTGCCAGGCTAAAGCATGCGTTTCTATTGATTTTGCAGCATAGTGCCAATGGAGGGATAACATCCAAAGAATTAACGGATATGCTTTGGGACGACAGGAATAACAAAAAAGCAAAGAATATAAGGGGCGTAACAATCAATGGCCTCAGAAAAGTATTGGAGGAATTGGACGACATCAGCCTGATTTATGAAAAGTCGACTTATCGGATTGAAATTGGGAATAAGTGCTATTGCGATTATTTATCCTTTCTGACTCTCATCGATGAAAAACAAAATCAAGATAATTCGGTTGAGTTGATCCGGATTTTATTTAATGGAGAATTTCTCAAAAATAACGATGAACCACTGTTCGATGGATGGAAGGCTATCGTTGAAGATAAATTGGAGTCGGAGTTGAAAAACTCGCTCAAGAATTGCTTTGATAGGAAGAATTATCAGACCGTATATGTTTTATCTAAAATGATACTGGATGTATATCCATTGAGCGATTTCGCATTGTCGTACTACATCAGGTCTTCTATCAAACTAAATAAAGAAAATCTAGCAGAAGAGAGATACCTGAAATTCACCAATACATATAAGCAAATAATGGGTGAAGATTATAAAACCCCATACGAAAAGTTCATTCGATAGCAGGTATATTTCATCTAAAAACGGGAGTGTTCAAAGCTTTTCTTCCTATGTTCTCCAAAGCAGGGTTAATCATCAGAAAATTGCAAATCAAACCCTCAATGGTAATTTGGAAAGAATGGCTTTGAACACTCCCGTTTTCGCTAAGTAAATCAGAAATACTGTTTATTCAGGGATATCTTATATCGATTGTGATACTTTATCCAGATGTTTCAGATAATTCTGCTCCGATAATTCAATATTTGGATTTTTCATCACGTCATAGAAATGAAAGCTGTCGATAGGTTGCATTCCTATAAAGGCATTCATCCTGTGAAAGCCAAACATTACGCCTTCGTCTACACTATGCTGTTTGAAAAACTCATCTTCTAACGTGAATGCTTCCAACGGGGCGTTCCATGTAGTGGTCAGCATATATTTTCTCCCTTGCAGCGATCCTCCCGTTCCATAATTGCGTGTTGGATTGGCCGAACGTCTGCCGTCGCTGATATAAATACCTTTTTGATATCCTTCGGTAAATACGGTGTCAATATATTTCTTGAATTCGCTCGGTAATTGAAACCACCAAATCGGTGTATGGTAGATAATAACATCTGCCCAAACATATTTCTCGACCTCTTCCGCAGGATTATACTCATTGTTGATGTCGGTATATTTTACTTCGTATCCTTTGGACTGAAAATAGTTCAGTGTCCATGTAGATAATGTTTTATTAAATTCTCCGCCCGAATGAGCGAATTTAGGAGCTCCGTTTATAACAAATACTTTCTTCATAATTTTTATGTGTTGTTTCGATGGTGCAAAAATAATAGGTTTATATCAATAAATAAAATAATATAAATTATATATTTGTATCATAAATATAATAAATAAAGTGATGGTAAATTTGGAATGGTTCAGAACATTCAAGACAATATACGAGACAGGTTCGCTGACATCAGCTGCCAGTCAACTGTTTATTTCTCAGCCAGGTGTTAGTCTGCATCTCAACTCGTTGGAAGCCCACGTGGGGAATAAATTATTCGATCGGGGAACCCGTAAAATGATACCCACCGAGCATGGAAATATGCTGTACAATTCTATTGTGGATGCGATAAAAAAGCTGGAAGAAGCAGAGCAACATTTTTACAGGAATGCAGATACCCGCAAATCGAGTATAAGCATCGGCATGTGTTTCGAGGCTTTCCAATATGTGTTGGAGCCTTTTATCAGTAAATTGCCTTTCGATCTGATCTCAAAATTCGGAGGCTATCAGGATATGCTTGCCGATTTGGATAAAGGCTTGCTTGATTTGGTGATCTCTCCTCAGAAAAATGAATCATTGAATATCCAATACGCGCCTTTTTCGAAAGAAAGAATCATATTAGTTGCCGGTTCACGAAGCAATACGGCAGAATTTTGTGAGATAATACAGGGTAGGGACATCGTAAAGGCAGAAGAATGGCTAAATAAGCAGATTTGGTTTGGAACCAATGGAGATATGGAGCATTTGAGAAATTTCTGGATTCACAACTTTAAGAAAAGACCCAATTTTAAGCCTAATTACATCGTGCCGAATAAGAATTCTATTATTCGCTGTATCTCGGGTCAGGAGGGATTTGCTGTTATACCTCATTTTCTGGGTACTAAAGAGCTTATCGAAGGAAGTATTCAGCTGGTATGGGAAGGCTATACTCCATTGGAAAATACGTTGTACTTTGCCCAACGTAAGAAAACAATTTACCAATCGGAACTGGAAACATTGCAACAGATTTTTATAAAACAAATGGCATCTCAGGTTGCTATAGAAACAATAGAGATGCCAAAGTATAATGTCGGATAACTTTATCCTATCTGGCTGCCCGGAGTTACGTTCTTAGGCGGTTGTATCAGCGACAATGTTCCGTCCGTATCTTCTACTGAAAGCAGCATGCCTTGCGACTCCACACCTTTCAATTTGCGTGGTTCTAAGTTGGCTATAAAGCAAACCTGCTTACCTACAAGATCCTCCGGTTTGTACCATGCCGCAATACCCGAAATGATAGTACGTTTGCTCATGCCATCGTCGATCAGAAATTGAAGCAGTTTGTCCGCTTTAGGCACTTTGATACATTCCAATACGGTACCTACACGCAAATCGGCCTTGGCAAAATCGTCGAAAGCAATATTCGCTTTTTGTGGTGCAACTTTTATTTCTGCGGCTTCATTTGCTTTTTTAGTATCTAAAAGTTTCTGTACCTGTTTTTCGATAGTTTCATCTTCTATCTTCGAGAATAGCAGTTCCGAAGCATTCAACTGATGCCCCACAGGAAGCAGGTCTATTCGTCCCAACTGATCCCATGTCAGATTCTCCATATTGATAAACTGACGAATCTTTTTCACGCTGAATGGAAGGAACGGCTCGAAAGCAATAGCCAGATTTGCAGTTATCTGCAAGGCGATGTTCAGAATAGTTTCTACGCGAGCCATATCTGTTTTTGCCACTTTCCAAGGCTCTGTATCTGCGAGATATTTGTTCCCGATACGTGCCAGATTCATCGCTTCTTTCTGAGCATCACGGAAACGGAATGTGTCGAGATATGATTCCACAACAGCTTTCACATCCGAAAATTCTTTCAGGGTTTCCTTATCGTAGTCGGTCAGTTCATTCGCTTGAGGAACTTTGTTGTCGAAATATTTTTGAGTCAGCACTAATGCCCGGTTGATAAAGTTACCGAGGATGGCCACCAATTCATTATTGTTGCGTGCCTGAAAATCTTTCCAAGTAAAGTCATTGTCTTTTGTCTCCGGAGCATTGGCAGTGAGTACATAGCGCAGCACGTCCTGTTGTCCCGGAAAATCTTCAAGATATTCATGCAACCATACAGCCCAGTTGCGCGATGTAGATATTTTGTCGCCTTCAAGATTCAAAAACTCGTTTGCAGGAACATTTTCCGGCAAGATGAACGAGCCTTCGGCCTTCAACATGGCAGGAAACACGATGCAGTGGAATACGATATTGTCTTTTCCGATGAAATGAAGCAACTTTGTGTCTTCGGCTTTCCACCATTTTTCCCAACTGTCGGGCAACAATTCTATCGTATTTGATATATATCCTATCGGAGCATCGAACCATACATATAATACTTTACCCTGCGCATCAGGCAGTGGGATAGGTACACCCCAGTCCAGATCGCGGCTTACCGCACGCGGCTGCAAGCCCATGTCGAGCCACGATTTACATTGCCCGTACACATTCGATTTCCATTCTTTGTGGTCTTCGAGTATCCACTGACGAAGCCACGATTCGTGCTTGTCGAGCGGTAAATACCAATGCTTTGTGGCACGCATTACCGGAGTAGAGCCGGATATGGTAGAACGAGGATTTTTCAGATCCGTTGGGTTGAGCGAAGTTCCGCACGATTCGCATTGGTCGCCGTATGCATTCGGGTTTCCGCAATGAGGACATTCACCCATAATGTAACGGTCGGCAAGGAACATTTGTGCCTCTTCGTCGTAATATTGTTCGCTGGTTTTTTCTTCAAACTCTCCCTTATTATATAACTTAAGGAAAAAATCCGAAGCTGTTTTCTTGTGAATATCCGAACTGGTACGAGAATAGATGTCGAATGCAATACCAAAATCTTCAAATGACTTTTTGATAATTGCATGGTATTTGTCCACAATGTCCTGAGGGGTAACGCCCTCTTTCTTTGCCCGGATAGTAATAGGTACTCCGTGTTCGTCCGATCCCCCGATGTGTATAACTTCTTCACCTTTCAACCTGAGGTAACGAGTATAAATATCCGCAGGAATATAAACGCCCGCAAGGTGGCCTATATGCACAGGTCCGTTGGCATACGGAAGAGCCGAAGTGACAAGAGTCCTATTGTATTTCTTGGTCATGTATGATAGTATTTCTGTTTTTTTTATTTTGAGATCACAAAGATAGAAACTTAAGGGCAAAAAACATACGCCGCAAAATTGTTTTTCTATTTCGATTTTAAAAAAGAACAGCAACTATTCAGCCTTTTGTTTAATCATTCTATTTATTTTTGATATTTTTGACTCGGATAATCGTTTTAAAATAAATATGACACCGATATACGAATTTAATATGAAAGTGCGCGACTATGAATGTGACGCGCAAGGTATTGTGAATAATGCTAATTATCAGCATTATTACGAAGTGGCTCGCCATGAGTTTCTGGAAGAACACGGCCTGAATTTTTATGAAATGCACGAAAGTGGTATCGATGCAGTGGTAGTCAGTGTGTATATTCGTTACAAACATTCTTTACGGGGAGCTAACGATTTTATTTGTACGGTAGACTCTGTAGAAAAGGATGGTATCCGTATTATTTTCAATCAAAGTATTATTCGTTTAAAAGATAATAAAGTGTGCTCCACTGCCAGAGTAGAAACAGCATGTATGGTGAACGGTAAGGTGAAGAAACCTGAGGTTCTGGAGCAGGCTTTAGCTAAATATTTAGAATGAAACAAAGTTTATTTTTTCTCCTTTTCTTGTTTTCTTTAACCACTTATTCGCAATCGGCAAAAGACAAAGGATTGCAAACCATAAATAAACGGAATGCCGAAGCATATATAAGCTTCTTGGCAAGTGATGCTCTTGAAGGACGGCAGGCAGGATGTCGTGGTGGACGAATTGCAGCGGAGTATATCGCTTCGCAACTGCAAACGATTGGAATACCCTCTTATAGGGAAACTTATTTCCAACACTTCGAAGCATACAAGCCCGAAGGAAGAAAGCGTTATTCCGTCAATCCTGATTCTATTGCAAAGTGGATGGCAGGGAAGGCATTTAGTAAAATCAATTTACAGAATGTATTTGGATTTATCGAAGGGAAAAAAAGTGATGAATTTGTCATTGTCGGAGCTCATTACGATCATTTGGGTATCGGTGAAGCAGTGAATGGCGACAGCATATACAACGGTGCCGACGATAATGCTTCGAGCGTATCGGCTGTATTGCAGATAGCCAAAGCATTTGTGGAATCGGGACAGCAACCCGAGCGAACCGTGATTTTTGCATTTTGGGACGGTGAAGAGATGGGACTGTTAGGCTCGGAATATTTTATGCTCAACTATCCGAATCCTTTCCAAATAAAAGCTTATCTGAATTTCGATATGATCGGGCGCAATAAAGATGAATCGAATCCCGAGCATGTTGTGTTTTTCTTCACTGATTCGCATCCTGCATTCGGAGAGTGGTTAAAAAACGATATACAAGATTACGGATTAAAGCTGAAACCCAATTACCGCCCTTGGGATAAACCTGTATCGGGCAGCGATAACGGATCATTTGCCAAAAGGGGAGTTCCCATTACGTGGTATCATACCGATGGTCATCCCGATTATCATAAACCTAGCGACCATGTGGACAAAATAAACTGGAATAAACTTGTCGATATCACCAAAGCTGCTTACCTTAACGTTTGGAATCTGGCGAATCTGGATACCTATTAGTCACCGGATACTAAATATATCTATATGAGAAGCAAGTTATTCTTAACGCTATTTATTCTTCCCTTATTTGTTCATGCGCAGTCTGCTGAGGAAAAAGGACTCTCGTCCATCGTTAGCCAAGATGCTCAACGGTTTGTCACTGTTTTGGCAAGCGATAGCCTCGAAGGTCGTAAGGGTGGCGAACAGGGTGGGTTGAAAGCTGCGGAATATATCCGTGCCGAATTGAGAAACATGGGTGTAAAGTCTTGGAAAAAAGACTACTTTCAGCCTTTTACGAGTACAAGCCCGAGGGCTACCCCAAAAGAAATGCGCAATGTGTTAGGATATATCAGGGGAAAAAATGCGAATGAAGTGGTGATGGTTGGTGCTCATTACGATCATATAGGTTTACGAAGAACCCCGATAGATAACGATAGTATATTCAACGGAGCGGATGATAATGCTTCGGGTGTAGCAGCTGTATTGCAAGTGGCAAAGGCTTTTATGGCTTCGGGTATACAGCCTGAACGAACCATTATTTTTGGATTTTGGGATGGTGAAGAAATGGGTGTGTTAGGTTCATATCACTTTGTGGATGATTACTACAAAAATATCCCTATTCCGTTAACGGCAGTCCCTGAAATAAAGGCATATATCAACTGCGATATGGTGGGCAGGAATAAAGATGGTAATACAAAACATGTCATAGCTTATTATTCTCCTGAAAAAGAAATATTTCAAACATGGATAAACGACGATATAGATAATTATGATCTGAATCTGAAGCCAGAATTCCGTTCGATGGACAACCAAAATGGAGGTAGCGACCATATGCCGTTTATGCAGGCCGGAGTTCCTATCGTTTTCTATCATACCGACCTTCATAAAGATTACCACAAGCTGACAGATCATTCCGATAAGATAGACTTCAACAAAGTAACCGAAATAGCCAAAGTCACTTTCTTGAATATGTGGCGCATGGCAAATGAAGATTATTGATATGATGTTTATATACTAGCTTGCAGTGATGAAAGAGAGAATAAGCTAATAAATGATTCTTTACGTTAATAGTGAAATATACTTATTTTACCATTTCTTATTTTATTATTCCAAAATAAATTCCCATTTTTGCACTGAATACTTTTTCTGCCTGTATTTTAAGGCAAAAAAATATTTTACTTCCCCCATGTTGTATAGAGTTTAGATAACTAGACTCTGTATTAATCGAATTGTATTATTCTTTTTAACAAAAAGGCTTCCCGACGGGAAGAGTATATTTGTTGTATTTGCCCAATATGAAATCTAAAAATAAACCTTTGGGAAAGTATTATTCAGATAATTCCTTTTCCTAAATATAAAAACACTTTTACTCTATATTATGAATATTATTGCAAGACGTTTTTTTTATGCCATTTTGGTATGCCTTGTTTTTCCAGCCATGGTAAAAGCACAAGAAGCACTTCCGTACTGGAAGGATGTAAGCGTTGTGGGAGTGAATAAAGAAGCTCCGCGTACTACGTTTATGAGTTACGACAATGCTGCGGATGCTGCTAAATCCATCGCAGCTCCTTATTCTCTGTACGAGAATAGTAAATATTATTATCTGCTAAACGGTACATGGAAATTCTATTTTGTAGATGCTTATAAAAAGCTGCCTGCAAATATTACCGAGCCGAATACCAGCCTTAACGGTTGGGTGGATATAAAAGTTCCGGGCAACTGGGAACTTCAGGGACATGGTGAGGCATTCTATGTGAACCATCCGTATGAGTTTAATACACACAACCCAACCCCTCCGCTTTTGCCGGAAGCAAATCCGGTGGGAGTCTACCGTCGCGACATCGATATTCCAGCCGACTGGATGAGCCGTGATATATTTTTGCACATAGCCGGAGCTAAATCGGGAGTATATGTTTATGTCAACGGACATGAAGTAGGATATAGCGAAGATTCGAAAGATCCAGCTGAGTTCCTGATAAACAAATATCTTAATACGGGCAAAAATGTACTTACCCTCAAAATATTCCGTTGGAGTACAGGTTCTTGGCTCGAATGTCAGGATTTTCTACGCATGAGTGGTATCGAGCGCGATATCTTTATCTGGTCGCAACCTAAAACGTCAATCAAAGATTTCAGAGTGGTTTCTACGCTGAATGATACTTACAAGGATGGTGTTTTCAAGCTGGGTGTCGATCTGAGAAACAGTAATTCGGCAGATAAAAATGTTACCGTAAAATATGACCTTATCGATGCAGCCGGCAAGACGGTTGCTTCCAATTCGAAGAACGTTGCAGTTAAAGGAAACAGTATTGCTCCTGCAAACTTCGACTACACCTTGCCGAATGTAGCTACATGGACAGCCGAAACTCCGAATCTTTACAAGCTGATGATGACAGTTGAGGACGGAGGCAAAGTAGTGGAAGTAGTACCTTTCAGGGTTGGTTTCCGCAAGATAGAGATTAAAGATAGCGGAATGAAGATCAATAATAAAATACTGAGACTCTTCTACGTAAACAATCAGCCTGTCAAACTTAAAGGAACGAATATCCATGAAACAGCAGAAAACGGACACTAT
>RRZU012055861.1_pt1 | contig 12583 bp, 12 predicted proteins | sample 2165561 | NCBI WGS metagenome assembly RRZU01 (sample SAMN10456909, study PRJNA506462) | wastewater metagenome | isolation source: wastewater sludge | place: USA: Moscow, Idaho | reverse complement strand
TACAATCGTGCCGGTCGGTTGATGGATCAAATGGAAGCAGCTGGTATTGTCGGTCCGGCTCAGGGTTCCAAACCACGTGATGTACTGATTGCTGACGAGAATCAGCTCAGTCAGATCATAGCCTCTATGAAAAAATAACGTCATGGACAAGATTAGATTAAAAGTTATAAAATTATGAAGAAATTACTTGTTTTACTGTTTCCCATGCTTCTTTCTCTAAGTGGGCATGCACAGAATCCAGCTCTAGCAAAAAAAGTATTGGAAAAAACCGGTCAAGTTATCGGCAGGACAGGTGGAGTCAGTGCCAACTTCACGATATCCTCATCAAAATACGGTTCTACATCTGGTACTCTTGCCATTAAGGGGACAAAATTTAATGCCCGTACAGACAAGGCTCTCGTATGGTATAATGGAAAGACGCAATGGAGCTACCTTAAATCAACCAACGAAGTTAACGTAAGCACCCCTACCCAAGCCCAGCGCATGTCTATGAATCCTTACTCTTTCATCAATATCTGGAAGACAGGATACAGTCTGGGAATCACTTCCAAAGGTGCTAACTATATAGTCCATCTCAGTGGCGGAAAGCAGAAACGTACGATCAACGAGATGTATATCACTGTAAACAAAAACAATTACATACCAAGCCTTGTCAAGATGCGGCAGGGACAGACGTGGAGTACGATCAGCATCCGCAATTTTCATGCTAAAAACCAGCCAAACAGCATCTTTACTTTCAATAGCAAAGAATATCCCTCAGCCGAAATCATTGATTTAAGATAATAGAAAATTCATGAGCAAGATAGCCCTATTCAAAGAACTGACACATCATCGTGCATTAGCTGAAAAAAGAAGTATGATGCACGGTCGTAATAAATCTGCAAGAATTATACTTGGCATATCAGTAGCATTTATAATTCTTTATTTGCTCATGATTTCCATCCTTTTAGCCTTATCTGTTGACAGCCATCATATTGATCAATCAGCAAGTTTTATCGTCGGCATATTTCCATTTATTCTTGCCTGTGACTTTTTCGTACGCTTTGTAGCCCAGCAGACGCCATCACAATTAGTAAAGCCATATCTGCTGATGCCTATCCAGAAGCAGTTGTGCATAGACACTTTTGTTGCTAGAAGCCTTATAAACTGGAGTAACCTCATCTGGCTCATTTTAATTGTTCCATATACATTTATCACGATGATTGCACGTCTGTACTTCCTGGAAGCTGTTGCCGTCATCTTCTTTTATTGGGTTCTTATTCTGTTCAGCAGCCAACTTTACCTTATCTGCAGGACATTGATAAATAAAAATATGCTGGCATGGATACTACCAGCTGTATTCTTTGCATTGTTATTCCTGCCATTCTGTCTCAAAGGACATTTTGATTTCGACCAGTTTAAGACTTTCTATGGCTATTTAGGTGAAACTCTGATCCATGGTAATGTATTGTCATGGATAATAGTATTGTTTGTCCTTGCCCTCCCTATTCAAATAGACCGTAAGTTACAATTAAAAAGTGTCATGGATGAAATCTGCAAAAGTTCATCACAGAAAAAATCTACCTATCAAAGTAAAAGCAATAAATTGGGGACCAGCAAAGGACTGCTCAATCTCTTCCTTCGTCTGGAATATATCAGCATCCGAAGAAACAAGAATATCCGTAAGCTCTTCCTTTCAGGAATGGTTGTTGTTCTTCTGTTCTGTATCTTGTGCTCTTTCACGAATATTTATGCCAACAGCTACTCACGTGTGTTCTGGTGTATTTATTCTTTCGTTATCATTGGCTGCATGATTCTAAGCAGGCTGATGTGTTATGAAGGCAACTATATTGATATTCTCATGGTCAGGAAAGAAAGCATACTTACCTTGCTTAAAGCAAAATACTATTTCTACTCCATCCTGCTTTTTTTCCCATTCCTCCTTATGCTTTTGCCCGTAATTAAAGGACAATGGCCTTTTGGAATGGTACTCAGTTGTATGATCTTTACGATGGGATTTCAATATTGTCTTATTTTTCAGACTGCTGTGTACAATAAATATACGATTCCTTTGAATGAAAAGCTCATCAGCAGCAATGGGATTGAAAAGAACTATTATCAAATTATCATCAATTTTGCAGCAATGCTCATTCCACCTGCAATAATAATTCTACTTAGTCATATTTTCAATGAGGAAACAGCTTTTTGGATTATTTCTGCTATAGGTCTTGCCGGTATTGCCACACATAATATTTGGCTAAAGAACATTTACCAACGTTTGATGAAACGTAAATATAAAAATATAGAGGGATTCAGAACATCCAGAGGATAAAATAAGGATAATAAAGATCCGTAAAAAAGAAATATTTATATATTGTATTTAGTTATTTTATGAACAAAAAAATTATATTGGCCAGTGGATCTCCTCGAAGAGAAGAACTATTGAAAGGTTTGGACATTCCTTTTGAGGTAATCTTGAAAAAAAACATTTCTGAGTATTATCCAGAAAATATCGCGGCAGAAAGCGTTCCTGAATATATAGCTCAAGAAAAAGCCGCTGCATATAAAGACGACATTAAAGAAAATGAAATCATCCTCACTGCTGACACGGTAGTTATCTGTAACGGCAAAATTCTGGGAAAACCGGCGGATCAGAATGAAGCTCGGAAAATGTTGCAGGCCTTAAGTAACAGAACACATTCTGTCACAACGGGGGTATGCCTCACTACAACGAGTCGACAAATACATTTTCATGATACAACTCTTGTTACTTTTCGAGATCTTAGTCTAAATGAAATAGACTATTATATTGAACATTATCACCCAATGGATAAAGCCGGAGCGTATGGTATTCAGGAATGGATCGGTTATATTGGATGTACTAAGCTGGAAGGCGATTATTATAATGTAATGGGACTTCCTGTTTGTCGCGTTTATGAAGAATTAAAAAAATTCTGAATACACCACTATTTTATAATTTTTTTTATACCTGCAAATTGTAATTGGAATATAATTTTCCACACAGGTCTTATCCTTAGAATTCATAACAATCAACAATTCTGCCGTACTCAAACAATAAGCGATTCGATTCGAATCGCTCTGTATCGGGTATCCTTTTACCTTCCATTTGATATCCTTTTATGCAGCGATTCGAATCGAATCGCTGCATAAAAGGATATCAAACAGCATCACTGTAACGATGGCAGGATTTAAATTGCCCATATATCTTATATATACCGACCGACTTTGCCCTAGACATAAATATAAGAAACCTTATTAAAAACATTGAACTGGAAATTAAAGCAAACTACAGGCAAGTTATAAAACAACTAAAAAGAGGATTTTGTTTCCAAAATCCTCTTTTTACTATTTGTGATTCCGATGGGGTTCGAACCCATGACCCACGGCTTAGAAGGCCGTTGCTCTAATCCAACTGAGCTACGGAACCCCTTGAATATTCAAATTCGAATGCAAAAGTAATATTTTTTTTCTTCACTACCAAATTTTTTTTAATAAAATGCATAAGACATCAAGAAGAGAAAACAACACAGTACCATTGCTTCCCTATTACTCATACCCTTTCATTAAAAACAATCTAATTCTTTTTATCCTCAGCCATTCTTTTAAATGCCTGTCTATGAAATTTTTCTTCAGCACGAATAACTAAAAACACTTTTTTAGCCGGCAATATCTTTAAAAACTTATTGTGATAGATTTGCTGTAGTTTTTTCATTTGAAGATCCAGAGCGTCCATACGTTGAACAGCATGCATACATGCTCTGCCATTGGAAAGATCTGTATAGTAATAGCTATGCATCTCTTCGAATATCGCACGCTGTTTTTGCATTAATTCTCTATACACAGGAAAGAATTTTGCAGATTCTTCTGGCGTAAGCATAGCCTGAGTAGTGATATATTGTTCCATTTCAGCCTGAAAACGTTGTGGGTTAAATTTCTGCCAAAGACTCTTTGGCGTATCACCCCAACTATTAACAGATATAAATAACACAAATACTAATAAAGAATATCTAATAAATTTTCTCATTTGCAAAAATACATTTTATTTACTATCCGCCAATGAAGCATACATATCTTCACTATCCATCATTACATAGTCAACCGCAGCATCAAAACTGTCATTATGAGATCCATCAAACTTTATATTAATTGCTGACGCCTTCTCTGCATGCTCTACATTTTTATAATGTGAATAAACACTTACACCAAATACGGCAAAGCATATACTTGCTGCTGCAGTCAAAATGACAGAACGAGAATAATGCCATATAGGAAAACGCACACGGGCTTTAGAGGCTGATGCTCCTTCTAACATCCGAGAAGTCATCGTATCAGCAAAATGATCAAAATATCCTTCAGGAACCCTAAAAGTAGACTTACGACCATACTTTTCTAACAGCATCTTTTCTTCGTTCAACATTACTTTTTTCTTTTTATAAATTAGACGATATACCTACAAAAAGGTTTAATTATGGATCTTTAAATATTCTGTTATTTTCCCTACAGCGAGGTGATAAGACGCTTTCAAAGCTCCTTCACTGGTACCTAGGACTTTGCTTATTTCACTGTATTTCATATCATCGAAATATTTCATATTAAAAACTACTCTTTGCTTCTCTGGCAAAGTGGCAATAGCAGCCTGGAGCTTTGCCTGGGTTTCATCACCATCAAAATACTCGTCAGCCATTAAACGGTCTACTACCAATAAATTTCCATTATCCGAAATACCTACGTTGTTTTTATTCTTTCTCAGAAAATCAAGTGCTTCATTAATAGCTATACGAAAAAGCCAGGTTGAAAGAGAAGAACCGCCCTTAAAATCATCAAGATGACTCCATACCTTCATAAATACATTTTGAAGGACATCATCAGCATCTTCATGATTAAGGACAATACGCCTGATTTTCCAATACAAAGGCTCACTATACTGACGTACCATCATACAAAATCCTTCCCTTATAGTTGAAGGATTCTGTAGTTTCCCCAATATGATTCTCTCATCAGTTTTCACGAGCTACATATAGTTCTTTAATATTTCATAGATTAAATCATCATATCCATATAAATCTTTATATTCATGAAGATGGCCATTATGATCAGGATATAAAGTATAGTAAACAATAAACACGGGTATTTGTGGACTAACAGATAAAGAACCTATTAGACGACTTCTATCAAGGGTATCCTTACCTTTACCGTTGCCACCAATAATCTTGTCATTCCATTCATGATGACCAAGTGAAGACACATCAGCTGACATAGAATAAATTATTTTATTTATTATTGCCTGATTTTTATCTTTCAGCAGAAAAACAGCCAGATCAAAAGGTTTCTCTACACGAATACAACCATGACTTACATCACGTACATCCTGCTGAAACACATCTTTGAAATTAGTATCATGAAGATAAATAGAAAAATTATTAGGAAAACGAAAAATAATCCGCCCAAGGCTGTTCCCTTCTCCTCCCTCCTGAATAACGAGATAGTCATTACTCATAAGCATATCCCGAGTCACCCTATTCCATTTTACTTCTTTACCCGTCTTTCGATCACGTACGAAAAAATGGCGACTGTAAAAATAATGAAAGTTGCCGAGAAGATGAAGAATACTCTTTTTGACAATGCTCTTCGGCAATATCCACTGAGGGTTGACGTCCATCTTATTAATCTTGCTGTACAGCAAAGGTGTCTTGGTGTCAAGAGCACCCAAGCCAACTCGCATGGTAAGAACTTGATTGTTATCTACTGCTTTCAAATGAAGCGACGGAATATTTACAAGAATGTATTTGCTGTAACGTTGGGGATAATCATGCATACGCCAGCGACAACGCTCCATATTGCACATAATCACCTTACGCTGATAGAAATTCAAACCAGGCTTTTGTAAACATGCATAAAGTTGATAATATAAATGGCTCTTCGGCTGTATCTTATGAAAAAAAGAACTAAGACTATCCTTGCTGATCATATCCAGCGCATAATGGATAAACTGCATTCCATTATGATCTGTAGGAATATTATAAAGAGTACGATAAATAGCAGGATGATCTTTTTCAATAATACTGTCATGATGATTAAATACAACATCAGGATTGAGAAAACCAAAACGTTGACCACTTACATAACGAAGGTAGGCTTTAGTAAGATTATATTCCAATCGCGCCATTACCATATTAATACGATTATCAGAGCCTTGAAAATCAAGATTCCGTATACGTTTTAAATCTTTTTCGATCTGCCCGACACGAAATTTCTTACGCGAGAAGCCTTCTTTTGGAAGTTCTTGGAGATAACCAAGTAATGTATCTGCACGCCCATCAATCCCATGGCGATCAATCCACAGAAAAGGATTATGATTAACATAATATTCTCGCGTACGATAATCAGGCATCATCGAGTCCTGATCATTCCGTATGAGACTGTCTATCCAACCGCGAATGCGATGAGAATTAAGTGCATAATTATCCTTCCTAAGCCTTTGATAATAATTCATAGAGATATTTTTATCAAGATTAGGTTCATGGTTATGACACGACTGCAACACGCAGAGGGCAATTATCGCAAACAGGATGTATTTCAACTGAATGATACCTTTCTTACCGTCTTTCCTATTTTAATGATATAACATCCACGGGTAAGGTTAAGACTATACTGCTTGTCATTACCTTCTACCTTAATAGCTGTCACACGAATGCCCGCAACATTATAGATATACATCATCTGTCCATTAGCTCCTGTAACATGGATAATATTATTATGAATACTGATGGCTATTTCATCTTCGCCAAAATCATTAATCTCAACAGCTGTCTCTGCCGCTATTGAGACTAATCCAAAAGGAATAACCAGCAAGCTGGAAACCATAGCTATTACAAGTAAAGGTTTTTTCATGCGCGAATTATATAGATACATGCAAAGATAATCATTTTTTTTATATCCCGCATCTAAAACAATATTTTTTATGAATTAAACATCAAAGACCTTACCTTCGTCGGTAAGATAACTATTCGGAAATATTTCTTTTGCCTCTTTTAAAATTACAGTTTCATCATCATACCGGGCACTATAATGCCCAAGTAAGAGTTTATTTACATGAGCATCTCTTGCCACCATAGCAGCCTGCCGGGCAGTACTATGATAATACTGTCTAGCCCGCTTTTCATTATCACTGGCATAAGTGCTCTCGTGATAAAGTGTATCGACGTCTTCCAGAGATTTATAAAGTTCCGGCTGGTAACGGGTATCGCTACAGTAGGCATAGCTTCTGGCCTTATCAGCCGGTACCGTTAATTTTTCATTAGGAATGACTTCTCCGTCATCAGTTATCCAGTCTGCTCCTAATTTGATATTATTGATTTGACTGATTGGAATTTCATAACAATCGATCATATCTCTGCGGATATGTCGCAGCAAAGGCTTCTCACGAAAAACGTATCCGCAACATGAAATGCGATGCGCTAAAGGTATTGTTTCAACCGTAAGACTACGGTCCTCAAAAACAATCTTATTCTGTGTAGTGTCTATTCCATGAAACTCAATAGCATATTCCAATCCAGTACAAAAAAATTCTATCTGCTGGTGTAGAATAGGTTCAAATTCTGAGGGAGCATAGACATGAAGAGTTGCGGTACGTCCCAACATGCCAAATGTAGAGATCAGTCCCATAAGTCCAAAACAATGATCACCATGTAAATGAGAAATAAACACAGCACTTATCTTAGTGAAACGGAGATGACTTTTGCGAAGTTGCATCTGTGTGCCCTCTCCACAATCCACCATAAATAGTTTTCCTCTAATCTCAATAACTTGAGAGGAAGCATAATGATGAAGTGTAGGCAAGGCGCTGCCACAACCTAAAATATATACTCTGAACGGTTCCATATATTATTTTTCTCGCTTAAAAGTAAAAATCCCCTCATTATTCTCAAGATACAGACTATCAGCACCAAGATTATCTATTGTAAAGGTATCACGATTCAGAACCAATTTGCCATTATAGATTTTCCAGGATGTCCAGGGATTGGATTCTTCCTTAATATAACATTTTACCGTTCCACCCTCCTGAATTTCGAAATTTTTATCAAGACTCACCCACTTACCCTGTAAAGTAGTCAAATTAATGATAGAGGTTGCCGTATATTCACCATTAGCATCTTTATAGCCAACAACAGCCATACGATCTCCAGCCATAAGCCCTCCTTGCACCGGATCTGCTTTTGAATCATCAATAAGATAATCTATAGTATCACCAGAATCTGTAATTAATTGCAAGGTATGCATAGCTGAACCATCACCACAGACACCATATAAAGTCGAATCCCCGTTATCTGCAAAATCTGTTTTAGTACTATCCTCACCCATCACAACATGAATATTAGCTTTCTTGCTATTTTTGCATCCCACAAGGATCAAGGCAGCCAATACAACTGCTATTGTCAATAATTTTTTCATAGCATAATATCTTTTAATTATTTTTTCTTTCTATTATTTTTGCTTCATTCCATAATTTATCCATTTCCTCTAAAGTAGAATCAGTGAATGACTTATGTTGTTTCTTTAACTGCTTTTCCACATAGCCGAAACGAGAAATAAATTTCTGGTTAGTAAGTTCCAGTGCATTATCAGGATTAAGATGGTAAAGCCTTGCCGCGTTAATAATACTGAAAAGGAAATCACCTAATTCACGAGTTGCATTTTCCTTGTCTTCTTTACGGAGCTCCACTTCAAATTCTTCCAGTTCCTCACGTACTTTATCCCAAACGTCTGCTTTGTCTTTCCAGTCAAAACCCACATTCCGCGCCTTATCCTGGATGCGATAAGCTTTTATTAATGAAGGCAGAGCATCAGGCACACCACTCAACACTGTCTTATTACCGTCACGTTCCTTCTGTTTACGTTGTTCCCATGTCATCTCTACCTCATTGGCTGTAGATGGCTTGTAGGCATCTCCGACGGGTAAATCATCTGTTTTCAATTCATCACGATACACGACCCGGCCATATTCATCAATAACAAGATCCGGATTGGTAACTTTCCAATTACCTTCCTTGTTCCAATTTATAAAATCATGACGAAACATAAGCTTATCTGCCTGCTTATTGCAAACATCAGCCATATCGAAATCGTTCGTTTCTTCTCCTATAATAGAGTAAAACAAGACATGCTCCATGACATCTCCCAATTCCTTACAAATATTCTCACTATCATCCTTCATCAGGGCATCACAGAGTTCAAAGACCTCTTCTATCGTATTAGGACGAAGACTCTCATAAGTCTGTTTTCGGTCCCAGGGACACTCTTTTCTCAGACGTTCCTGAACATCAAGCAAACGGGCAAAAGCCTCTATTTTTTCTTCTTTAGTATGCATACTGTTATCTGTTTACTTGCAAAAATACAAATTTCTTTTGAAAATCTAAAAGAATTTTCGTAAATTTGTACCCGATTTGTATCTATTGAATTTAAGATAAAAAAATTAAGATAAATAATGGAACTAGCAAGTAAGTACGACCCACAACAAGTGGAGTCTAAATGGTATCAATACTGGCTTGACAACAAGCTTTTCAGTAGTAAACCTGACGGACGCGAACCTTATACAGTCGTTATCCCTCCTCCTAATGTTACGGGCGTCCTCCACATGGGTCACATGTTAAATAATACCATTCAAGATATTCTCGTACGGCGCGCGCGTATGGAAGGAAAGAATGCTTGCTGGGTTCCTGGCACTGACCATGCTTCCATCGCTACAGAAGCCAAGGTTGTCAACAAACTGGCACAACAGGGCATCAAGAAAACAGACCTTACTCGTAATCAGTTTCTAGAACAAGCATGGGACTGGACGAATGAGCATGGCGGCATCATTCTGAAACAATTACGTAAACTAGGCTGCTCATGTGACTGGGACCGTACTGCTTTCACAATGGACGAGACACGCTCCAAAGGTGTTATCAAAGTTTTTGTAGACCTTTATAACAAAGGATATATCTATCGCGGAGTACGTATGGTCAATTGGGACCCTAAAGCCCAGACAGCACTCTCTGACGAAGAAGTAATTTATAAAGACGAGCACTCTAAACTCTATTATCTGAAATATTATGTAGTGGAGCAAGACCTTGTAGTTCGCAAGGATGAGGGAAATGTAATGCATAAGGACGATAAAGGTTACTATGCTGTTGTAGCCACGACCCGCCCTGAGACAATCATGGGTGATACGGCTATGTGTATTAATCCTCAAGATATTAAAAACACATGGTTGAAAGGACTTCATGTTATCATTCCTCTAATCAATCGGCAGATTCCTGTTATCGAAGATAGTTATGTTGATATTGAATTTGGTACAGGTTGCCTGAAAGTTACTCCTGCCCATGATGTCAACGACCATGCTCTAGGTTTAAAGCACGGACTTGAGACTATTGATATCTTCAATGACAATGGCACGATCTCAGAAGCTGCTGGAATGTATATTGGTCAGGACCGAATGGAGGTCCGTAAACAGATTGCCATCGACTTGCAAAATGACCGTTTGATGGAAAAAATAGAAGATTACGATAATAAAGTTGGATTTTCTGAACGTACCAACGTACCTATCGAGCCAAAATTGAGCACACAGTGGTTCCTCAAAATGAAGCACTTTGCCGATATTGCCTTACCTCCTGTAATGACAGATGAGATAGAATTCTATCCGAAAAAATACAAAAACATTTATCGTCACTGGCTGGAAAATGTCAAGGACTGGTGCATCAGTCGACAGCTTTGGTGGGGTCACCGCATTCCTGCTTACTATTTTACGAACAATGAGGGACGTAAAGATTTCGTAGTTGCAGAAAATATCGATGATGCTTTCAAACTAGCACAGGAGAGAAATTCAGCCCTGAGAAAAGAAGATATAGAACAGGAAAGTGATTGTCTGGACACGTGGTTCTCATCCTGGTTATGGCCTATTTCCGTATTTGATGGCATTAACAATCCTGACAATAAAGAAATCAACTATTATTACCCGACCTGTGACTTGGTAACAGCTCCTGACATTATCTTTTTCTGGGTAGCGCGTATGATCATGGCTGGCTATGAATATCGTAACAAGTTACCCTTTAAGCATGTATATTTTACCGGTATAGTTCGGGATAAACTGGGCCGTAAGATGAGTAAATCTCTTGGAAACTCACCTGATCCTATCATGCTCATTGAAAAGTACGGTGCCGATGGTGTTCGCATGGGAATGATGCTTTCAGCTCCTGCTGGCAACGACATTCTTTTCGATGAAAGTCTTTGTGAACAAGGGCGCAATTTCAATAATAAAATATGGAATGCCTTCCGTCTTGTCCAAGGCTGGCAAACGGCTGAAATTGAACAGCCAGAAGCTAATAAGATAGCAATCAAATGGTTTGATGCTAAATTAAAGGCTGTCAATACGGAAATAAACGAACAGTTCAAACAATACCGCATTAGTGAAGCTTTAATGACCGTATATCGCCTTTTCTGGGATGAATTTTCCAGCTGGTATCTTGAAATGATCAAACCAGAATATGGGAAACCAATTGATAAGACGACTTACAATGACACCCTCAAATTTTTCGAAACTTTAATGAAAATGTTGCATCCTTTCATGCCGTTCATTACTGAAGAGCTCTGGCAGCATATCTATGAACGAAAGGATAATGAAAGTATCATGCGTGCTACATTAAAAATCGAGGCTCCCACAGAAGATGACAGGGAACTTATTAATGCTATTGAAAATGTAAAGCAAATTATAAGCGGGGTACGCACTGTTCGCAACCAAAAAAATATTGCTCCTAAAGAGGTCCTAGAACTACAGGTCATTAGTCATAATCCTTTCGAGACCTACAATGCAATTATCATCAAAATGGCAAATCTGAAAGATATCAAGATCGTTGCTGCCAAAACAGACGATGCATCTGGATTCCTCGTTGGCACTAATGAATTCGCAGTTCCTGTTGGTGAGTTGATTAATGTAGAAGACGAACTTAAGAAAATGATAAAAGAGTTGGAGCATCTACAAGGATTTCATGCTGGAATTGAAAAGAAATTGGCTAATAAAAATTTTGTTGATCACGCCCCTGAAACGGTTGTTTCTCGTGAACGTAAGAAGTTAAGTGATTCAGAAGAAAAAATGACAGCCCTAAAGGATGCCATAGCCAAATTACAAAATAAATAAAATTTATAATAAGGTGTACCCTAATTCTTGTAAAGAACAGAGTACACCTTTTAATTTTTACATAATTATGAAAAAGTTCTTTCTTTTTCTTTTCACGAGTCTGACCTTTCTGGCTGGAATATCTTCATGCTCTGATGATCCTGTTTATAATGAAGAAGATTATACCACTCAAACATTATTTGTATATATGCCTTGGACTGGAAGCGATAATAATGCCGGGCTTTATCCTTACTTTTTAGTAAACATAGACAGTATGGAAGCAGGCATAAAAGCAAATAGTGGACTTGGCCACAAACGTCTGCTTATATATCTTAACACCAGCGCTACAGCAGCTAAACTTTTCGAAGTAAATTTCAATGGCAATGCTTGTACAGAGACAACTCTCAAAGAATATACTGGCAAGAATTACCT
>RRZU010632315.1_pt1 | contig 12583 bp, 9 predicted proteins | sample 2165561 | NCBI WGS metagenome assembly RRZU01 (sample SAMN10456909, study PRJNA506462) | wastewater metagenome | isolation source: wastewater sludge | place: USA: Moscow, Idaho | reverse complement strand
GGGACTCGCGCGGCTCGGCTCAGGACGGAGGTGTCGGCGAGGTAGGCGGTCACCGTTCGCCGGTTCGCCATGCCGTGGCACGCGCCGTCGGGTCGAGGTCGGGAAGCGAGGCGAGGGCCTCGAGGTACGCGTCGCCGGGGTCGGCCTCGCTGACCCGCTCCAGCGCCTGGCGCACCGTCGCACTGATCGAGTCCGCGCCGAGCGCCCGGCGGGCCCGCTCGAGCAGGGCGTCGTCGATGTCGATCAGCCGCTTGGTCACGGTGGTGAGTATATGTCGAGAGAGCACTGGTATATATTCCGACGGCCGGCTGGCGTCCCGTGGGTTGTCTCGCTCAGGGCACACGGGGCGGAGGCGCCGCCACCAAGGCGTCGCCGAGGGAGGAGGAAAAGGCCCGCAGCTCAGGTCGTTGGTAGAGAGCGGAGCGTGCTGGATGCCTCTATGTCTATAGCCGTGGATCTGGAACTTCGCATCCTCAGTTTGACCTTCTCTCATGATCCCGAGGTGGATCTGTTTGGTGCGCGTGCAGCCGTGACAACTCCGGATCAAGAGCTCTTCCGAAGCGGAGTCCCCCAGAGTGATGGACCTGGATCCCTTTCCGTAAGGTATCCTGTTGACTTCCCAGGCGCTCCGCCGATGGTTTCTGGTCAGTACGAGGCGGTCTGGGAGGTGAAGGCTTTCGACCCGGGCGAGGGGGACCGAGTGTCTTGGACGAGGCAAGTGTCGAGCGTAGTCGAGCTTGACTCGTAAGAGATCGTTAGACTGGATCGGCTGTCGATACTGACGCTGAGGCTAGGTCGACGTGGAGGTACCCGAGACTGTGAGCAGGTAGTGCTCCTCGTCGCGGAAACCAAGAAGAAGGTTCTAGGTCGTGCATGTCCACGTGGCAGAAGGAGGTCGACTGGGCCAGTTATCGAGACTTGAGACACCAGCGGCTGTAGCAGCGTCTTCGCGTGTCGCGGTGCTGCGCATCTAGGCCACGGCGCGCTGAGTCTCTGCCGCCGTGTAGGTCGGCTGCCGTCCGATGGTCGAAGGGCACGAGGAGTGTGTGACCGGGTGGGTCAGTCCTCCTCTTCATTGCTCTCCTCGTCGTCGGTGACCTGACCCTGCCCGGGGAGGAGGGCCTCGACCTGCGACTCGAGGTCATCGATTGGGTCCGAGCGAACAATGTCAAGCCAGGCGCAGACCACGGATTCGGCCCACTCGGCGGCTCGACGAACGTCGCCGGTCTCGTAGCCACAGTCGTCAAGCTCGGCACGGACCACCTCGCGGCGACCGGCGCCGCCGACGAACCAGCTCACAGTGGTTCCGCCGGGCAACGCGTTCGCCAGGCGGGTGGCGTACCGGTTGTGGAGAATCTGCATCGCGGCGGTATTGGCCTCGCGTGTCGACAGGTTCCAGATGTAGAGCGGCACACGGGTGGCCGACTTCGTCACCTTGATGTCGATGCGTCGGGCGAACCGCCGAATCCAGAGGTCCTGGTGCCAGTTCACCCACAGGTAGCTACCCCGGGCGTGGGTGTTCATCGAGGGGAACCCGGCGGCGAGTAGGCCCGGCCGGACCACATCGAGGATGCCGTTGATGAAGTCGACCTTGGTGGCATTCACTGCCCGGCTGGCTCCGATCTGGCGAGCCTTGCCGGTTCGCTCCCACGCGATCGGTGCAGCGAGCACCTCGAAGTGGACTTGATGCCCGCCGTCGGGTCCGTGCGTGAACCGCACCTGCACGAGGTAGTAGCCGACCTCGTCCGACGAGGTCCGGTTGAGGAAGCGAACGGCGGCGACGTAGGCATCGTGCGCCTGTTCGACGACCCACACGGCTCGGCCCCGGTCCTGCTGGGCCAGGTAGGCGATGAGTCGTCCAAGGTGGTCGGCGTCGGCGGTGCCGTACTGATTCTCGATGCAGACCGGGATCTCCTCGCCGTTCTCGTCGATGGCCGTGGCGAGGATGTCGAGCCGCTTGCCGAGCACATTGTGCTCGGCGCTGATCGCCGTCAGCTCCTCGAGCTTCAGTGCGCGGCCGAGCGCTTCCATGCTTTCCGGAAGCTGGAGCCAGGGTGTGAAGTCACTGGCCTCACCGCCGAGCACCTCGCGCGCCGACAGCCACTCGACTGGCGTGATCTTCGGAAATCGACTGTCCACACACAGATCATCGCAGGTCGCGAATTGCTGAGGCTTGGGCGGTCTTGGCCGGATGCAGAACCGTTTGGTCGCGCGACTACTGTCTGGTCGTCGTAGGCCGGCGGAGCGGGAACCTGAGGGGTGCAACGTGGCGTGTTCGAACTGCGGTGCGGGGAACCACAACATCGCAACCTGCCCAGAGGTCAGGCGCTGTAGCAACTGTGGACAGCCTGGTCACAACATCCAGACGTGCCCCGACGCTCGCCGCTGCAGCAAGTGCGGGAGCTACCAGCACGATCTCCGCACATGCCCTCAGCGCTGAAACACGATGCCGCTGCACGGGCGCATTGACTAGTTGCTGATAGCTGACTCGCTGTCGAGTCGGCGCACGACGGGACCGAGAGTGAAGAGCGCGCGCTCGATGTCATCCGACCGGCACCGAAGGCCACCCGCTTGCTCCTCGGCCCAAGCGACGTAGTGCTCGTAGCGGCGAGATGACACCCGGCTGTTCTCGATGCCGGTCAAGGCCCAGAGCGCCCAGGAGGTGTTCACGTCGGCGATCAGCGGCCCCGTCCCTGACGAGCGGTCGTATGCCGCGCAGTAGGCGAGCTTGCTGGCGAAGGCGCTGCCGACGCCGGTCAGCTTGGCTTCTCCGCCAGCTGACCATGCCCTGAAGTAGCCACTCGAAGGGTCGAGGGCCATGCTTCGCAAGTGGGCGACGGTGTGCCGGACGCCGGCACTTCCGTTTCGGCGTAGGACCGCTGCCGTCCGCCACGCGCCGTAGCCCACACGGCCGTACCCCCACGCCATTGCGGCGAGGTAGAGATCAAGACCGTCCGCCTCTTCACGCCGATCGAAGACGTCGGCACGGGTGATCCACAACCGCCCGTCCTTCTCGGGTACCTCGGGCAGGGTGGTGGCGATTGCCTCCACGTGAGCGCGCGCCTCGCCGTCCCAGTCGCTCCTTGAGAGCCATGCGTCGACGCTCCACCCGACGCCGTGCTCGTCGGTCGGTGTATCTGCGGTCGTCTTGATCGCATCTGCGAGCACACGAGCAGCGAGGTCCTCGTCGACGGTTCCTCCACGGTACCGAGCGAGCACGAGAGGCTTGAGGTCGCGGTCTGGCTGAATCGTGCCCATGCCGTCACCATCTTCCGTCAGAGCCGTCAGAAGAGCGGGTCCTGCTGCGATTCGACCTGGTAGGCGTGGTAACGGAGGATCTCCCGGAAGGACGACGGCGAGGCCAATCCATCTCTGAGTAGGGCGCGCTGTCGAAGGGCGAGGTAGAGGGCGCAAGCTCGGGCTTGGCAGTTGACGGACTTCTCCGGGTTGAACTCGATGTCGGTGAAGGCGTCGTATGCGCCGAGTTCCTCGCAGAGCGCAACGTTGGCTTCCTGGCAGAGGGCCGTGAGGTAGAGCCAGTCGTAGAACGCGGTCTTCGGCGACAGTGGCCACTCCTCATCGTCGAAGCGAAACGCCACCAGTGGTTCGCCGGCGAACTCCGCCAGCGCGCGCTTGACCTCACGTCCCGAACTCAAGTGGTAGAGCTCCGGGTGCTGACCCGAGCGCGCAAACACCTTGGAGCCCTGGAAGGCGGCCTCGATACTGGTCGATCCGACCTCGGACTTGAGCGTGAGGTTGAAGGCACTGAGCCTCGTTCCCACCAGGTCTGGCGACTTCGTCGACACCTCTAGGATCCTGCCGACACCGAGCTCGCGACGCGCTGACTCGTGCAGGCTCGCGATGCTCCGCTGCTTCTGGGAGACGGAGAAGCCCGGGAACCAGTCGAACGAGATGGCGGCCTCTCTGACGAGTTGGTCTCCCGAGCCGGGGAGGAAGACGGGCCTGGTCGCCATCGCCCAACCTTGTCAGAAGGGCAGGGGGATGTCTCGGCCGTTCCACGCAGCGTTCCTCACGGCGTCGCGGTCGAACATCGTCTTGGAGACGGCGATGGGCAATCGGACGCCGAAGCTTTGGATAAGGGAGCGTACGCGCTCTTCTTGTCGTGGGCCCCTGACGATGATGCCAAGGAAGTCATCGGAACGGACACCTGACCGGACAAGGACCTCTGCCTGGAGATCGGTAGGACACTGCGGTAGGTGGGTTGCCCTGCGCTCTCCCCACTCGTCGGTTTCGCGATGCTCGAACATCGAAAGGAACGCCTCGAGTCCCGACGCAATCCCGTCACCTGAGTGTCGTGCCGCGTTCCGGGGACAGAAGCACGTTCCCTCCTGCCAGATGAGTGCGGGTGCACATGCGACGATTAGCCACGGTCTGGTCGAATCCTGTGCGCGGAAGCGATCGAGTACGTACAGGTTCGGGAAGTGGATGGTGAGAGAGATGTAGTCAAGGTGTCCATCGGCCCGCCAGCTGTCATTCGGATGGTGGGGCAGGTCTTCCAGTTTCAGAACCGCTCGGCTCCGTAGTGCTCCTTCTTCGAGGATCAGGGGGAGTGAGCGCTCCTGAGTGAAGTGGCAGAGGCGGCTGATCTTGCGACCACGAACCTCCCGCCTGAGTTGCTTGTGGGTTCTTGTCAAACGCGCCCGCCGCATGTCCAAAGGGTATTTCCGTCGGACAGCGCACGTCAGAGGAGGAGAGTGGCACGACCGCGATCGTCATCATCGGAGCCGCCTTCTGGCTGCTCACCGTCGAACGCGATGGACCGCCCCGAGAGCTCAATCGTGATGTCACCCGGCAGTATCAGCGTGTCGCCGCGGCGTAGACGCCGACGTTCGTCGGCGGGAAGGAGCACCTCGGCCAGGCCGGCGTCGCCGGAACGCAGCACGGAGCCATTTCGCGAGCCCAGGTCCTCGACGTGGATAGACCCGTTGTGGAGGCGGAGGCCGAGGTGACGTCGGCTGACCGCATCGGCCGCCGCAGCCGGAAGGCGAGAGGCCAAGCCGATGCAGCCAGGCCCGTCCTTTCGGCCGATAGCGATCTCGTCTCCCTCTTCGACGAGCACACGGAACTGCTCGGCGCCGCCGAGGTAGACGATCAGCTGGCTCGAGGGCGGTCGTGCTCCCATCGCCGTGAGAGCTTGCCGGCAACTGGGACAGACGAAGCGGTCCGCCCGGTCGTCGTAGCGCGGGAGCTCTCGCAGGCGGTCGGGCCAGAGCTGGGCGATCAGACACGCCCGGTTCTCGCAGCGGAAGTAGGAGCCAGCGGCGGCATCGACCACGGTCCGCCGCTGCAGGCGCCGCGCCTTGAGGTCGGCGCTCTCCTCCTTTCGTGACAGCCGCTGGTGGTTGTGGATGCCCATGTCGCGACGGAACACGTTCAGTCCGTCGCCATTGTCCGGCTCCCAGCCGAGGAAGCGGTCTGTCGACCCTTGGATCATCGGGTACGAGCGTCGAAAGTCGTCGAAGTTGTCCATCGAGGCGACCAGGGCCAGCTGCACCTGGGGGCCATCGAAGGCACGCTCGAGCAGGCGCTCATCGGCAAGCGAGCTCAGCTCGATCACGTCGTCGTTGACCATCGACTGGAAGCGCCGACGTTCGGCCGGCACGAGCAATGGCGGCAGGCTGCGGTCGGCGACTGCGACCACAGAGCCGAACTCGATCGAGCTGCGCTCGAGCGCTTCCGTGAGCCGATCCAACAGGCTCAGATCGGCATCGACACCGTCGGCCAGCAGCCGCCGGTCGCGGCAGAGGTTGGACAGGTCGACATGGATGGCGGGCCCGGTCGGCGTCCGGGTCAAAGCTCGGCCCGCACCGCCTCGAGGGCCGTCTTCATCTCCGCCGCTGTGTGGAAGCGGGCGTCGCGCTCCACGGCGCACGCCTTCTGCAAGAACTCGGCGAGATCAGTGTTGAGGTCGCTGCGGTACTGGCGCGGGTCGGTCGGCCCGGCGTCGAGTACGGGTCGCGCCTGCGGGTACGGGTGGTGCCCGTTGCAGAGCAGCTCGTAGAGGGTGACGCCGACCGCGAAGAGGTCCGTGGACACGTCCCAGCTGGTGAGGTCGGCATCGGGCGGCTGGTAGGGCGGGGTGCCTGACACCGTGCGCACGGGGTCACCGACTCGCGAGGCGATGTTGAAGTCGAGCACCTTGGCGCCGGATCGGGTGAGGATGATGTTCTGCGGCTTGATGTCCCGGTGGACGAGGGCGTTCTCCGAGAGGCCCATCAGCTCGTCGAACTCCTCGGCGGTGATCTCGCCGTCTCGCTTCTTGGCGTCGAGCTCATCGAGCCGGGTGGTGTCGGGGTGGATGGCCATCAGGGCGGTGAGGACGTCGAGCGCGACGTCGAGCGCCTCCCGGTCGCGGAGGTGCTTGTCGCCGGTGGCGTAGGCCTCCAACGACTCGCCGTCGAGGTACTCCATGATCAGGTACCACTCGCCGGCGTCGGTGCTGTCCGCCCAGATCACCTTGACGACGTTGGGGTGGTCGACCTTGCGCAGGGCGTTGATCTCGCGCCGCACAGCCTCGTAGCCCGCAGCGTTCTCGAAGAGCTTGAGGGCGCGGGTCTCGTCCTCGAGCTTGTCGTGCACCTTGTAGACCTTCGAGAAGCCGCCGCTGCCGAGGACCTGTTCGACCTCGAACCGCTCAGAGATGGTGTCGCCGACCTGGTAGTCGTGGGCGGGACGCCGCTGGGACACCTCCTCGGGCTGTGGACTGGGCAGGATCTCGCCGTCGGCCGTTCCGGTGTCCGGACCACCATCCGTTGCCGAGACCTCGCTGTCGACGCGTCGGCGGTGCCGAACCGTCTCCTCGCAGAACACCACGGTCTCCGGGCCATCGTCGATGCGATAGGAGAGGTCGACCTTGCCGAACTCGCCGGCGCCGATGAAGGCCTGCGCCTCCTTGACCCGCCGCCGCATCTCCAACGCCAGTTCGGCGGCCCACGCCAGCGACTCGGTCGGGATGTCCATCGCCGGGTCGGGGTAGAGCAGTCGCAGGAGGCCGTCGACGGTGTTGTTGGCTGCCTTGCGGTCGCGCCCGCTCAGCGCCTTGCCCCACTCGAGGCGACCCTGCACCTCTTCCAGGCGGCTGGTGCGGCGGAGTTGAGTCCAGACCTCGGCCAGGAAGTCGCTTACGAAGCCGAAGTGCTCGGTGAAGTACGACGGGTCGAGCTTGGGCACGTCCCAACCGGGGATGAAGGCGTGGATCCGGTCCATGAACGCTGTGTCGTCGCGCATCTCCTTCGGGAGGGGTGCCAGGAGGTGGCCGACCCGCAGCTGGGTGTCGACGTCCACGTCGAAGTTACCGACCATCACGATCCCGCCTCCGGCCCTAATGGACTCCCGGCCCCGGCTGAACTCGCCGGACTCCATGTAGCCCTTGAGGATGTTGACGCCCTCCTTCTGGTCGAAGGAGACGCCCGACACCTCGTCGAAGCAGATCACGTCGTATTGCGCCACCAGGCCCCGCCGACCGGTGTTCATGTTGACGAACATGTTGGCGATCGTTGCCTTGCCGCCCGACACCAGGTGGGCGTAGGGCGACACCTGCTGGAACAGGTGGGACTTGCCGGTGCCGCGCGGTCCCAGCTCGACCGCGTTGTAGTTGCCTACGACGAACGGCACCATCCGGGCGATCAGGATGTCCTGCTCCCGGGCGTTCAGCCGGCTCGGCTCGAAGCCGACGCTGCGCAGCAACAGCTCGCGCCACTGATCGAGGGTGAAGTGCGAGCGTCCCTCGATGAAGGTGCCGAGGGCGTCGCGGGTCGACATCTGGATGGGCCGGATGGCCTCGACCCGGAACGGTTGGCCGCCCTGCTCGTTGGCGAGCGCGGCGATGTACTCGAGGGTCACCTCGGCGTAGAAGCCACCGGTGAGCATGCGCTGGTGCTCGTCGACGAACTCGGCCGAGATGTGGATGTCGTCCAGCTGCAGGCTTGGCAGCTCGGCCTTGTAGGCGTCGCTCTTCGAGTCGAGCCGTGCCCGCAGCAGGTCGATGATCTTCACTCGGCCCTTGTTCCGGGCGCGGTGCTTGAACAGCTCTTCCTCGCCGGCCCGCACGGTGCGGTCCTGCATGGACTGCTGCACCATCTCGAGGCCGGCGGCGATCTCGTCGGGGTCGGTGGTGGCGCAGTAGCGACCCAGCATGAACTCGCCGACGTAGGTGGGCACCGGGTACTGGCCCCGGAACTGCTGGGCCAGGTCCTTCTTCACCAGGTAACCGTCGAACACCTCGGCGGCCAGGGTGTCGAGGGCGTCCAGCTCGGTCATCGGTTCTGCCCCACGGTGGTCTCGCGCTGCAGCAGTAACGAGCCGTCGCCGGCCACGACCACCAGGTGGGCGGGGTCGCCCTCGAGGTCGTCATCGACTACCAACAGCAGGACCTTGCCCGACCCCTGCGTGCCCCGCCCGACCTCGGCGATGCTCGAGCCCGCGTCACCAGGCGTCGACCGGAGGTCGAAGCGGGCCCCGTCGGGCAGGTCGGTGAACTCGACCACCAGGGTCAGGCCGCGCCACTTCAGGTTGGTGATGGCGGTCCCGACCGCCGCGGCCGCCCCCCGGCGCACGGTGAGGCGGGGGACCACGCACTCCTGGGGGCTGACGCCGCCGTGCTCGTAGGTCTGGTTGGCCTCGAAGCAGGAGATGCCGGGCGCCACGGCGATGCGAACGTCGTGGTCCCAGTGCCAGGGCACGGTGGGCACCGACACCGCGGCGCCGTCCTTGACGCGGGCGCAGCGGCCCTTCTTCGTGTCGGTGGCGGCGACGGGCAGGTCCTCGCACTTCGGCAGCCCGCCAGGCAGCAGGATCCAGCCGTGGTCGGTGACCACCGACACCTGCTGCCACCCGGCGTCGACCAGGTCCTGGATGCGCACCGCGATCCGTTCGACCTCGTCATCGATCTCGTGGGCGATGCGCACCCCCAGATCATGGCCGCGATGGTCGAGGGTCCCCGTCTCGGTCCAGGCGACACCGGCCGGGTCGCCTGTGTCGGACGGGCCGAGCACCTGCACGCCGGCACCCGCCATCAAGGGGCGCAACACCGCCACCCCGGCGGCCGGCCCATCAGGCGCCCGACGGGCATCGAGACCCTGGCCGGCGGCCAACAGCGCCTGGTCGATCGGCACCAGCGTCGGCTTCGACGTCTGGGTGACAGTGGGCAGCGCAGCCAGGGCCGTGTCGAGGGCAGAGTCGAGGCCGGCGCCGGCCAGGCGGTCGGCGAGCAGATGGGCCACATCCAGGCGGAGACCGTCGATGAACACCACCACGGTGCCGCTCGACGGCGTGGGTGGCGGCGAGAACGGATAAGTGTCGGCGTTGGCCATCGGCCCGACGGCTGCCTGAAGGGCGCCGGCGGTGGTGTCGAGCCAGGGTCGGTACACCGCGGTGATCGCCGCGTAGACCGCGGCGAGGTCGACCTTGCGGTCCACCTCGTTCAGTGCCGCCAACACGGCACGATCGGCCCGCCACCCGGTGGACGAGTACCAGTCGACGATGGCGTCGACCGAGGAACCGGGAGGGCCCGACGCAGTGGCCTCGGCCAGCACGGCGAGGTGCTCGAGGGCCAGGGCCAAGGGTGACCAGCCCAGGTCGGCCCACACGTAACCCCGCCGGGCCCTGTGCTGCTCCTCCAACTGCACGATGAGGGCGCGGGCGGCCGAGGGCGACGAATCGTCGAGCGACGCCAGCTGACCGCGCAGCGCGTCCTCGTCGTCGGAAGCGACATCGGGCCATGCCCCCGGGTTCGAGGGTAGGAGCTCGGCGGGGCGGGCCTGACGGAGACGGTCGGGGATGCCGGGATAGTCGGCCGGCGCCTCGCGGAACCGCTGCCAGGCCAGCGCCCACTGACCGCTGGCCTCACCGAGGCGGCGGGCGCCCGCGATCTCGCCCTCGGCGGCCGGGTCGAAGCCGAAGTCGTGCGTGCACTGGTGCACGAACGCCGCCCACGCCTGATCGCTCATGGCGCCACGCGCCGCAGAGGGGTCGTCGAGCCAGGTGAGCAGCAGACGCACCGGATCGGGGTTGAGCAGGCCGTTGAGGAACGTCGCGTCGATGCGCTTCGATGCCAACCGGGCGACGGGCTCGTCGAGCAGGTGGCTGACGCCGGCGATCAGCGCCGCCGCGGTGGCCTGATCGGTGGCGATGTCGAGACCCACGCCTCGCTCGTTGTGGCCCAGCAGCGCCCGGACCGTCCAGTCCTTGCCGTTGTTGGGATGGCTGAACCACTGGCATCGGTGCTGCAGGGCGGCGAGGGGCGCCAGGTCGGGCGGCAGGTGGTCGAGGCCCCGCAGCGTGTCGCGCGACACGCCGGGCAGGTAGACGATTGGCAGGCCCTCGGGGGCACCGTCGACCTCGACCGTGGACTCGATGACGCAACGCAGCCAGTAGGCAGGCCCCTGACGCAGCGCTGGATCGAGCGGCCCGTAGCGCACCACCCGCCGACGCTCCTGCAGTGCGGCGACGGCTGACTCCCACTGCCGTTCCTCGTCGGGCCACAGGACAGCGACCGGGCCGACCATCACGTTGCCGTCGAACTCACCGGCACGGTCCAGTGAGGACACGATGCGATCGAGCAGCGTGTCGCTCACGACGACCCGCCGCGTCGGGCGGCTTCCCTCTGGGCGCGGGTGTAGTGGAGGTTGTTGTGGCGTTCGCTGCCGTCGGGGTTCTTGCCGCGGTCTTTGTCCCACTTGACGTTGAATTTGGTGCGCAAGACGCCGGCTTCGACGAAAGGACGGACGTTGAGGCGGACACCGTCGTTGAGGTCGGGGTCCCAGCCGAGGGGTTGGTCGGCGAGGTCTTTCCAGCGGACGTAGATGTCGTAGGGGGGTTCGCCGTCCAAGATGAGCTCGAGTCGGTTCTGGAGGTCGCGGGCGGCGGCCAGGCGCTGCTCGGCGCCGGCGATGTCGTCGCGGACGCCGGCGGTCTGTCGTTCGATCCAGTCGCCCAGGTAGGTGTAGGTCAGGCGCTCGAGTGTGCTTCGGTCGAGGCGGTGGTAGTTGACCAGGGCGGAGAACCCGGTGCCGCCTTTGATGCCGTCCCAGATGTGCCAGACGAACGGCCGGTTCTTGAACACCTGGCAATGGGCTTTGAAGAACTCGTCGCGCAGCCAGGCATCGAGGTCGGTCTTCTTCGACCCGGATGCGGCGAGCAGCTCAGCCGTGCGGGTGGGTGACCAGGTGCCCCCGAACGCACGGGCCAGCAGCTCCTGGAGGCGGTCGGCGGCGGTGCGCTCACCGAGGACAGATGGGAGACACACGATGCCGTCATCGTCGGCGAGCTCGTCGAGATCGTCGGTGTTGGCTTGCTCGGGCCACCGGAACCCCAACAGGCGACCGACGGCGACCTGCACCGGCTCGGTGGCGACCTCAGGGCGTCCCTCGAACAACCACTGTGTCGGGTCATCCGACCACGGCTTCGGCAACCCATCGGGCCACCGTTCCTTCGCGATTGTCCGCCACCGCTCGGTGTCAAATGGCACCCGAACCAGGCTTGCACTCGAGGCGGCTAGTGCCGCATCAATCTCGCGCAACGCCGGGGCGTACTCCTCCGAGCTCACATACGCCCACAACGCCGGCTGATCCTGAATATTTGCGGGGATGACTGCTGCACCTTTGTCGATAACAATTTCTCCCGCCAGCAGCGTTGCGGGTAGCGCTCCGACTCGAGACAGGACGACACCGTGCTGCCCCCATGCCCCAGTGCCCTGCACTCGTGCGAGCGAACCCGGTGGAGGAGCGTCAGATCGGGAATGATCCCAGTTGAGAACCATGTCACGGGCCCCGTACATCGTCGTTCGGCCAGGTGTCATCAGGACTGGGCGCCAGGTTGGCATAGGTGGAATCTCCCAGTGCTGGCGCAGATAGCGACTATTGTCGCCTGTGATCAGCCCCTGATAGCTCCTCGAGAACTGATCAAGCCGAGGAAATTCAGCGCCGGAATGTACACCGATAACGCAGTTGCTGTCGGCGAGAAGCTGGGAAGCCGCAGTCGCACGGAAGTTGCCACTGCTCAGTTCCTGGCCTTTCAGGCCGGGCTCGATACCGCTGAAGTCTGCCAGTAGGCAACTCCCGCGCTGGTTCGATCCCATCACGGCCAACACCGGCTTGACCACCTCACCACTGATGGCTTCGAACGCCCCTGCTCCAAGACGGACGGAGAGAATCAGGCGGTCGCCAAGCAAGAGGTGACGCCTGAATTCACGATAGGACGCCAGGAACAGCCAGTTCTGTGGCGACACAGCGGCAGTACATTCTGCTTGCTGCAGAGTGCGAGCTAGAACGGCTGTCGCCAGGTCAGCCTTTGCATCGTTGTGAAAGCGGTCAAGGGCAGTTCTGAGTGTCTCGGACTGCGATTGTCGGCTCAGGTAAGGGACGTTCGTCGCCACGAGGGTGTAGGGCTGGCTTAGGTAGTGGGCAGCTCGGGTGATGCCGGCGGCGTTGGCGCCGAGGACGGCGGTGGCTGGGTCGTCGGACTCCTGGGTGAGGGCTTTGGTAAGTAGCGGTTCGATGTCGTCCCAGTCGACGTCGTCGAAGGAGCGTTGGAGGCCGGTGGGGTCGGAAAGCTCGACCGCTCG
>RRZU010122104.1_pt1 | contig 12583 bp, 12 predicted proteins | sample 2165561 | NCBI WGS metagenome assembly RRZU01 (sample SAMN10456909, study PRJNA506462) | wastewater metagenome | isolation source: wastewater sludge | place: USA: Moscow, Idaho | reverse complement strand
GCTTTGACGACGAGTTCCCCATCGTGGCGCTGCAGCCGGCAGACGCGCCGGTCACCACGCCGCCCCAGGGCATCGGCCGCTTCATCAAGACCATCGTCGGCGCCGGCGTGGCCAGCCGCGACCACTACCTCATCGACGAAATCCCCCGGGCGCGGCTCATCGAGGTGCCGGTGTTCGACCTGGAGATGGAGCAGTTCGACGCCGCCCAGACGCGCAAGCCCTACCTCTTCGAAGCCGGGCGCCGCGCCGCCACCGCCTGCCTGCGCGACTGGGGAAATGACCTCTCCGGCGAGCGCCGGCGGGCCCTGGCGGGCAGCCGGCCCGCCGACCGCGTCCACGACGAGCGGGCCGTGATGACCGCCTCGGCGATGATGCGCGGCTTCGCCAACCGCCTGTCGCGCATCTCCCGCAGCCAGCTCTTCATCAGCTACAGCCACCGGGACAAGGCCTGGCTGGACGTGGTCAAGGCGCCGCTCGAACCCTATGTCGAGCTGCGCGGCCTGCAGGTTTGGGACGACACCCGGATCGAGGCCGGCGAGATGTGGCGCGACGCCATCGACCGGGCGCTGGCCTCCACCCGTGTCGCGCTGCTGCTGGTGTCTCCGGGCTTTCTGGCCTCGCCCTTCATCCGCAGCGAGGAGCTGGGCTTCTTCCTCGAGGCCGCGGCCCGCTACGCGGTCAAGGTGCGCTGGGTGCTCCTCAGTGCGATCGGCGATGCGCCGAATCCGGTGGGGTACATCCAGGCCATGCACGACATGGCCACGCCCCTCGATGCCCTGTCGGCGCCCGATCTGGTCCGCGCCCTGGCGGCCATCGCACGCCAGCTGGCGGCCGATCTGGACGGCTGAGGCTCAGCGCGTCGCCCTGGCCAGAAAGCGGTCCAGCGCCGCCCCGAAGGCCTGCCGGTCGGCCTGGCTGAAGGCCGCCGGGCCGCCGGTCTGCACCCCGCTGCTGCGCAGCTCTTCCAGAAAATTCCGCATCGACAGCCGCTCGGCGATGTTGGCCGCGGTGTACATCTCGCCCCGCGGGTTGAGGGCGTGGGCCTGGCGTTCCAGCACCGCCGCGGCCAGCGGAATGTCGGCGGTGATCACCAGATCGCCCGCCGCCAGCGTATCGACGATGTGGGCGTCGGCCACGTCGAAGCCAGATGGCACCTGAATCGCCCGGATGAAGCGCGACGGCGGCGTGCGCAGCAGCCGGTTGGCCACCACGAAGGTCTGGATCTGCAGGCGTTCGGCGGCGCGGAAGATGATGTCCTTGACCACGGCCGGGCAGGCGTCGGCGTCGATCCAGATTTGCATGATGCGTGGGGCGTGAAAGGGAAGGGCGCCAGTGTAACCCCGGCCGCGCGGGCGTTTCTGTTGCCGAAAAACAACGGATTCCGGTGGCCCTCAGCGGAAAACCCTCAATTCGCCCGGTGTCCGACCGTTAATCGCGGCATTGTGCACAGCAATATAAGCAAAGACGGACTAGTTTGAAGTCACGCCGTCGATCAGTGCTGTAGCCCAAGAGAGAAAAAAAGAGGAGACAAGGCGCCGGCTCGAACCACAGGTTCGGGTTGTGTCGCACCGGGCGAGGGATGCGTCCCCCGCGCAGGTGCCCCACGACCAGCCGGCTGGTGGTTGATTCACCGCGGTCTCCTCATCATGACGCGTTCCATCGAACAGACCGGGCTCTTCCAGCCCGACGCCGCCGCCCCGGCCATTCCGGGCATTCCGGCTGCGGTTTCCCATCCCGCCCACGCCGCCCGCCGCCTCAAGAAGAGCCGCTGGCCGGCCCGGCTCGACCTGCTCCAGAGCGCCTCCGGGCTGTTTCTGGCGGTCTTTCTGGTGGCGCACATGTTCTTCGTGTCGTCCATCCTCATCAGCCACGATGCCTTCTACACCGTCGCCCGCTTCTTCGAGGCCGGCTGGCTGTTCGGCACGCCCCAGCCGTGGGTCGTGTCGTGCGTGGTGGGCTTCGTGCTGGCGGTGTTCGTCGGCCACGCGTGGCTGGCGCTGCGCAAGTTTCCCGCCAACTGGCGCCAGTACCGGGCCTTTGCCGAGCATCGCCGGCAGCTGCGCCACAGCGACACCGGCCTGTGGTGGCTGCAACTCTGGACCGGCTTTGCGCTGTTCTTCCTGGGCACCGTGCACCTCTACGGCATGCTCGTCCATCCCGAGCTGATCGGCCCCTATGAATCTGCCGACCGCATCTGGACGGGCACCATGTGGCCGCTCTACCTGCTGCTGCTGTTCGCGGTCGAGCTTCACGGCAGCGTCGGCCTGTACCGGCTGGCCCTCAAGTGGGGCTGGCTCGAAGGGCGCGACCCGGCCGCCAGCCGGCGCCGCCTGCGGGCAGTGAAGACGGCCTTCAGCGTGTTCTTCGTGGGCCTCGGCCTCGTCACCCTGCTGGCCTACGTGCAGCTGGGCATCGCCCATGCCGACCGGGCCGGCGAACCCTACGTGCCCACCGCGGCCAAGACAGCCCGGGGCTGACCATGCGCATCCACTACACCGACGTGCTGGTGATCGGCGGCGGCCTCGCGGGCCTTCGCGCTGCCGTGGGTGCCCGGCGCCGCGGCCACGACGTGACCATCCTGAGCCTCGTTCCGCCCAAGCGGTCCCACTCGGCCGCGGCCCAGGGTGGCATGCAGGCCAGCCTGGGCAACACCGCGATGGGCGCCGGCGACAACGAGGACGTGCACTTTGAAGACACCGTGCGCGGCTCCGACTGGGGCTGCGACCAGCAGGTGGCGCGCCTCTTCGTGCACACCGCACCTCAGGCCGTGCGCGAACTCGCCGCCTGGGGCGTGCCCTGGAACCGCATCCAGGCCGGCCCCCGGGAGGTGGTGATGGACGGCCAGCGGGTGACGCTCACCGAACCCGCCGCCATGCACGGCCTCATCGCCGCCCGGGATTTTGGCGGCACCAAGAAGTGGCGCACCTGTTTCGTCTCCGACGGCACCGGCCACGCCATGCTCTACGCGGTTTCCGATCAGGCCGTCGCCGAAAGCATCCCCGTGCATGAACGCACCGAGGCCATCGCGCTGATCCACGACGGCAGCCGCTGCCACGGCGCCATCGTGCGCGATCTCGTCACCGGCGAACTCTCGGCCTACGTGGCCAAGGCCACCTGCATCGCCACCGGTGGCTTCGGGCGCATCTACCAATCGACCACCAATGCGGTGATCAACGAGGGCATCGGCGCCGCCATCGCGCTGGAAACCGGCGTCGTGCCGCTCGGCAACATGGAGGCGGTGCAGTTCCACCCGACGGCCATCTTCCCGGCCGGCATCCTGGTCACCGAGGGTTGTCGCGGCGATGGCGGCCTGCTGCGCGATGTGGACGGCCACCGCTTCATGCCGGACTACGAGCCGGAAAAGAAGGAACTCGCCTCGCGCGACGTGGTGTCGCGGCGCATGGAAGCCCACATCCGTAGTGGCAAGGGCGTCGCCTCGCGCTACGGCCAGCACCTGTGGCTGGACATCACCCTGCTCGGCGCCGCGCATATCGAACACAAACTGCGCGAGGTGAAGGAAATCTGCCACTACTTCCTCGGCATCGACCCAGCGAAGCAGTGGATACCGGTGCGTCCGGCCCAGCATTACTCGATGGGCGGCATCCGCACCGACGCCCACGGCCAGGCTTACGGCCTGCGCGGCCTGTTCGCCTGCGGCGAGGCGGCGTGCTGGGATCTGCACGGCTTCAACCGGCTGGGCGGCAACTCGGTGGCAGAAACCGTGGTCGCCGGCATGATCGTCGGCGAAGCCATTGCCGACTTCTGTGCTTCGCCGGAAGGCGACATGCAGGTATCGACAGCCCTGGTGCGCGAAACCTGGGCCAAAGCCAGCGCCGAATTTTCGGCCATTGCCGACAACCGCTCCAGCGAGGACGCCAACCAGTTGCTGCGGCGCATGCAAACCGTGATGAGCGAACAGGTCGGCATCGTGCGCCAGGGCGACCAGCTGGCCGCCGCCGTTGCCGAACTGGAACAGTTGATCCAGCGCAGCCGGCAGCTTGGCCTGCGCACCACGCGGGCCGGTGCCAATCCGGAACTGACCACCGCCTGGCGCCTGCAGCGCATGCTCAAGCTGGCGCAATGCGTGGCCTACGGCGCGCTGCAACGCACTGAAAGCCGCGGCGCCCATTTCCGCGAAGATTACCCACGGCGCAACGACGCCGACTGGCTGAAGCGCACGCTGGCCTATTGGCCGGATGGCGAGCCGACCCGCCCCCGCCTCGACTACGAGGCACTCGACGTGGCGCGCATGGAATTGCCACCCGGCTGGCGCGGCTATGGCGCGCGCGACGCCATCGAGCACCCGGCCACCGCCCTCCGCCAGGCCGAAATCGAGGCCATCCGCGCCAGCCTGGGCAACGCCGACCGCCATGCCGTGCAGCAGGCGCTGATGCCCTTCCGCCATTTGCTGCCGCCGCACCTGCGCGGCCTCAACGCCCGCATCGGAGAAGAAAGATGATTCCCCTGCTCCGTCGCCGGCCGACTGCCGGCCAGCCCCGCCGCCTGACCCTCAGCATCCTGCGCTGCAACCCGGCCGACCCGGCCAGCGTGCCGCACCTGCAGGACTACGAACTCGACGAGGCGGACGGCATGACGCTGTTCATCGCCCTCAACGACATCCGGGCGCACCAGGACGGCTCGCTGCAGTTCGATTTCGTCTGCCGTGCCGGTATCTGCGGCAGTTGCGCCATGCTGATCAACGGCCGCCCCGGGCTGGCCTGCCGCACGCTGACCCGCGACCTCGGCGACCACATCACCCTCGCCCCGCTGCCCTTCTTCGAGTTGATCGGCGACCTGTCGGTGAATACCGGCAAGTGGATGCGCGGCACCAGCGAGCGGCTGCAGACCTGGATCCACAGCAATACGCCGGTCGATCTCGACGCCCTGGAAGTGCGCATGGAGCCGGCCGAGGCCGAGGCCATCTACGAACTCGACCGCTGCATCGAATGCGGCTGCTGTATCGCCGGCTGCGGCACGGCACAGATGCGCGAAGGCTGCGGCGGCGCCGTCGGCCTCAACAAGATCGCCCGCTTCCGGCTCGATCCACGCGACCAGCGCAGCGACGCCGATTTCTACGAACTGATCGGCGACGACGACGGCGTGTTCGGCTGCATGTCGCTGCTCGGCTGCCACGACCTGTGTCCCAAGCAACTGCCGCTGCAGACGCAGATCGCCTTCCTGCGCCGCAAGATGGCCGCCATCGGCCTGAGTTAACAGCTACGCCTTCCTGGCCAGCCGCCTGACCGTCGCCGACATGGCGATGCTGCCCTGCGTGGCGAAGGCTTCCAGGTTGGCCTCGATGTCGTCCGGGCTGTACAGGTAATTGACCATCAGCCCGAAGGACTGGCGGAAGCCCTTGGCCGAACTGTCGCCCAGGTAGTTGAGCCGCTCGACGCGCGCGCCGTTGCCGAGGTGGAAGCGGGAAACCGGATCGGCCGGCGGCCCGCTCTCGCCGCCGCCCTGCTTGGCGCTGGCCAGGTAGCGTGCGGCGAGGCGGGACAAGGGTTCGCGCAGGGCTCGCGCCTGTTTCTTGTCGGCCGCCCAGGCGCCGGTCGACAATGCTTCCAGCGACAGTTCGATGCCTGCCTCGCCCAGCACCGCCGGGTTCTTGCGCACCCAGGCCGCCAGGCCGGGCATCGGCGACAAGGTGGCGAAATGGGCCAGCTTGGGGAAATCCCGCTGCAGGTCGTCGATCACCCGCTTGAGCAGGAAGTTGCCGAAGGACACGCCGCGCAGGCCGACCTGGGTATTGGAAATGGAATAGAAGATCGCCGTATCCGCCTTGCGGTTGTCGAAAACCGGGGCGTGTTCGTCAAGCAGGGCCTGCACGTTGTCGGCCAGGTGATCGGTCAGCGCCACCTCGACGAAGATCAGCGGCTCGGCCGGCATGCGCGGGTGGAAGAAGGCGTAGAGGCGGCGGTCGGAATCGAGGCGATTCTTGAGGTCGGCCCAGGAACGGATTTCATGCACGGCCTCGTACTCGATCAGCTTTTCCAGCAGAGAAGCCGGCGAATGCCAGGTAATACGCTGCAATTCGAGGAAACCGACGTCGAACCAGGCGCTCAGGCGCGACTCCAGTTCGCGGTCAAGCACGGCCAGTTCCTTGTCCTGCTCCAGATAGCGCAACAGGTCGGCGCGCAGATCGACCAGGAACTTGACGCCCTGCGGGATGGCGTTGAACTGGGTCAGGATGCGGATGCGCGAGGAGCGCATGGCGCCGCGCAGCGCGGCTTCGGCCTTCCACTGGTCGGCCGTGCCGACCGCTTTCTGGTAGGCGGCATGGGCTTTCTCGACCTTTTTCGGATCGGGGCCGAATTCCAGCGCGATCAGCTTCAGGAAGCGCTGCCGCCCCTCGTCGTTCAGGCGCAGATAGCTTTCCGCCAGCCGCGCCGCCCGGCCGCGGGCCGACACCTCGCCGCCCAGGCCTTCCGCACACTCGCGCAACTGGCCGCGCAATTGCTCGACACCCTTGGCCGTCAGCGCGACGCGCTCGGCGTTGCCGCCCATCAGCGACCGCAGTTTATGAACCAGATTTCCTGCCACCATGACTCGCCTCCTTTCAGCCATTGTGCATCAAGAAAAGAGGCTGGAGAACCGCTCCCCGCCGCTCGATCAGAAGGAATTCGACCACACCAGCTTGACGATCGTCCGCTCCGGCGTCTCCTTGTAGCCGCGGCCGATGCCGAGATGCACCGAACCGAGCGCCGTTTCGGCCTCGCTCACCAGATACAGCGTGCGGTCGCCCTGGCCGGGGTGCAGATGCCCGGCCTTGCCCCAGTCGGTGTACAGCTCGGCGCCCCAGGCAAAATCGGCGCTCGCCTTGTGCAGCACCTTCCAGTCGATGTTGAAATCCGGCGCATGATCGCCACCGCTCCGCCCGAAACCCCAGATCAGGTGCGGGTTGGCAGTCACCCGGAAATGCTCGGCGTCGAAGCCGACAATGCCGCGAAACTCGATGCTGCGCGGGTCGGCGACATAGCGCTTGGCATTGATGTCGTACTCGGCATTGAAGCCGTAGAACAACCCGCTCTCCTGCCGCCGGATGTGCTTGAGGCGGAACATGACGGCCGAGGCGCCCCAGTCGCCGCGCTGCGAGGTATCGCTGTCGATGCCGGCACGCATGAAGGGCAGATGGATGCCCACCTCCCAACCCGGCGCCAGGCCGGTGGCAAATTCCGCCATCAGCGAGCTCAGGCGGTGCGTCGGCCAGGTGCCATCGTCGCGCTGGCGATCGCCCTTCGGCGTGTAGTTGCCGTGCAGCGTGGCAACCAGTTCGCCGCGCTCGGCGAGGTCACCTTCATGCACCATGATTTCGGGGTCGGCATGGCTGGCTCCGGCCATGCCCAGCACGGCGCAGCCCATGATCAAACAGCGTTTCATTTTCATTTTTCGTTCATTCCGGCAACTTGTCGAAGCCCAGGCTGGCGCTCGCCGGATACCACGCCATACGGCCGGAAGCGAGCCAGAAATCGCCCAGCAAGCTCAGCGGCCCGGCAATTTCGGCTGGATGGTAGCTCATCAGGCTGATACGTTTGATCGCCAGGCGCAGCGCTCCTGGCCCGGAGAAAGCCAGCAGCCGCTCGACCACCGGCCCGGCCGGCCAGGCCGCGGCGTAGAGGCCGACCGTGCAATGCGGCACATAATTGCCCAGCAAGCGATTGCCGCTGCCATCCGCCAGACATTGGCGGATGGTCGCCAAGCTGGCGTCAGCACCGCGCGCATCAAGATAGGGAGCCGAGATGAAACTGCTCAGGCCACCGATCTCGATGGCAAATTCGGCCAGCCCCGCTGCGCGCAAACGCTGCACACGATCATTCAGCCAGGCGACCGAGAACTCGTCGGCATCGCCCGGCGAGGCGGCCGGGAAGCCGCACAGGTCGAGGGTTACATGCGGCTGGCGCCGATAATCGTCGAGCAGCAGGCCCGACAGATGGCATTCGGCCCGCGACAACGCCTGCCGCAATTCGGGCGTATCGACATCCAGCGCCCAGAAAACATAAGGCGAGCGACCGCGATGCCATTCGACGAAATCCCGTCGCTCGCTCGCCATCGTCGTGTTCGCTGAAGCCAGTTCCATGAATGCCGGAGATGAAAAAACCGTAAGGGTACCGCGCCACCAGCCCGCAAGGACAGGCGGCCGATTGATGCAGCGCAATTGATGCAGTGTATTGACACCGCGCCGCGCACTGCCGATAGTCGGCCATTCGGGCCACGCCGCAGACAAGCCGGGCGGGCCGATTTCGTCACTCATGGAGAACAAACTTGAAACTCTGGCAAACGATCGCCTTCGGCATCCTCGCAGCAACCGTCACCGGCGCCCAGGCTGGCGCCCCCGAAAAGACCGCCTCCGGCCTGGTTTATGAATCCCTGAAGGACGGCAGCGGCGCGCAAGCCACGCCGCAAGCCACGGTTCAGGTTCACTACCGGGGTACGCTGGTCGACGGCCGCGAATTCGACAGTTCCTACAAGCGCGGCGAGCCGGCCACCTTCCCGCTCAACCGCGTGATCCCGTGCTGGACCGAAGGTGTTGCCAAAATGCGCGAAGGCGGCAAGGCCAAGCTGACCTGCCCGCCGGAAATCGCCTACGGTTCGCGCGGCGCCGGCTCGGCCGTGCCCCCCAACGCCACGCTGACCTTCGAAGTCGAACTGCTCAAGGTCGTGCGCTAAGCACGAGCACACCGAAAAGGCCTGCGCATGAACATCGAACCCATCCTGCTGACCACCGTCAGGGTACAGACCTACCAGGGAGGGCGGCATCTGACGAATGCGACAGGCTTTTTCTTCGAGCGCGACGAGCGGCTTTTCCTGGTCAGCAGCCTGCATGTCTTCATCGACCCGCTGAACGACCACCATCCCGACCGCCTGGAAATCGAACTGCATATCGGGGAAGAGCATTTGTCCAGATCCGTCTTTTTCTCCATTCCGCTGTTCGCGAACGGTTTGAGCATCTGGCACACCTGCAGCGACAGTGGCGGCGATGTCGACGTGGCCGTCATTGAAATCAACCGGGCGGCCTTGCCCGGCGATACGGTCTATCGGGCGTTCTCGCCGGCGCACCTGCCGCAACCGGAGGCGGCCATCGAGGTCGGCGATTCGCTGCTCGTCGTCGGCTTCCCGCTTGGCTTTCAGGACTGCCTCCACCACCTGCCAGTCGTCCGCCAGGCCGCCATCGCCTCGTCATTTGGCCTGCGCTTCCAGGGGCAAGGCTACTTCCTGACCGATGCGCGAACGCATCGCGGCACCAGCGGCGCACCGGTCGTCATGCGCGCGGCAAAGGAAGCGTCATCGCCCGGCGAGCTGCCCTGGCTGCTCCTCGGCGTACATTCCGCCCGCCTCGATGTCGGCACACGCGATCTCGTCCTCGACGAAGCGCTGGGCCTGAACTGCGCGTGGTACACCGATGTGCTGATGGCCCTGACAGCCTGCCCTACGCGATAGGGATGAGGAAATTCACCGTCCTTTTGCCGGATCGTGGAACGGCGCATTCCACCAACGAAATAGATCAAATTCATCAATAACGCCAATCAAATGGAATAATTGCTGTTTTTGCTTTCCTCGTTGAACGGAAGAGTCTACAGTGTGAGATGTGGTCGATGTATCAATGACCGTCTCTCTGTCAGTACGAGGTAAAGCCAATGCCCACCCCCATCAATTCGAGCAGCGCCAACCAGGAAGCCTACCGGGCGCAAGTTGCCAGCAGCCGCAGTGAAAAGCAGTTGGCCAGCATGACCAACAGCCTGAAAGCCACGGAAAAGATGGCCACGGCCATGGGTCTCGATACCGCCGGTATCCAGAACACCCTGAAGACGGTTTCGGCGAGCCAGGAACCGGCCGGTTCGTCGACCAAAGTCAGCCTGAGCGCTGACGCTGTCGCCAAATCGCAAGCCGAGCGCCCGGCGCAAGCTGCATCGCCGACCGCAACATCCCGTGCTGAAAAGCGCCAGTTCCAGTCGATTGACGAAGCACTGGCTTACGGCGCCAGCCAGGCGGCAGAACAGGCCGGCAACCGCAGCCCGGCAAAAACTGGCAGCACTGGTGAAACGACTGCAGCCAACACGCAAAACGAAGCCGCCGCCGCTAATCGCCAGGATAAAAAGGCCTTCGCGTCGGTCGACGAAGCGATTGCCTACGGCACCCAGCGCGCCCTCGCCCAATACGCGAAACAGCAAAGCGCAATCAGCGGCTGACAGCGCGCACGTCAACATGCCGCACAGGGTAGCCCCCACAGCAAGGGGCACCCTGTTGCGCTCAAACAAGCTCCCTTGACTCCCGCCGCAACAACAGCGGCATGATGTTGTCGGCGAGCAGCAAACCAACGGCCAGTACGGCGCCGGTGGTCAGCATGTCGGTCATCAGGTTGATGCCGACGACGCTTTCCTGCTGCATCAAGGCATGCAGGCCACGAAACCCGAGGCTGCCCGGCACCAGCGTGATCAAGCCGGGGGTTTCGACCAGCACAGCCGGGCGGCCGCTCAGCCATTGATAGAGATGCCCGGCCACACCAACGGCCAGGGCGCCGCTGAAGGCCCCGACGACGTTGCCGAGCACCGCGCTGGTCAGGGAATAAGCAGCCCAGGCCAGCAGGCATGCGCCAATCGAAACCGGCAGTGACGACAGGGGAGCCTGCAATACGGCCAGCAGGGATACGCCAAGGATGGCCACGGCCGGCCAGATCACCCAGGCCGGCAACGGCATCACGCTCCCTGGCACCGCCAGCGGCCAGACGGCCTGGCTCAAGGCCGTGCCAATGGCCAGCCCCGCCCCCATCAGGAACAGCAGGATGACGGCGCCGGTCAGGCGCCCGGTGCCGGCCAGGTAGTTTTGCGTTGCCAGTTCCGACATCGCCACGGTGAGGGTAAAGCCGGGCAGCAACAGCACCACCCCGGCGACCGCCGAAATGAAGGGCGATTGCTGCGGCAGGAGATGCGCCAGCCCCTGCGCCAGTATCGCTGCCGCCGCACAGAGAATCACCGGCACTGCCGGCCCGAGGCGGGGAAAGCCGGCCAGGCGCTGGCTGGCCGCGGTAAACAGCAGGCCGATCAGGCCGCCGCACAGCATTTCCACCCAGCCGCCGCGCAACAGCAAGGCGACCGACGCCGACAACAGCAAGCCCATCGCCGCATAACGCCAACCGCTCCACGCCACCGGTTGCGCCATGATCGCTGCCAGGCGCTCGGCATAGGCAGGCAAGGCGGCCAGGTCGGAAATTTCCCGGCATAGCGTTTGCAGTTCAATCAGGCGTGCCATGTTGTAGTCGTAAGGCGGCAGCCGCAGCATTTCGGTCCGCCGCACGCCGGAAGGCGCCACCACCGTCAGGGCAAGAAAGGTCAGCACGGCGAATCCCTCGACCTTGACGCCGAAGCGCTGGCCAACCGCCGACAGCACACGCTCCACGGCCTGTGCCGGTGCCCCGCTCAAGTGCAGGGCCAAGCCGAGATTACGAAGAAAAAGCGCCAGTTGCGCCACGGACTGTTCATTCATGGGGATCAATCAGGATAGCGGGGCGACGTGCGCCGCAAAAATTTCAACAGCGATAGGGTAAGCGCAATCGCCCTGATTTCAACAGTCGACAGAGCGCATCGCGGCCCACGAATGCAGGAAGCGGAGGCATTCCAGCCGATAATGCGGCTTGCCTCCGTTCGTCCATTCCTGCCATGCTCGCCAATCTGACCGGTTTCCTGATTCAACTGGGTATCACCGCCCTTTCCTTGTGGGTCGCCAGCCTCGTCTTCAACGGCATTCGCTTCGCCAGCACATCGAGCCTGATCGTCTCGGCGCTGCTCCTCGGCTTTGCCAATGCGGTGCTCTGGCCCTTGCTGGTGTTGCTGACCCTGCCGCTGACTTTGCTGACCCTGGGTTTCTTCCTGCTCGTCATCAACGCGCTGCTGTTGCTGCTGGTAGCGAAGCTGGTCGGCGGCTTCACGGTTTCAGGTTTCTGGACAGCCCTCTTCGCCAGCCTCTTCGTTTCGGTTTTCAGCCTGTTCCTCAATTCCCTGATGCCGGATGCCGAAATGGCCGTCTATCGCCTGCCACCAGCCGGCCGGACCATCTCGATGTAGCGATGCCGCCATGGGCTGGCGGAATTTGCATGCTGACTGGCCATCCGCACAATTGGCGGGGCGCAGCGCCTGGCCTAGGATTCAGGTTCGACAATAAAGGAGAGAACATGCAGGCCTTTCAGGATTACTACCCGGAGACCCTCGCCCATTGCTACGGCTGCGGCCGTAACAACGACCAGGGGCACCAGATCAAGACCTTCTGGGACGGCGACGAAACCGTCACCCGCTTTCAGCCGCGCCCCGAGCACACAGCCATTCCCGGCTTCGTCTATGGCGGCCTGCTCGCCTCGCTGATCGACTGCCACGGCACCGGAACGGCCGCCGCTGCCATGTACCGCGCCGAAAACCGGGAAATGGACAGCCTGCCGGCCTTCCGCTTCGTAACCGGCTCGCTGCAGGTGAGTTACCTGAAGCCGACGCCGCTCGGCCCGGAACTGGAAATTCGCGGTCGGGTCAAGGAAATCAAGGGCCGCAAGGTGGTGGTCGAGGCTTCTGTCTATGCCGAGGGCGTGGAAACGGCGCGC
>RRZU011148896.1_pt1 | contig 12585 bp, 17 predicted proteins | sample 2165561 | NCBI WGS metagenome assembly RRZU01 (sample SAMN10456909, study PRJNA506462) | wastewater metagenome | isolation source: wastewater sludge | place: USA: Moscow, Idaho | reverse complement strand
GCGGTTCCTGCTGTCGGCCCTGCTTGCTGTCATGCTGGCGGTGACGATGCCGCTGGCCCTGACCGGCGCCGCAACGGCGGAAGCGTCGCAGACGGCCTCGATAGCCGAAACATCCGTGCCGCCGGCCGCGCATGAATGCTGTACCCCACAGCCGGACTCTCAGCATGGCGACTGCACAGCCTGTGCCGCCATCGGCCATGCCGAAGTCACGCCGAACGCGGCCCGTTTGCCACGCCGCATCCGGCACATTCCCGCGTTGCAGGATATGAAATCCGCCAGGCCGCGTTTGCCGCTGCCCCCTCCGCGACCCGTTGCTCTCTGACGCCGCCTGGCCCGATGGGCCTGCAAGCTGATCAATTGCGCCACGAGAGGGGCGAATGCCCCTACGGCGCGCAATATCCTGAAGGACATCAGATATGAGCAATCCCAATTTCTCGCGTCGCGGGGCGATCCTGGCGGTCGCGGCGATGCTGTCGACAACCTCTACCCTTGCCTTTGCCGCCACCGGCTCGGACGAAAAGCCGAACCTGCTGAGCATCACCAAGGACCCCGGCTGCGGCTGCTGCGGCGCCTGGGCCGATCTGGCCATCGAGGCGGGGTTCGAGGTCGAGACGACCGAAACCAGCGATTATGTCGGCATGAAGCGTGACGCCGCTGTGCCCGAAAACCTGTGGTCCTGCCACACGACCCGGATTGGCGGCTATATCGTCGAGGGCCATGTGCCCTTCGCGGCCATCAGGCAGCTTCTGGAACAGCGCCCCGATATTACCGGAATCGCCGTGCCGGGGATGCCCGCCGGATCGCCGGGAATGGGCGGCGGGGTCGAGGCCACCGCCGAGGTCATCGCCTGGGGCGGCATTGCCGGCGATGGGCGCGCCTTTCCGCTGGACGGGTAGCAGATGACGCGCAACGCACTCATCCTCGTCGCAGCGGCCGGTCTGGCCGCTGCGATCCTGATACTATGGCGCGGCAGCGGGGCCACTGAACCATCCACGCAGGATCAGGCCGTCATCGCGCTCGGCCAGCGGCTCTACGCCGAAAACTGCGCCACATGCCACGGCGCCGATCTGGAGGGCCAGCCGGACTGGCAGACCCCGCTCGCAAATGGCCGCTATCCGGCGCCACCGCATGACGAGACCGGCCACACATGGCATCATGCCGACGCGCTTCTGGAACGCATCATCCGCGACGGCACCGCCGCCGTGGTCGGCGATGGCTATGAAAGCGACATGCCCGGCTTTACTGATGTCATGAGCGATGCCGAGATTACCGCCGTTCTGGCCTATATCAAATCCACCTGGCCGGAACGCGAGCGCGCGATCCAGAGCCGCATCACCAAGGACAGCGCGCCATGACCTCCCGGCGCGTCACCACCATAGCCTAGGAGTTTCCCAATGCAGATAAGAACCGCCGCAATCGCCCTGACGCTGCTTGTCCTTGCCGGATGCGCGGCCCAGAGGCCCGATATCGCCGCCGAGGAAGCCTCGCCCTATCCGATCCCGAACGAGGTCGTCGCCATTGCCGGCCCTAACCAGGACCTGACCACGGCGCGCCTCGACCCGGCGGATGACTGCTATTGGTACTACCACGCAGGTCCGGTCGAAACGACGCTGGTGCCGCTGCGGGCCGCGAATGGCAACCAAATCTGCAACGCAAAACCGGTCTGACCCATCAGGATCGCCGGAGGGCAGCAGACTAGCTTATCGCCGTCACGCTGCCTTCCGGTGAATAGAGATAGGCGGTCGAACCGATCTGGACCCGCGGGTAGAGCCCGTTGATATGGGCCATGACCATGCGGACGCAGCCGGAACTGGCGCGGCTGCCGATCGAGGTCGGAAACGGCGTACCGTGAATGCGCAGATAGGTATCGCGGTCGCCGAGGTAGAGGTAAAGCGCGCGCGAACCCAGCGCGTTCTGGGGGCCGGGCTCGACGCCACCCTCAAATTGCGCATAGATCTCGGGCTCGCGCTTGATCATGTTCCGTGTCGGGGTCCAGTGCGGCCATTCGACCTTGCGCTTGATCGTATAGGTGCCCGGCTCATACAGATCGCCCCGGCCGATAGCGACGCCGTAGCGCATCGCCGTGCCACCCTCTTCGATGTGGTAAAGGTATCTTGCCACGGCATCGACATGAATATCGCCCGGCACCAGACCATCATTCGCGACGATCCGCTGCGGCAGGAAGCGCGGATGCAGACCCCAGGGATTGGGGCCACCGGCTTCCACCTCGGCATCCCAGGCGGCCTTCTGCGTCGCGTCGGGCCAGGTCGATGCCATTAACGGATTGGCAGCGGCAGCCGAGAACAGGGCGGTTGTCGTCCGAATGAAATGTCTGCGTGTCAGCATGTGATTGCTCCTCATTTATTTCTAACTTGAGAGAATGTGGTAAATGCAGCGAGTTCAGCGCCCATCTACCTCTGGCGTCGCCGCAGGTCCGCCTTCCAGATCGGCGATCAGCGCCTTCATCTCGGCGATTTCCAGCGTCTGGGCCTCGATGATGCTGTCCGCCAGCGCCCGCACACGAGGATCCGAGATATCGGCACGGGTGGATGTCAGGATCGCAATCGAGTGATGCGGAATCATCGCCTTCATCCAGGCGGTGTCGTCGACCGTTGCCTGACTGCGAACCAGAAACAGGCCGAGGGCAAATGCCAGAATTGAAAGGCCCGCGACGATCAAATTGGCACGCGGATTGCGGTACATCCCCAGCATGAAGGCCAACATGATCAGAGCCATGGCGCCGCCCATATACAGCGCCATCCACATCCGGGTCTGGCTGAAAAAGACATGATCCATCGCCCAGGTGTTCAGATACATCAGCCCGAACATGATCATCGTCGAGGTAGCGATCATCGCCGCGAAACGGCCATAGCTTCCGCCGCTCATGCTTCCGTGGCTCTTGTGTCGATCAGAATGATCCATAGCATTGTCCTTTCTTGAAATTTGTCAGTTCCGGCGCGAGGCCGCGACCAGTTCGGCCAATTCGGATGAAGAAATGGCGCCAAAGCGTGAATCCGATCCGGCGATGAAGGTGGGCGTGCCGACAAGCCCCATCGCCTCGGCCAGCGTATTGGACTGCTGGATATGCTGAGCAATCTCCGGGCCGTTCATATCGCGCTGCAATTGCTGCGTGTCTAAACCCATGGATCGCGCAACACGCAGGACGCTGGCCCTTTCGGCCCGGGGTTTCTGACTCATCAGGGCGCGATGAAAGTCGGCGTAGCGGTCCTGCTTGCGCGACGCCAGCGCCGCGCGGGCCGCGAAAACCGAACCCTCGCCGAAGACCGGCCATTCCCGCATCACCATCCGCAAGCCGGAATCGGCTCCTAACACGGCATCCACCACCGGCATCATCGCTCGGCAGAATTGGCAGTTATAGTCGAAGAACTCGATCAGAGATGCGTCGCCGTCTGGATTACCGAAGATCGGTGCATTCGCGTCGTGCTCAAGCTGCCTGCGGAATTCGGGTGGAAGCGAATGACCAGCCCAAGATAGGCGCGGTGCGATGGCCATCGCCGGTGCGGTAAGGGCCAGGGTCAGGATCATGCGTCGCTGAAACATCATGTCACTCCCTTCACGCCGAGACCGCGAACGTCGTCATCATGCCGCTGGCAAGATGCGGCATGTGGTGACAATGCAGCATCCATTCCGCCGCCTCGCCCGCATCCAGCGCCACCGTGACCATCGACATGGGCGGCACATATACCGTGTCGCGCAATGCACCGGAAAACCGTCTGCCATTGATCGCGACGACCTGGAAATGATGGCCATGCAGATGCATGGGATGACCCATCATCGACATGTTGTGGAACATGATCTCGACCCGCTGACCCGACTTAGCCCCGACGGGCACGCGTTCCTCGAACACGCGGTCATTGATGGTCCAGCGATAGGGCTGCATCTGCCCACCCAGCATCACCATGGGTGATGCATCGGCAACTCGTTCCGTCAGCGGAGCAACGGCCCGCAAGGCGGCTTCCTGCGCAAGGTCAATATCGAATGCAGGTGCCGCATCGTCGGCCATTCCGAGAATGACCGGCACGATGGCGCCAGCGGTCGCAAGGATCAGGCCGGTTCGTTCATGCGCCCCCTCGCGCAGCGCAAGGATTGGCCACGCGCCGCCGCCTGCGGGCAGGTCAATTTCGATATCCAGGCGCTGCCCCATGGCAAGACCGAAGCGCGTCCCCGGCAAAGGCTGCACCGGCTGGCCATCCACCGCCACAAGCCGCCCCGGAACCTCACCGCTGTCGATCCAGAACACCGTGGCAGCAGCCGCATTGATGATCTGCAGCAGGACCCGGCCACCCTTTTCTACCCGCACAACTTCCGGGTCGCTCAAGGTGCGGTCATTCACCAGATAGGCATCGAAATCGAAGTCGTTCAGGTCCATCTGCATCCCGGTCATGCCGGGCATGGACATGCCGCTCATTTCCGACATCCCATTCATGGCCATACCGCTCCCCATGTCATGACCGGCTGGTTGCGACATTTCGGCTTCGGCGGCCTCGTCATGCCCCTTTCCCGAGCGGATTTCGTCCAGCACCTCTTCCGGCGGGCGGAAGGAAAAATCATGCAGGAACATGGTGACCTCTTGCCGATCAACTCGCAGATCCTCAGGGCGGCGGACGATCAGGGGTGCGGCCAGCAACTGCATCTCCTGAATGGGCACATGGCTGTGCATCCAGTGCGTGCCTGCTGCGGCCTCAAAATCATAGGCACGCGTCTCTCCTGGCTTCAGCAGCGGCATCGGCATATCGGGAACGCCGTCCTGCGCGTTCGGCGGGATCTGTCCATGCCAATGAATGATCGTCGGCTCGGTCAGATCATTGGTCAGGTCCAGCAGGAAACGCTGGCCCGGATCCAGAATAAGCCCGGGTGTTCCGTTGCCGTTGATCAGCCCGAAAACCGTGGCGGCGCGGCCATCGATGTCAAGCGTGCGCGTCGTTGCCTGCAATGCCAGCGCGGCTGGCTGAGCAAAGCCTGCGCGCGGGATGGCAAAAGCTGCGGCCATGGCAGCGGATGCGGTCAGAAAGCCGCGGCGATTCAGTGTGCAAGTCATATGAATAATCCATCAGACCCCGTAGGGCGAACCATGTTCGGCACCTTGAAAGGTGCGGCAAGCAAGTGTTCAGATGGATTTCGGAGGGCGGTATCCGGGGCCGACCAGAAGGCCCTCACGTGTCTCCGATATAGAGTGCCATTTCAGCGAATGCTCTGTCTCAACAGGCGCAAGTTGCGCGGCAGCAAGCCAGGGCGTAGATGTGCCGACACATACAATCGCACAGGCATCGGTCATATCGTGCCGAGAGGTTTCCCCCGGAGAGCCGTGCTCATGCCCGCCTTTGTCACCGGGATGGCTGATCGAAGCGACAACGTGATCGGCCGACAGTCCGGCTGTGCCAGCACTTTGCCCATGCTGCGTCACGCCCGCGAACACGAGCAGGACAACAAGCAGAGAATATATCGCGCGGCACATCATGTGGTTGAGTTGGAACCGATGAAACTAGCTTGACAATACGCAGGACAGGCTCTCGTTGCAATTCACGGTTTAATCAACAGAGGGTGTAGGTTTCTCCCTTCAGAGCCATTGACCGGCAGCCCTCCCCCGAGGTTCTGCCACCTTCCGCCTCCCCGCCGGTCTGACCGGCGATGTATGACTTGCCATGCGCGCGAGGCTGAGCCTCATGTGGGATGCAAGTCGGAGGCACTGGGCATGGTGAAGCGATTGAGGTTGAACGAGAAATCGGTGCGCGAGGCGGCACCGGAACCGGGCCGGGACTATCAGATCTTCGACAGTGAGGTGCGGGGATTTGCCATCTGCATCTACCGTTCCGGAAACCGGGCCTTCACGCTGGATTACCGACATGCCGGGCGGCAGCGGCGGATGACGCTGGGGCGCTGGCCGGAATGGTCGACGGCGGCAGCGCGGGAACGGGCGAAGGAATTGCGCCGCGACATCGATGCCGGGGGCGATCCGCTGGGCGCGAAGGAAGACGGGCGGGACGCGCCGCGCTTCAGGGATCTCATCGAGCATTATTCCGAGGTGCATCTCCCGAATCTGGCGAAGACCAATGCCTCGGATCAGCGGTCGATGCTGACCAAGCTGGTGGGGCCAGAGTGGAACAACAGGCTCGTCACCGAGATCACGCCCTATGACGTGGAAAAGCTCCTGAACCGAATCGCGGAGGGGCGCGCCCGCCCGCACAAGGCCAAGCCGAACAATCGTGCCCGAAAGCTGCAGGGGGCGAAGCCGACGCCGGTGCGTGCCAATCGTGTCGGCGAGGTGCTGCGCAAGATGTTCACCTATGCGCAGAGCTGGGGCTGGCGCGAGGATAATCCGGCTTCGGGCTTCCGCCGCCGCATCGAGAATCCGCGCGAGCGGTTTCTGTCGCAGGAGGAGATCCGGAAACTGGCATCGGCGCTGGACGCGGCCGAGGATCGCCGTGCGGCGGATATCATCCGGCTCTGCATGCTGACCGGGGCGCGGGTGGGCGAGGTCCGGCAGGCAAGGTTCGAGCATTTCAACCTCGAACATCTCAGCTGGTCGAAGCCCGCCAGCATGACCAAGCAGCGGAAGATCCACAGGCTGCCGATCTCGGACGAAGCGGCTGCCATCGTCCGCCAGCGCCAGCTGCTAGTGCCGCGCGGCTGCCCGTTCCTTTTTCCGGGCGATGTGCCGGGCCAGCCGGTCAAGGAAATCCGCCGCTTCTGGCACCAGATCCAGAAGCAGGTCGGGATCGAAGATGTCCGCATCCACGACCTGCGCCACACTTTTGCCTCGCTTCTGGTCAGCGGCGGTGCCTCGCTGGAAATGATCGGCAAGCTGCTGGGTCACAGCCAGACCCAGACGACGGCGCGCTATGCCCATCTGATGGATTCGCCGCTGCGGGCGGGTGTCGATGCTGTGGCCAGCGCCTTCCGGCCAAAGCCGGTGCTGGTGCATGAAGCCGAAGAACAGGCGCGCAGGAGCGCCTGATCGTTGCTGCGACCGCGCTGGGCGGCGTGATGAATGGATCACGATCACACACCGCTCTATGCATCCTCCTGCAGCGATTTCCAGATCGGCCCCAGCCTGCGCCGAATGGTGCTTTCGTCCGGCACCTCGCCATTGCGGGACTTTTCGGCAAACCACGCCTGCGCATCCGCGATCCATTCGGCCTGCGTCGCCGGAAGGCCGTGGAAATGAACGCGTCTGATCAGGGCGACATAGAGCCCCTCCCAGTCGTATCGTGACGGTGCACCGCCAGGATCGGTCCAGCGGTTCGCCATGCCATTCAGCAGTTCGAACTGATAGACCTCATCGGCCAGAACCATGAGATCGGCCAGTTCGACCTGAATGTGATCCGACGGGTCGGCGATCATAATCCAGCCTTCCTGCCCCGGTATGCGGATACGGCGGATGCTCCGAGAGGCCTGTCCATTTTCCCAGCGCCGGAACATGCTCAGGATATCGGCAACCGGCACGACGACCAGACCTGCCAGCACCTCGCCACCCTGCTCGATCGGTTCGATCGCGGCGACGATGTCCAGCTTGCCGGCAATCGCCCATCCCGCCAGATCGTAGGGGCTGCAATCCCAGCGGATCGTCACCTCCTGAACGGTGAAAAACGTGCGTTGCGGCAATGTCATGATGTCTGCTCTCCCTGCTCTCGACGCCCGGCAGTCCGTCCTTCGGACCACTGGCACCTGCCTTCATTGACCCCGCACCCGGAGACAGCTCCGCCATTCGCGGGTTTCCTTGAAACTCCGCGTTGATCGACCGCATCGGGCGTGATTGGGGGGATTTCTTCACCACCGGAGCGCGATTTGGCAAGAACATTTGGCTGTGGAAAACGAACTCTTTGTTCTTGACATGTTCCGGGGCCAGCAACGGCAGAAACTGTTAGCGGCAACCGGCAGAACCGGTTCTGCCGGTTGTGGTTTCGACGGCTTTCGACGGCGTTCAGACCCGGCGCCGAATCACTGTCCTTCGCCCTGAGTTACGCCAAACCCAGCAAAACATGGGGTGGCATAACCTCCGGCGAGGTTACGCCACCTTCCGCCTCCCCGCCGGTGCTTTCGATGTGATTGTTCTTCTCCCCGTCAGCGGCCCGGTCCGGGCGATGCGAGAAGGAGACAAGAGCATGACACAACCCATGAGTGCGGAACCGGTAATCGAGCCGCGCCTGCTGCGCGGCTGGATCAGCCGCTATGACCTGGCACAGGAACTGGGCCTGACGGTCGACACGCTGGGGCGTTGGGAGCGTCGGCGGAAAGGTCCGGCCTGCGTCCGCGCCGGTCGCAAGATTTTTTACCGGATGAGCGTGGTTCAAGACTGCCTGCAGTCACAGGAAATGCCGCGGGTCACCGAAACGAAACCCGGCAAGGCGCGGGGGCGGAAATGAACGTCATGTCCCCGATCCCCGATACCAGCGCCATCAGCGACGTCGATGCGTACTGCCCCGCGGACTGGCCCGCCCAGCGCCTCGCCGAGGCGCGCGGCATTGTCGCCGATTTCGTCCAGCACCCGGACAGCCTGATTATCCTCGCCTGTCGCGCCATCGCCGCGCATAGCCCTGACCCTCGGGAAGGACGCGAGGCGTTGGCACTGGCCGGTCTTCTGATCTGCGTGTCTAAACGCAAACCGAAAGGCGGTACCGCATGACCCGCCGCACACCTGAAGCCGATATCCAGCGCGCCATCGTACACACATTGCGGATCGTCCTGCCCCGCGATGCCATCATCCACCACTCGGCGAACGAGGTCGGGTCGGGCGGCAAGGCAGCCCGCCAGCGCCAAGCGATCCTGACCGGCATGGGCGTCTTTCCGGGCTTCGCCGATCTGATCGTCCTGACCGGTGGTCAGGTGCTGTTTCTGGAGGTCAAAAGCCCCTCCGGCCGTCTCAGCCCGGCGCAGAAGGCCTTTCGCGACATGGTGAAGGCCCAGGGCTTCGGTTGGGCGCTGGTCCGCTCGATCGAGGACGCGCTAGACGCGCTCGCGGATCACGGCATCACCACCCGCGTCCAGGCGCAGAACCCGCGCCGGAGGGCCTGCGCCAGCGCCAACGCCTCGACGTCCCGGAGGACCTGCGCATGAGCCATTTTGCGACCAACTGGGCGATCCTGCAGCGCGGGTTGAAGCCTGCCACCAAGATCGTGCTCTGGCATCTCTGCGACCGTCACAACCCCGATTTCGGTTGCTTCCCGACCCAGGCGCGGCTGGCAACCGATTGCGAGATCAGCCGCTCGGCCCTGAACGACCATCTCCGCAAGCTGGAACTGGCCGGTCTGATCCGTCGCTGCGCCAGCGTCGATCCGGTGACAAAACGCCAGCAGCCGACCCGCTACATTCTGGGGTTCGAGGACGGGTTCGACGATCCGAATTCGGACCCGTCTCCGGAATTCGGACATGGCGATTTCCCGGGTTTTTCGGGCGGTGATCCTGACGGCGAAACACGCCAGATGTCGCCCAATGCAGTGAACCTGTGTCCGGAAACTGGACACGGAGCCGTGTCCAGATTTCGGGCAAAGCCGTGTCCGGAAAATGGCGATTTCCGTGTCCGGAATCCGGACACTAACCCTGTAAGAGAACCATTAAGGGAACCAGTAAAGGAGGAGGAGGACGCGCGAGCGCGCGATGATCGATTTGAGGAGTTTTTCGGCAAGTTGCTCGACGCGCTGGGTTTCGACACCAATGCCGGCCTTCCGGGCTGGTGGCAGGGCTGGCCACCGAGAGAACACGTTCGACGCTGGATCACCGATCTCGGCCTGACAGAAGACCGGATCGTCGCGGTCGCCCGGGACAGCCGCAGCACCCACCCCAATCCGCCGGACGGACCGAGGGCGCTGGACCGGGCCATGGAACGGGCGGCAAGGAACGCCGGGGCCACGAAGCCCGCTGAGGGCGATAAGCGCCGCAAGCGCAGCGGCAAGCCTGCAGACGCGCCACGCGCCAGCATGGACGAGATCGCGGATTTCTACGCCGGGCTGGTGAACGGGGATGGCTACCTGCCCTCCAACGCCATCTCGAACACCGTCCGCAGTGCCATGCTGGAGCGCGGGCTGGTGACGGCCGAACGGCTGCGAGAGCGGGGCGTGGCATGAGCATCTATTCTCGCTTCCCGAACGGGAACACCAGCACCCGCCGCGCGCTGGGCGTCCAGCAGGTGCTGGAATGGGCCTTTCGCACCGAGAAGGCGCGGCTGGAGCTGCCGGAACCTCCCGACCCCGAACGCGACGAAGGTCTGGGCTTCGGCCTCGAATACGTGCTGATGCAGCGGGCCGCGCTGGGCTGTCGCATCGACGGGGGCCGCTACAAGCCGGACAGCTCCGCCCACGAGGATGCCGAGGTCATCGCCGCCTGCGTCGCGGGCCTACCGACGTCGCTGGGCGGCACTCGCATGGCGATCCGCATCGCGGAACTGACCCGGGCTGGGATGACACCCGACTGGATGCCCGGCGCTGTGCCGCGCTGCGTGCCGGTCGAGATGAAGCGCAACCAGCATGGCGAACGCTCGATCACCATCCCGGTCGGCACAACGCGTGTGCTCTCGCGCGGCAAATGGCGGACGGTGGAACTGCGGGCCTGCCCGGTCACCTGGTCACCGCATCCCGACCAGATCGCCGCCGCGCATCGGCACTACGAGCACTGGTGGCTGGCGCTGGACTGGGTGCGGCAGGGTCTGCGCGACGGCGGCATGCTGCGAAGCATCGACGTCACCGATGCCATGCCGAAACGGCAACCGTGGGCGCGCCCGACGGGCCACGAACAGATCAGCAACAAAACAGTTTGACATTCGTGCCCGGGTTGACTCATAACCCAAGCATCGAAGACGAGCGCCCGGAGAACAGACCTTCTCAGGCGCTCTTCCGGTCAGATCCTCCAGCCCTACCCCTGTGCCATGGTTCCTCCCCGGCGCTGTCCGTATTCGGGGGGGCGCAGCGCGGAAGTTTGCCAGCGTCAGGCGATTTCACCGGGGAAGCCAGGCGGAATCCACCTGAGCCACCTGAGCGCCGTTTCAGTCATTAAAACAAGGCCTTGAGCATCCCGCGAGGGTGGATTCCTGCTGGATTCCGGCGGAATCCAGAAAGCCACCTGCGGGATCCACATCGCGGAAGCCACCGACACCGGAAGCCAGTCGGGATCCAGCCCGCCCGAAGCCACCCAAAACCACAGGACCACCCCGCCCCATGGACCTCGCCTTTGCGCCGCGCCAGATCGAGTTCTGGCCGATCGAACGCCTGCGCCCCTATGCCCGGAACGCGAAGATGCACGGGGCTGATCAGGTGGCGCGCATCGCCGCCAGCATGGCCCGTTTCGGCTGGACCGTGCCCTGCATGGTCGGGGACGATGGCGAGCTGATCGCCGGTCATGGCCGCGTGCTGGCGGCGACGGAGTTGGGGCTCAGCGAGGTTCCGGTGATCCGGTTCGGCCATCTCGACGAGGCGGAGCGCCGGGCCTATCGGATCGCCGACAACAAGCTGACGGAACTCGGCGACTGGGACGATGCGCTCCTGCGCGACGAGGTCGCGGGGCTGCTGGCCGAGGATTTCGACCTGTCGTTGCTGGGCTTCGCCGAGGACGAGCTGGAGGCCCTGCTGCAGGATCCGGACCTCGGCGATGATGGCGCGACAGAAGGCGAGGACGACATTCCCGAACCGCCCGTAGACCCGGTCTCGCTGCCGGGCGATCTCTGGATCATGGGCAGCCACCGGCTGATCTGCGGCGACAGCACCTCGGCAGATGTGGTCGCAAAGCTGCTCGGCGATGTCCGACCGCTGCTGATGGTGACCGACCCGCCCTATGGGGTCGAATACGATCCAAGCTGGCGCAACACGACCGGCGCATCAGCGACCAAACGCACCGGCAAGGTGCTGAACGATGACCGCGCCGACTGGCGCGAAGCCTGGGCGCTGTTTCCAGGCGATGTCGCCTATGTCTGGCATGGGGCGCTGCATGCCACCACCGTTGCCGACAGCCTGATCGCGGCCGGTTTCGACATCCGCTCGCAGATCATCTGGGCCAAGGACAGGCTGGTCCTGAGCCGTGGCGACTACCACTGGCAGCACGAACCCTGCTGGTACGCCGTGAAGAAGCGCGGCAAGGGCCATTGGGCCGGAGATCGCAAGCAGACGACGCTGTGGCAGATCGCCAACAAGGATCAGGATGCCGAGACTGTGCATGGCACCCAGAAGCCGGTCGAGTGCATGCGTCGGCCGATCCTGAATAATTCAAGCCCCGGACAGGCCATCTACGAGCCGTTCATGGGCTCCGGCACCACGCTGATCGCGACCGAGACCACCGGCCGGGTCTGCTACGGGATTGAACTGAACCCGGCCTATGTCGATGTGGCCGTGGCAAGGTGGCAGAACCTGACCGGCTGCGTGGCGTTGCTTGAGGGGGATGGGCGAGGTTTCAATGAAATAAAAGATACGCCGAACGATACATGATCAACTCCACCGCTTCTGCCAAGTATGCTTCAGGCGGGATTGAGTTCCGCGTCTATTGCTTCGCAGAGCGCCGCAACTTCGAACTCAGCGATCCATGCGTCGTCGCTGCTGCGGGCTGACGGAACGCCAATTATCAGAATATGCTTGGAAGAGGCTT
>RRZU013023327.1_pt1 | contig 12586 bp, 9 predicted proteins | sample 2165561 | NCBI WGS metagenome assembly RRZU01 (sample SAMN10456909, study PRJNA506462) | wastewater metagenome | isolation source: wastewater sludge | place: USA: Moscow, Idaho | reverse complement strand
GATGGCTGTTTCGACGCCATCCTGAAACTCGCCGACCCTGTCGGGCAGAATGGCAATCCCACGCTCTCCTTTTGCCCAGTCGCCTGCAGGCAGGTTATGAAGAACCTGAGTCAGGCCGTAGCGGGAAAGTTGTTCAGCAAGTTGCTCTTTTGGGTACGCATACGGGAAAAGATACTCGACCCCCTGGAATCCAGAGTCTTTGGCTGACTTGAATCGTTGGAGGAAATCGACCTCGTTGAAAAGCATGGTGAGATTTGCTGCGAACTTGGGCATGTGATTCTCCTGAATTAAACAGTTCCGCTTCATCCAGATTGGTTATGTTGTCTTTTATAAGCGGTGACTAAATCAGTCATAGCAATAAGCTTGCCATCTTGAAAAAAAATCATTGGCTTGCGATTTCGGGCTGCAGAGGGTGGTCTGTTTGTTCTTAAGTGCATGCAGATGTTGCGTAATGCAACTTTTTATAATATTTTGCATCTATCGGGCGGGTGCCTGTGATAGGCCAGCAAGAGGAGCGGGTAACGCTTGGTCAGTTGAAGTTGCTGATTTTTGTTGACCATTCAGAAGGTAAAGTGGGTGAAAATATAAAAAATCAGTTGTGTGTTTGATTCGGCTAGCAATCGGGTTTTGTTGTTGAACGCGGCTGTGCAGTCAATGGAGAATTGCTTTTTTTAAGCCTAAATTTCAATTGAGATCAATCATGAAAGAAATTGCGATTATCACACCGATTGCTTCAATGGCGGAAATTGCTCAGAGAGTTGTTGATGAAAATGGCTATTCTGATGTGGAAGTTATTGGTGGGGATCTGAATCTATGGAAGGGGCTTGAGGCAGCGCGTCGCGCGGTAGAAAACGGAGCAAAAATTGTTATTTCAAGAGGTGGAACATACGATCTGATTAAGTCTGAAACAAACATTCCAATTGTTGAAATAGTTGTAACTGCTTACGATTTAATTGAGAGCTTAAAATTAGTTAAGGAGGTTGATGAAGTTGATGTGGTGGGTGTTGTCGGGTATGGGAATGTTATATCCGGGGCGCAAACTGTCGCTGAGGTCATGGGTTTGAAGGCTGTATGCCTTGAGATCAGAGATGACCTGGACATTGCCTCGGAGGTTGAGGTCCTGGTCCGTCAGGGGGTCAAGGTTTTTGTTGGCGATGGAAATGTCCAGGATGCCGTTGCAAAACACAATTGCAAGTCATATCTGGTCAAGTCTGGTGGGCATGCTTTGCGTGATTCAGTAGAGAATGCACGAGGGATTCTTTTTGCGTCAAAAAAAGAAAAAGAAAGGGCTCAGCAGTTTTCTACAATAATCGACTTTGTGCACGACGGTGTAATTGCCATCGATAGTTCTGGTGTTGTGACTGTTTTTAACAGTGCTTCAGAAAAAATCACTGGATACAGCAAGAAAAAGGTTGTCGGGAAGAAAATAACAGACATCATTCCTGAAACAAGATTGCTTTCAGTTTTGGAGACGGAACGGGCAGAAATTGGAGATATCCAGCGTCTGAGTGACGAGACGGTGATCGCCACAAACCGTGTTCCAGTGATTGTCGATGGCGAAGTAAGGGGGGCGGTTGCCACCTATCAAGATATTACAGAGGTGCAACGACTAGAGCAGCGGATCCGTATCCGGCTGTCTGAAAAAGGGTTTCTAGCACAATATGGATTTGACGATATCATTCATGAAAGCCGGGCGATAGCTGAATGCATCAGAACGGCTAAACAGTTCGCAAACTACGATACTTCAGTTCTGATCTGCGGGCCGTCCGGGGTAGGTAAGGAGCTTTTTGCGCAAGGAATTCATGGTTCTAGCTCGCGAAAAAACTCACCGTTTGTGGCTATTAACTGTGCTGCACTTCCTGAATCGCTCATTGAAAGCGAACTCTTTGGTTATGTGGAAGGTTCGTTTACCGGTGCGTCACGAAAAGGTAAGCCAGGCCTTTTTGAAATGGCTCACGGCGGAAGTATCTTCCTGGACGAAATCAGCGAATTGCCTTTGTTGCTGCAAGGGCGGCTGCTGCGCGTTCTGCAAGAAAAGCAAGTGATGCGCATCGGCGACAATAAATTGATTCCTGTTGATGTCAGGATTATTTGTGCGACAAATAGAGACTTGCGCAACCTGGTAGGTCAGAATCTATTCAGGGGGGATCTTTATTTTAGGATTGCCATTCTCGAGTTATTCATTCCGCCGCTTAGCGAGCGGGAAGAAGACATCAGGATACTCAGCCAGTATTTTGTTGAAGAGTATTCTCGTCGCTATCGCAAAGGCGATATAGTTCTTTCCAGTGAAGCGCTTGACTGGTTGTGCCGCTATGCCTATGAAGGGAATGTGCGTGAGCTGCAGGGAATGATTGAACGGGCGGTTGTCATCTGCGACGAAGGTCCCATTTCCGTGCAGGATCTGATGGTTAAGCGCAGTGGAGGTTTTGTAGTCCAAGTGGACGGATTGAATCAATTTTTTTCCACAGGGTGTTCGCTTAAGCATGTGGAAAACGAATATATCGAGTATGTCTACAAAAAAACAAACGGCTCAATCAAGGAGTGCAGCTCAATTCTTGGCATAGATCGAACAACGCTCTGGCGGCGAATCAAGGAAATTCGTGGGGGGTGACCTTGTACACCAACTATCAGTCATTCTTTAGTTGCCTGAGTTGTTCCCAACGCATCGCAACGATCGCGCCGTTTTCGAATGTGAACCATTTATTCCAGTCGGACACGCTATCCCCTGTTCTTACTGTGCATTCCACCTCGATTATTCCAGATCCGTCCGTTGTATTGTTTTTGAGCATGGTCATTCTGACAGTATCTTCGTCGTATTGTTGCTTGATGTAGTCGATGGCTTTATGCAACAGTTGATTCTCGTTCATGTTCAGCCTCAAAAAAAATGCCTGTGAAGGGGGTCGTCTTCACAGGCTGAAAATCAAACTTGCTATTCGCTGGCGCGGGGCAATCAGATTATGCGATTGATTTTTCTTCAATAATCGCTGATTGCTCGATGGATTCCGATTTTCCGTCAACGCCACGTGCCCTCTGCCATTTGTCAATCAGAATTACGGCGAAGGGGCACATGATTGCTGTCGATAATGTGGAGATCGAGATCTGGAGCGTGGCGATCGCAGCGATGTCTTTGTAAGCTTGGGCTTCGGCTGCGCTCATGGCACCTGTACCTGCAGCGACCGCTGCGGCGGCAGCAATGGCGGCGGGCGTGCCTACTGCATTGCCTGCCGTTGAGGCTTCCGCCCAGGGGCCGATCACGCTTTTCTCGCGGAAAACCCAATACCAGAAGTGTCCGGCTGCACCGGTCAGCAGGACTGTCATGATGCCTAAGGCTAGCCCGCCAGCAAGTACAGATGGGTTGAGGAATGTGGCAAAGTTCATTCCGGCACCCAGTGCAAAGGCAAAGAAGGGGACTGGCAAGGTTTCCCCGGGCTTCAGAAAGGCGCGTAAGTCCGGATCAAGGTTTCCGAGAAGCATGCCTATGGCGATGGGGAGAAGGACGGCGATAAAAGCAATGAACGGGAAATTTGAGCCCAGCATGCCGAGTGCCATGAGGGTGAAGAACGGTCCGTCATTCAAGGATAGGACCGACAATGCGCCGACGTCAGAACGGTTGCCGAACTGTCCGGTAAGGGCGCCGTACATTCCCCCGTTTCCGTTCGTCAGTGCGGCAATGATGGCCATCGCCGAAAGACCAAGGAATCCGTTGAACATGTCGCCAGACAAGTGCCCCCAGAGAAAGCCCACGCCCAAGCCGACGAAATATTTCGAGGTCGTGAGAATGATCCCTTTTTTCATCGCCACGCCGCCGACTCGCAGATTCATTTGGCTGCCGCAACAGAATAGAAAGCAAGCGATCAGCGTGAGTGCGCCGGTTTTGAACAAGGCTTCAGAAAAACCCCCAATGCGGAGAAATTCGTAATAGCCGCCTTTTTGCGCCGGGACGCCAAGCCATTTCAAAATGTCCATGATGAACTGAATGTGCATCTGGTCAATGCTATTAAGAAGAGCTCCTAACATCAGCGGTACAACCATCATCCCGCCCGGAACCTTCTGGATTGTTTTCATGATCTGCATAATCCAACTCCCTCCGTGGTATCACTGATTGATCTCGAGCTTATGCGCCTTGGGACTTCCTGAGCTGCCATGCTGTTTTTTCTCCCGTCTGTGCCCCTTTGAGGAGTTGCTGCGAGAGCGTTGCGCAACTCTCCCAGCAATAATGATGCCAATCGAAACCCTTTGCTTGCGGCGGTATAAAGTGGGCTTGTGCGTGTTCTTTGATGAAAATTGCTACATTGCTGATGTATTTTGCACGCTCAATGACTGGTCAGAGCCGGTACCGGGCTTGGCCTGCATATTGTGTATACGATGGGGCGTCGCCACGGAGGAGCGCTGACCCTTGTCCGCGAGCCTGGGCAAGGCTTGACTGTCACGATCAGTTTGCCGGGTTGCATCGTCGCCGCCTGAAAAGGGCGTTTCGAGCCCGCTGGGGCCGGCCCTACCGCTTAAAGCAGCACTGAAGAAGTTGGCGAACAGGATGCCGCGCACGGTGGCGGGCGCGCAGCGACCAAGGCATATCAAGACGACAGGGGCGAGTAGCGGATAACCTGCCGATAGCCACTCCCGCCTGCGCAACTGTTTATGTGGCGTTTCCTTGGGTGTGGTAAAGGTGTCGGCGTGCCAGGCGTACTCCGGCCCAGACACTGATGGCGGCAATTGGAATGGCCCAGCCGGTGACGATTTCAGGCTCCAGGTGCCAGCCTGACGCTTTGAGCGCCTTGGCGGCGTAAGCGACGAGACCGACCGCGTAGTAGGTCAGTACGCCAACCGAGAGCCCTTCCACCGTCAATTGCAGGCGGAGTTGCAGCGCGGCGCGGGTGTCCATGCTGGCGAGCAGGGCGCGGTTCTGTTCCTCATGCTGGACTTCGACGCGGGTTCTGAGCAGGGTGCTGGTGCGCTGGATGCGTGCGGCGATCCGGTCTTGCCTGGCGACTACCGTGTCGCAAGTCTCCATCGCCGGCGCCAACCGGTGTTCCATGAATTCCTGGAACGGTTGCAGGCCGGGGAAGCGTTGTTCCCGTAGTTCGGCGATCCGGCGCTCCACCAGGTTGTAGTAGGCGCTTGAGGCCGAGAGCCGGTACTGGCTCTGCGCCACCAGATTTTCCAGGGCGCTTGCTTGTGCTGCCAGCTCGTGCAGCAGTTCGCTGGCATCGTGCTCTGGCTGGTCCATTCTTGCGGTGATGCTGCGCAGCGCATTGCTCAGGGCGTCGAGTCGCGGCATTTGTTGCTTCGCTTCGGGGAGCGAGAGCAGGGCGAGCATCCGGTAGGTCTCGATTTCGAACATGCGTTGCAGCATTCGTCCTGTTTGCAGAGGTTCCATGCCGCGATCGATCAGAACGAAACGCGAGAACCCGCTGCTGGCCCGGGGATCAGGGTGCAGGCGCAGATCGGTAAAGGCGCAGCCGAGCCCGCCGGCAATCTCTCCGCCGATCAATTCGTTGCCGGAAAACAGGCGTGCCGAAATGCCGAGTGCAGAGTTATCGACCGGGGTTTCGCGCAGCAGCACGGCGTGCAGTGCCACCAGGAGTTGCCCGGGAACGCTTTGCAGCCAGTCCGGCGGGATGCGATCGAGTGCCGTGCGGGTGAAATCGAGTTCGTCCTCTGCCGGCTCGATGAAGGTGTAGCGCACGAACTCGGTGTGCAGCGACCAGCGGATGATGAGCTTGTCGATGATCCCGGTGTAGTACGCCCGCCGTGTGTCCGGCTCCGGGGCCCCCATTCGCTTGGCGAGCCGGATGATGGCTTCCAGCTGGCCGCTGTTGTTGCGGTCGAAAAACAGGGTCAGCGAACTGAGCCTCGCCGGTGCCCGAATGGGGGCAGGGGGGCGGGCATGCACTTCGTCATTGAGCTCGTCGCGTCGGGGATGGGGCGTCAGCAACTCGGTCATGAGGTTCTTCAGCCTTAAATCGCGTTGCAGGGCAGAAGTGCACAGTGAATGTGACGGGGCACTGAACACTGGGGGAGTGGTGAGTATTCTCGTCCCGTTCGTCTCTCGTCAACCTGTATTTTCCGCTGCAATCAGCCATTGCGTTGCAGTCGGGATGCGATGGCCAGCGTGTTTCGAGCTTGGCCGTGGTCGCCTGGGAGGTGCGGCGGCGATGTGGCAAGGGGGGTTGGAGAGGGGCTTCGTCTACATCACGGTGTGCGGTTGCTCAACGATCCGGTGGTAGATCATGCTCTGCAGAACCAGCGTGTCGGTTGGCTGGAGATCGACGAATTCAAGCCCGTGGTGGTAAAGCTTCCGACCGTTCGGCGCAGTCCCGTCTTCGTCGGGGAACTGGCTGCGTACCACCGCACTGACCTGGAGCAAGGTGTCGATGGCGTGCAGGTTGATGCGGAAAGAAAGGTGGATCGTCTCGCCTTTGGCGGCGATGGGCTGCGTGCTGTCAAGCAGTGCGCCGCTGCAACTCAGGTTGGTGATCATGCCAGAGTTTTTCTGGTCAGGGGCAAGTAGCGTGGCGACGGAGCAGATGATTTTGGTCCGGACGCGCGGTGCTTTGCGAATGACCATGCCCTTCACTTCTTTGGGGAAGGAAAGGTGTACGTACTCGAACGGGACATTGATGATTTTGCTGACCGAGGTCTGGAACCCGAAAGCGTTTTGACTCGTGAACACGCGGATTACGATCGGATCGTTTTCAAGCAGTTTGATGCGCAGTCCATTCGCTTCGCGCGGGGGAGTGACCAGCAGGCTCAGCTGGCTGACGTAGCCGATCAGCTTGACGATTACCCGTTCGCTGGAGAGCAGTTCAGGAAGCTGCATCTGGAGGCGGTCGCCAACTTTCAGCTTCATGGCCTCGAAGGGGTAGACGGTGTTTTCGCTGTCGCTGTTTTCAGGCAGCCTGCTCGTGCTTTCGTCGTTATCGGCTTGTCGGCAGGGTTGTTGCGCGAGCAGTATCTGGAGTTGCTGCGGCGTTTCGATAACCTCGTTCGCGCTGGCCAGGCGGTTTCCTTCGCGATCGTAGAGGTTCCACGGGAGTGGTTGGCCAATCTGCAGCTCTTCGAGGGTGACCGGGGCTTGGTTCATTTTTTGGTGGTTGTCTTGGTGTTTTCCCTGGGCCGCCATTCTACCGTACTCAAAGTGCTCGTTCGCGCCGGAAGCGGAGGGCAGGGAGGTCGGCCAGGTCGTCGTGCAGGCGGCACCCGCAACCCTCGGAGAGCTTGGTGATTAGCCGGAGGGGAGAATCTGGTTAAGCAGGCGTTGCCGACTGTGTCGAATGTGCTCACGCATGGCCTGTTCGGCGCCGTCCGGATCGCGGGCGTGGATGCGGTCGATGATCGCGTGGTGTTCGCTTGCGGTGATGTGTGCCGTGTTGTCCGGTTGGCGTATGCCGTGCAGGCGATAGAGGCGGAGCAGGGAATACAGATCTTCGCAGAGCAAGCGGCGTATCCAGTGGTTGCGGCTGCCTTGGGCGATCTGGCGATGGAAGTCGTTGTCCAGGCCGCTGGCGAACATGGTTTCAGAACCTTCGCTGATCAGTTGCTCGATGCGTGACGCGGTTTCGCGCAGCTGGCGGATTTCCGGGCCGGTCATGTGTTCGGCGGCTTGCCGGCAGGCCATGCCTTCAAGCGCTTCGCGCATGGACAGGAGTTGGTCGATGTCGTCGAGCGAGAGCTGCACCACGCGAACCCCGGCGTGCGGGATACGTTCAAGCAGGCGGCGCCCCTCCAATGTGCGGATGGCTTCGCGCAGCGGGCCACGGCTCACGCCAAGGGCGTCGGCCAGTTGCTGTTCGCGTAGCCGGCTGCCTGCGGGGAGTTCGCCGCGCATGATCAGTTCTTCGAGACGAGCGACGGTGTCGTCGATCATGACGCGGCTGGAAAGCAGGGGTTTGTCTGGGCTCATGCAGCGAATATAGCACTTGGTTGACGATTGCTTCAAATTGTCTACAATCAGGCGGGTCGTCTACAGGAGGTCTTGCTGTCATGTCATCAGTTAATGAATCAACAATCAATATTCTGGTGCCCGTCGGGGCACTGGGTCTCGGGGTCAAGGAGAGCGACGTGTTCGCCCGGCTTGGCGAAGCGCATGCCATTGCGTGTGATGCGGGGTCGACCGACAGTGGCCCGGCCTATCTGGCCACCGGGGTTGTGAAATATTCGCGCGATTCAATCAAGCATGACCTGTCGATTCTGATGCGGGCCCAGGCCAAGGCCGGGATCCCGCTGCTCATCGGCTCGTGCGGCACGTCAGGCGGGGATCTGGCACTCGAATCGACACGCGATGTCGCTCTTGAAATCGCTCGTGAGCATGGCCTTACGCCGCGCATTGCGCTGATCTACTCCGAACAGTCGGCAGAGAACATGATTGCCAAGGCTCATGCCGACAAGATCCGTCCACTTCCTCCGATGACCGGCTGTGATCCGGAAGTCTTCAATACCTGCGACCACATCGTTGCCCTGATGGGGCCGGAGCCTTACATCGCAGCGCTCGAGGCGGGTGCCGACATCGTCTTGGGCGGCCGGTCGACCGACTCGGGCGTGCTGGCCGCAGTACCGCTGATGCGCGGTGCTGGCCCTGCACAAGCGTGGCATGCGGGCAAGATTGCCGAGTGCGGCTCTTTGTGCACCACCCACCCCCGTGAGGGCGGTGTCCTGATCCGGGTGGGCAAGGACGATTTCACGGTCGAACCCCTGGGGATGAACAACCAATGTACGGTGGAGACGATCGCCGCCCACATGCTCTACGAGAACAGCGATCCTTTCATGCTGCACGAACCGGGGTGCATTCTCGATGCGACCGAGGCGCGCTACGAAGCCGTCGATACGCGCATCGTGCGCGTGACCGGCTCGCGGCTCATCGAGCAGCCTTACACCATGAAGCTGGAAGGAGCGCGCGGTAGCGGCTACCAGACGATGATGCTGGTCGGCATTCAGGAGCGCGATGTGCTCGCTGAGTTGGACCGGTTCATGGCGCAGATGCAGGAAGTGCTGACCAAGCGGGTGAATGACAACATGGGGAGCCGGGCCGGGGAATTCGACATTTCCCTGCGTGCCTACGGCTGGAATGCTGTTTGCGGGCGCAAGCTGCCGGCGGATACCCCGGTGCCGCGCGAAGTTGGCTTGATGTTCGTGGCGACGGCGGCAACGCAGGAAATCGCCACGCAGATCGCCAAGACCTGTAATCCCTGGTTCTTCCATCTGCCGCTTAATGCCTGTCAGGAACTGCCAAGTTATGCCTTTCCGTTTACGCCGGCTGAAGTGGAGTGCGGGCGGGTGTATGAATTCCGTCTGAACCATGTCGTGCATGTCGATGGGCCGATGGAACTCGTCCGCACCGTGTTTATTGATACCAAGGAGAACGTTCATGCCTAAGGTGAGCGAAGTTTGTAGCCATGTGCGCTCGAAAAATGCCGGCCCTTTCTGGATTACCCTCGATTTGTGGTTCCCGGACCGGCAGGCCTTTGATCGCTACAGCGCTTCACCGGCCCTGACACCGGCGGCGATTGGGGTGCTTTACGGGGTCGATCCGGTGCAGGTCAAATATTTTTCCGTGCCCAATCTGAATGTCGTCAAAATTTCCTATCCACGCCTGCAAGCCCAGGGGGGCGCGCTGGAGCGCGATATGCACGGCGGGCAGCAGTTCCTGCGGGTGTTGGACGTGGAACTTTAACCTCAGGAACACTGGGTTCGGATGCCGATGCCGCTGACCAGGGGGGCTTTTGCCTGGATGATGGCGGTGAGGTAGTCCGCTGGCCACGAATGGCACGACGGGCGCGCAGGCGTGGCCTGCCGTGCCATTCACGTAACGAACGGTGCTTAGTTACGCTATCCGTCATCTGCTATACTTCGCGGCTTATTAAAACGGCACCGGCTTCTCTTGGGTGTCAGGCACGGATCTGGGTTACCTTTTGATTCTTTGTGGAATTTGCTGGTTCGGCGACATGAGTTACTGGCTACCACAAGCGAAAGGCGAACGCGGGTTCGCCTTTTTTATCCCTTAAAAAACCAATCGAGCCAGTAGGCACCTATCATGTTCGACGCTGTACGTAACAACAAACGAATCGTCCAGATCTTCCTAGGTCTGATCGCGCTGCCCTTCGCTTTCTTTGGTGTCGATTCCTATGTCCGGAATGCCGGGGTCGGGAGCGACGTCGCCAGCGTGGGCAAGACCAAGATCACTGTGCAGCAGTTCGAGCAATCCATGCGCGAGCGCCAGGATCAAATGCGCCAATCGCTCGGTGCCTCCTTCCAGCCGGAGATGATGAACTCGCCGGCCGTGCGCCAGACGGTACTCAATTCCTTGATCGACCAGCGACTGTTGCTGCTCGAAGCCGATAAAAGCAATCTGCAGGTTGGCAACGCGGCGCTCACAGAGGTGATTCGCCGCATCCCGACCTTCCAGGAAGAAGGGAAGTTCTCGCTGGCGCGCTACGAGGCCGTGCTGCGCAGTCAAGGGATGTCCCAGCAGCAGTTCGAGGCCAACCTGCGGCAGGATTTGACCTTGCAGCAACTGTTCGGCGTCGTCGGCGAAGCCTCGCTGGTCGGCAATACGCAGGCCGAAGCGCTGCTCCGCATCCAGACCGAGGAACGGCGCTTTAGCGAGATCTTCTTCCTGCCCGAGCAGTATGCCGGCAAGGTCAAGATCGAAGCCGATGCCGTACAGAAATACTATGACGAGAATCCGGCGCAGTTCCAGGTGCCTGAACAGGTCAAGGCGGAATACCTGACCCTCTCGCTCGACAGCTTGCTGGCGCAGACCACGGTGAACGAGACCGATGTCAAGGCGTGGTACGAGGCGCACACGGATCGGTACCAGCAAGCGGAGGAACGGCGTGCCAGCCACATCCTGATTACGGCTGATAAAGATGACGACAAGGCCCGTGCCAAGGCGGAGGAAGTGCTGGCCGACGTCCGCATGTCGTCGGCTAGGTTGGCGGAACTGGCGCGCAAGTATTCGCAGGACCCGGGCAGTGCGCAAAAAGGCGGCGATCTTGGTTTCTTCGGTCGCGGGATGATGGTCAAGGCCTTTGAAGACACCGTGTTTACGCTCAAGGATGGTGAAACGTCGGATGTCGTCAAGTCCGATTTCGGCTATCACGTCATTCGTATTACCGGTATCAAGCCGGGCAAGCAGCGCCCGCTGGCTGAAGTGCGGAGCGAGATCGAGAATGAACTCAAGCGTCAGTCGGCGATGCGCAAGTTTGCGGAAGCCGCTGAGGCGTTCAATAACACCGTCTACGAGCAGTCGGACAGCCTGCAACCGGCGGCTGACAAATTCAAGCTCAAGGTGCAGAAAAGCGGCTGGCTGAACAAGGAAGTCGACCCGAGTCAGGCAGCCTTGCTGGGGCCGCTCGCGAATCCCAAAATCCTGAAGGGGCTGTTCTCGGAAGATTCGATCAAGCATCGCCGCAACACCGAGGCCGTGGAAGTGGCACCGAACACGCTCGTCGCGGCGCGCGTTGTCGAGCATCATCCGGCTGAGTTGCGCCCGTTTGCCGAGGTCAAGGGCGAGGTTGAAAAAATCCTCCGCTCGCGCGAGGCGGCGCGCCTGGCGCGTGAAGCGGGCGAAGCCCGTCTCGCGGAACTGCGCGATGGTACCGACAAACAGAACTGGTCGCCGGTGCGCAGCGTGACCCGTCTGCAGGCCCGCCAATTGCCCCCGCAGGCGATCCAGGCGCTGTTCAAGGCCAATGTCGACAAGCTGCCGGCCTATACGTCCGCTGATCTCGGCGCTGGCTACGTGATCCTCAAGATCGTCAAGGTCGAGCGCCCGGAAAAGATCGACGAGGCCATGCTCAAGTCCTTGCAGCAGCAGTTTGCCGAGATCGTCGGTCAGGAAGATATGTCGGCCTACCTGTCGGCTTTGCGTCAACGCTACAAGGTCGAAATCAACAAAAGCGCCATCGAACGCGAGCGCTGATCGCCACTTTGCCGGACGTCTGCGCTACGGGGGCAGACGTCAGCGCGGCGGAGGCGAGCGCGCAGGTCGCTCTGATTTACCAAAACAAACGCCGCCGGAGCAGAAACTCCGGCGGCGTTTGTTTTTTTCCTGCGGCAGTCGCTTGGCAGCTTAGGCCGGCATCGGATCCGCGTTACCGAGTGCCGTGGTATTCAGACCGCCGTCAACGTACATGATTTCGCCGGTGATGCCGCTCGCCAGGTCGGAGAGCAGGAAGGCCGCCGCATTGCCGACTTCCTCGATGGTCACGTTGCGCCGCAGCGGCGCGTGGTGCGAGTTGTAGGCCAGCAGTTTGCCGAAGTTGCCGATGCCCGAGGCTGCGAGCGTCTTGATCGGGCCGGCCGAGACGGCGTTGGCGCGGACGCCCTGCGGGCCGAGGCAGAAGGCCAGGTAGCGGGTGGCTGCCTCGAGGCTGGCCTTGGCCAGGCCCATGGTGTTGTAGTTGGGCATGGTGCGCTCGGCACCGAGGTAGGTCAGGGCGAGCAGGGCCGGGTTGTTGCCCTTCAGCAGGAGCGGACGGGCCGCCTTGGCCAGTGCCGGGTAGCTGTACGAGGAAACGTCATGTGCGATGCGGAACGCGTCGCGGGTGATGCCGTCGAGGAAGTCGCCTTCGATGGCTTCGGTCGG
>RRZU012618235.1_pt1 | contig 12586 bp, 10 predicted proteins | sample 2165561 | NCBI WGS metagenome assembly RRZU01 (sample SAMN10456909, study PRJNA506462) | wastewater metagenome | isolation source: wastewater sludge | place: USA: Moscow, Idaho | reverse complement strand
CTGCATCCTTGTATAGTCTTTGCGGTATGCCATTCGTTGACTTTATGAACATCAACTTCAGCACTGTCAAGAGCGGAGTCAATACCTATAGCCGACATAAGACCGGAACAAGCATAAGTATATCCGTTATGAAGCGAACCATGAAGATGGTGGATGACCTAAAGCTGCCGAGAAGCGATATGCGTACTGTTGAAGGCTACCGCCAATACCAATCGCGTCTGCGCCATTTTAACTCGTGCATTTCGCGCCTTGCTGCCAGTTTGGGTATTACCAGTCGCGTGTCCTCATATACGCTTCGCCATTCGTGGGCTACAGCAGCTCTACGCAATCATGTTCCCGTGGAACTTATCAGTGCGGCGCTCGGCCATCGTAGTATAAGGACTACGCAGATATACCTCGGTGGTTTTAGTGCAGCCGAAATTGGTGCTGCAAACACTAAAATCTGCCGATGTATTGGTGCTGTATAGTATGAAAAAAACTAGGTGAAAAATAGCCGTTACTTGTGAAGTAACGGATTCTGAAGCACTAGAAAAATAAAAGGCAATCCGTTATTTTATCGTTATACGGTAAATCAGAAAGCGTTGTATATAATTCTTAACATGCAGTCTCTCTTGCAGAAAAACAAAAAATATGATAAAATAAGAATACTATCGGATTTTCTCGACAAGTATGATGATGAGAATTTATCGCATTAAATAAAGATATAACTTAATTTGAAGGCCGTAATGATGTCGCAGCAGCGACATCATTTATAAACAAAGATTCGTGAGAACCGAGGCCTATCTTAATATTACTTGAATTAGATAGAAAATAGAATCTATCGTTCCCTGTTATATGAGTCGTTTTAACAGGGAAACTCACACAGTCGTGTGTGTACTCCGAAAGCCTTTCCCCGTGATGGGGAGAGGCCTTTTTTAATTAGTCACTATACGTATATTCATGGGAAATAAAAACAAAGATAGCGGGAATAAAAAATTATTCCTGTTCCTTTGCTCTTTGTAAAGCATCTCTTTTAAGTTGTGCAGTAATTCTTTTAGCTTTCACATTTACATCTTTAATATTCTTCTTTCTGTAATAGCTTCTTGCTCCATCACTATCACTCAACACCAAAGAGTCTTCACCCAGATAATCAATGTTGCATGTATCGTTTCTAGGGTTTGTTGTGGTAATAGTGTTGTTCTTATTGAAAACAGGAGTAGCACTTACTACGACAAGTTTGCCATTCCAAATATGCCACCCCGTAAAATATCCTAATTGTGGATAAACCACAGGACTCTCATCTTCAAGAGAACTTTGCGAACTTACATATCCTACGCTTTGTGCAGTCCATTGTCTTTTAAGCCAGAAACCATATTCGCGAGGTACAAGATAAGTCTGCTTGATGGAATCAGGCATATTTTTCATTATACGCTTTTGAAGTTTTTTGCTCATGTTTTCGTAGTTGCGCATCTTTGGCATGACCACGTAGCACCATATTCCTTTTAATTCGTCTAGATTGATAACTTCGTCGGCAACATGCTTGTCGTGTTTGTTCAAAACAACACCAATCCAGTCTCCAACATGTATGCTGCCTAATACACGTTTTTTATTGTAAGCATCAATGATATCATATTTAATTGGATCGCTTCCATCGTTTGGAAGCAGTAGTATTGTTGAGTCATTGCATCCTTCGCAGGCAAGTCCATAAACAGTCTTGTCACCGTTCATTTTCATTTCATCATTCGTATGTCCCGCGATAGGGTCGGTTTTACCATTATCCTTATTGTTACAGGCTGTTGTAGTCAATAAAACAGCAGATATTATGGCGAATAGTTTCAATTTCATAACATAATAAATTTTGTGCAAATATAAAGGAATAATTGTAAAAAATGGATGTAATGGTGGTGTTTTTGGAATTTTTTATCTAAATTTGCACGCTGATAAGCCACAGGGGTCTGTAATGATCTGGAACTATGGCTATATCTTATTTGTTTATAATAAAATCAACTATAAATATAATATGGGAAAGAAAATTCAGTTCAGTCTCGTTTACCGAGATATGTGGCAGAGTTCAGGCAAGTTCCAGCCTCGCAAAGATCAGCTAGAGCGTATAGCTCCTGTTTTTATTGAAATGGGTTGTTTCGCTCGTGTTGAAACTAATGGTGGTGCTTTCGAGCAGGTAAACCTTCTTGCTGGTGAAAACCCTAATGAAGCAGTACGTGCTTTTTGCAAACCTCTAAATGAGGCGGGCATCAAGACTCACATGCTTGACCGTGGTCTTAACGGACTTCGTATGTATCCAGTTCCAGATGATGTACGTGCGCTTATGTATAAAGTAAAGCATGCTCAGGGAACAGATATAACTCGTATATTTGACGGTTTGAATGATGTTCGTAATATCATTCCTTCTATAAAGTGGGCTAAGGAAGCTGGCATGACAGCACAGGGTACTCTATGTATCACAACATCTCCTGTTCACACATTGGAATATTATTCAAAGATTGCCGACCAACTTATTGAAGCTGGTGCTGAAGAGATCTGTCTTAAGGATATGGCTGGTGTAGGTCAGCCTGCACTTCTTGGTAAACTGACAAAGGCTATCAAGGATAAGTATCCTAACATTATTATAGAATATCATGGACATTCAGGTCCAGGTCTTTCTATGGCTTCTATTCTTGAAGTTTGTAACAATGGTGCAGACATCATTGATACTGCTATTGAGCCATTGGCATGGGGTAAGGTTCATCCAGACGTAATATCTGTATTGAGTATGTTGAAGAATGAAGGTTTCGATGTACCTGAAATCAACATGAATGCATATATGAAGGCTCGTGCACTTACTCAGGAATTCATTGATGAGTGGCTTGGATATTTCATTAACCCTGCAAACAAGATTATGTCTTCTTTGCTTCTTGGTTGTGGACTTCCTGGTGGTATGATGGGTTCTATGATGGCAGACTTAGGTGGTATTCGCCAGACTATCAACAACCTTCGTAAGAAGAAGGGCGAGGAAGAAATTTCTTTGGACGATATGCTAGTGAACCTCTTTAATGAAGTTGAATATGTATGGCCACGTGTTGGATATCCTCCATTGGTAACTCCATTCAGTCAATATACAAAGAACATCGCATTGATGAATCTTCTTACAATAGAGCAGGGTAAAGGCCGCTTCGTGATGATGGATGATTCTATGTGGGGTATGATTCTTGGTAAGAGTGGTAAGATTCCTGGAACAATTTCTCCAGAGTTGGTAGAGTTGGCAAAGAAGCAGGGACGCGAGTTCACTGATGCTGATCCTCATACATTGTTGACAAATGCTCTTGATGACTTCAAGAAAGAGATGGACGAGAATGGATGGGATTACGGTAAGGACAACGAGGAACTCTTTGAACTTGCTATGCATCCAGAACAGTATCGTAACTACAAGAGCGGTCAGGCAAAGAAGAACTTCCTTGCAGACTTGCAGAAGGCTAAAGATGCCAAACTTGGTGCAAAAATAAGCATTGAAGAGGCTACAGCATTCAAGCATGCTAAGGCTGATGCTATTGTAGCTCCTGTAAAGGGACAAATTTTCTGGGAATTCCAAGGCGAAGGTGAAGCAGCTCCTGCTGTTGAGCCATTTATCGGTAAGGAATATAAAGAAGGTGATGCATTCTGCTATATCTGCACTCCTTGGGGTGAATTTGAGACAGTCAATGCTGCTCTTGGTGGCAAACTTGTAGAAATTAATGCAAAGCAGGGAACAAAGGTTAATAAGGGTGATGTCATCGCTTATATCCAGCGTCCTGAAGCATAATAGATAATATTACAATTTAAGATAGAGGGGATTGGGCTATGCCCTTTCCCCTTTTTTAACGTTTACCTATGAATTATCAGAATATTATAGATAAATATTATAACGAGGATAATCAATTGCGTTATATATTTATGACTCATAGCAAACTTGTAACTAAGCGTGCTCTAAAAATTTGTGACATGCATCCAGAATTGAATATAAATCGTAGATTTGTTGAAGAGGCTGCAATGCTCCATGATATAGGTATTATAAAATGTAATGCCCCTGGTATATATTGTTTTGGTAGTGAACCTTATCTGATACATGGCAGAATAGGTGCAGAAATGATGCGTGCCGAGGGATTTCCTGAACATGCCAGAGTGTGCGAACGACATACTGGAGCAGGAATAGGAAAAGAAGAAATAAAAAGATTAGGACTTCCACTGCCGTATGAGGACTTTCTTCCGGAGACGATTGAAGAGAAGGTGATATGCTACGCGGATAAGTTCTATTCAAAAACTCATCCAGAAGTAGAGAAGTCTATGGAAAAAGCCGAGAGAAGTCTTGCTAAATTTGGCGAAGATGGCTTAAAGCGCTTTAAGGAATGGGAAATGATGTTCGAATAAGGTTTAAAAAACAAAAAACTAAAGGTTAAGAATAGAAAACTAAAAACTTATTATTATCTTTGCAGACTGAATGAGGAAAATTTCGTTTATAGCAATTCTGTTGCTCGCTGTTATGTTTGTTATGGCGGGTTCTAACTTCCAATTATTTAAGAGGCACAAGAAGGCCTCTGTAGATTCAGTGGCTGTAAACGATTCTGTAAAAAGGGATTCTTTGGGGCGTGCGATTATTGACACAACTAAGATGGACTCTTTGCAGTTGGCTATCTATCATCATAATAAATTGATAGATGACTCTATACACCTTGATTCTCTTAACAAAAAGAAAAAGAATGGCATAGAATCTCCTGTAAACTTTTCTGCAAACGATTCTATGGTATATGATGCCCAGCATAAAGTAGCACATCTTTATGGATCTTCAAACGTGAAGTATCAGACAATGGATCTGAAAAGTGAGAAGATTGCTCTGAATATGGATAGTAGTATCGTTCATGCTACTGGCGTGTATAAGGATTCGACAAAGCAGCTAACAGGAACTCCTACATTCGCTATGGGATCGGATAATTACGAAAGTGACACCATGGCGTTTAACTTTAAAACAAAGAAGGGACTCATTCGCAATGTATATACCCAGCAACAGGAAGGCTTTTTGAGGAGTGAACTCTCAAAGCGCCATGATAATGGTGAAATATTTATGCAGCATGGACGTTACACTACATGTGACGAAAAACATCCAGACTTTTATATAGCCCTTTCTCGTGCAAAGGTGCGTCCTAATAAAGATGTGGTTTTCGGACCAGCCTATCTTGTGGTAGCCGATGTTCCGTTACCATTAGCTATTCCTTATGGATTTTTCCCTTTTACGAAGAGTTATTCAAGTGGTTTCATAATGCCAACTTATGGTGATGAAAGTACGCGTGGTTTCTATCTTCGCGACGGAGGATATTATTTTGCCATGAGTGATAAATGGGATTTGAAGTTGCTTGGTGAAGTTTATACGAAAGGTTCATGGGGTATAAGTGCTGCAAGCAATTATCGCCAACGATATAAATATAACGGCAGTTTCTATTTCAGTTATCAGGATACACAGACTGGTGACAAAGGTATGCCAGACTATACACAGCAGAAGAGTTTTAAAATTCAATGGAGTCATAGACAGGATGCAAAAGCAAACCCATTTAACAGTCTATCTGCAAGCGTAAACTTTGCTACTTCCAGTTATGAACATAACAATATGGGAAGTTTGTATAATCCACAGACGATGACACAGTCTACACGTACATCTTCTGTAAGTTGGAGTACAACATTTTCTAATATAGGACTTTCTTTGAGTAGCACTGCTAACTTGAGTCAGAATATGCGCGACTCAAGTATTGCAATGACATTACCAGACTTGAATATCAGTTTAAGTCGTTTCTACCCATTTAAGCGTGCTCATGCTGTGGGTAAGGAACGTTGGTATGAAAAAATAGCAATGAGTTATACTGGTCAGGTTAGTAACTCTATTTCTACAAAAGAAGATAAACTGTTGAAATCTAGTCTTATTAAAGACTGGAAAAACGGTATGCAGCATCAGATTCCAATAAGTGGTAGTTTCTCGCTGTTCAACTATATTAATATCAATCCATCATTCAATTTCACCGATCGTATGTATACCAATAAGGTGACTCGAACGTGGGATAAGACTGCACAAAAAGAAGTTGCTGATACTACGTATGGATTTCATAATGTATATAACTGGAATCTTAGCGTGAGTGCAAGTACAAAACTGTATGGATTCTGGACACCAAATAGAAAGATTTTTGGTGATAAAATACAAACGATACGCCACGTTGTCACACCAACTGTAAGTTTTAGTTATGCACCAGACTTCAGTGCTTCTAGATATGGATATTATGAGACTTATCAGCGTACAAATTCAGATGGATCTGTTGATTTAGTACAGTATTCACCATATCAGAATGGATTGTATGGTGTTCCAGGAGCAGGAAAGACAGGAAGTATTAGCTTCGGCCTTGATAATAATATTGAGATGAAAGTTAGGTCTGATAAGGATTCTACAGGATTCAAAAAATTGAGTTTGATTGATAATCTTGGTCTCAACATGTCATATAACATGGCAGCAAAAGAAAAGCCTTGGAGTGACCTGTCTATGAATATCAGACTGAAATGGTGGAAGAATTATACATTCAATATGAATGCTGTATTTGCATCTTATGCTTATGAGCTAGATTCGAATGGTAAACCTTATGTCGGAAATCATACTTATTGGGGTATGGGTAAGTTTGGACGTTTCCAAGGAATGTCTCAGAACATATCATACACACTGAATCCTGAAAAGATTAAGAAATTGTTTGGCGGTGGCGACGATACCAAAAAGGATGATGACAAGAAGAAAAAGAATAAAGACGAGGAAGGTATAGATACAGACATTGAGTCGAATGTTGACGAGACGATGATAGACGGTCAGCGCAAAGCAAATAAAAAGAAGGATACCAGTAAGGCAGCAACAGACGATGATGGATACATGATGTTCTCTATGCCTTGGTCACTTACATTCGGATATGGTATCACTATGCGCGAGAATACATCAGGAACTTTCAATACAAGCAGTATGCGCTATCCTTATAAGTTTACGCAGACTCTGAACTTTAGTGGAAACCTTCGTATTAGTGATGGCTGGAACATAAGCTTCTCTTCAGGTTATGACTTCGAAAATCATGACATCAGTATGACAACGGCAAGTTTACAGCGTGACCTTCATTGCTTTAACATGAGTTGTTCGGTCGTTCTTGCTCCTTATACAAGTTATAACTTTACATTCCGTTGTAACGCAAGTACACTTACCGATGCATTGAAATATGATAAACGAAGCGGATATAGCAATGCCGTACAATGGTATTAATCTATAATACATAGATGATAACAAAAGATAGTATCGAGTCAGCATATTGTTTCTTTCATCAGAAGTGGAACATATATTCAAAGTCTTCGAGCGAAAGCCAGCGAGACGACATTGAATATGCCATAGGAAATTATGCCAATGATATGAATCGTGAGTTGTATGTGGAAATGTCGACAGGAAAGAGTGGATTCTTGTTGGAACATTCTGAATTTGCTGAAGACATTTCCAACGCAATAGATTACCTAGAGCAATTGCTTTAGTATAAACAGTGCACTAAACAAAGACAAACTAGACATGTATTAATGGTAAAATTTATGCTGATAATATATGTCTGTTACAGATAAATAATCATAGAAAAATATCTAGAACAGGTAGATTATATAATATAAAATGCCTGAAATCTAAATCTGTGTTAATGTAGCACTATGCATTGCGGAAATAAAATAAAATTATTATCTTTGCAAAACAAGATAAAATAAATTATAATATAACTATAACCATAAAATGAGAACTGTTTACGAATTCTCTGTCAAGGACAGAAAAGGTAAAGATGTATCACTGAAAGAGTACGCAAATGAAGTGCTGCTCATTGTAAATACCGCGACTAAGTGTGGATTCACTCCGCAATATGAAGAGCTTGAAAAGATTTTTGAAACATATCATGCTCAAGGATTCGAAATATTGGATTTCCCTTGTAACCAGTTTGGTCAGCAAGCACCTGGAACAGATGAAAGCATTCATAATTTCTGCAAGTTAAACTACGGAACAGAATTTCCACGTTTCAAAAAGTTGAAAGTTAATGGCGAAGACGCTGATCCATTATATAAATTCATGGAAGAACAATTTGGATTTGCAGGTTGGGATGAAACTCATCCAATCTATCCTGTATTAGATAAAATGCTATCAGAGGCAGATCCTAATTATAAGGAAAGCCATGATATAAAATGGAACTTTACAAAATTCCTTGTAAATAAAAAAGGTCAGGTTGTAGAGCGATTTGAGCCAACAGAAAAGATTAGTAATATAGCAAAGAAAATAGAAGAACTATTAAAAGCATAGTTTATGGAATATACAAGATGTCTTATCATTGGTAGTGGTCCTGCTGGATACACAGCGGCAATATATGCCGGCCGTGCAAACTTGCATCCAATACAATATTGTGGAATGCAAATGGGTGGTCAGTTGACTCAGACTACTATTGTTGATAATTTCCCAGGATACCCACAAGGTGTTGATGGAAATCAAATGATGATGGATCTACGTGAACAGGCTCAGAGATTTGATGTTGACTTGCGAGACGGTGAAATTGTTAAGGCTGATTTAAGCAAGAAACCATATATTCTGACAAATGATCGTGGAGAAGAAATAGAAGCTGAGAGCGTGATTATCGCAACTGGTGCCACTGCAAAATATCTGGGACTAGACGATGAACAGAAATACATGGGGCAGGGTGTAAGTGCATGTGCTACTTGTGACGGTTTCTTCTATCGTAAAAAAGTGGTAGCCGTTGTAGGAGGCGGTGATACAGCTTGCGAAGAGGCAACATATCTTGCTGGACTATGCTCAAAAGTATACATGATTGTTCGTAAGCCATTCTTGCGTGCAGCAGAGGTTATGAAGAAGCGCGTTGCAGAAAATGACAAGATAGAAATTCTTTATGAGACTAACACTCTTGGACTATTTGGTGAAAATGGTGTTGAAGGTGCTCATGTCGTTTTCAGACAAGGCTTGGCAGATGAAAAGAAATATGATATAGCTATAGATGGTTTCTTCTTAGCAATAGGTCATAAGCCACAGACAGAAATATTCAAGAATGACATTCATCTTGATGAACAAGGATTTATAAAACTTGAAGGTAAAAACCAAAGCACTAACAAGGAAGGCGTATTTGCCGCAGGTGATGTATGCGATCCACATTATCAGCAAGCTATAATCGCTGCTGGAAGTGGTGCCAGCGCAGCCCTTGATGCACATGATTATCTTAACGAGATCGGAAAATAAACATTCCTGCAAAGGTTAGCGCTCCGTTGACCATTAGCAACTCGTAACCAAACTTATACCCGGTTGTATGTTGTGTTATTGTATCGATAGCAAAACATATAATCGGGCTTATTATTGCAATATATGGGACCATGCGATCATTTGTCTTTCGCTTTGTCAGTAGACCAAATGCAAACAGACCTAAAAGAGGTCCGTAGGTGTATGAGCATAGAATATAAATCGCATCGATCACACTGGTTGAATTAATTACTTTGAATGCCAAAATAAAAACGACAAACAATAATGCGAAAATAAAATGAGTGATTTTGCGTAAACGTTCATCTTTGTGGCGTTCCATAATGTCGACACACCAACTTGTGGTTAAAGCGGTCATAGCACTGTCTGCACTAGAGAAGCTAGCAGCTACTATTCCAATAGTAAACAATATCACGACAATAGTTCCTAGACTTCCGGAAGCTGCAAACATAGGTAATAAATTATCACTCATTTCAGGAAGTGAAATGCCCTGCTTGTTTGCAAGCATCATCAATAAGATGCCCAGAGAAAGGAATAATAGGTTTGCTGGAAGAAATGCGAAGCCATAACTACACATGTCTTTCTGTGCGTCACGTAGTGACTTGCACGTGAGATTCTTCTGCATCATGTCCTGATCGAGTCCTGTCATTACAATAACAACAAATATGCCGCTAAAAAATTGTTTAAAGAAATTTTGTCGTGATACAAAATCATCAAACACAAATACTCTGCTATGAACATTCGATGCAATTGCGCTCAAGGCTTCACCCACGTTCATATTCAGCGATGTAATAACGTTATATATAATGAGGATTAAAGCCATGAACATGCATAGAGTTTGGAAAGAGTCTGTCCATACTAATGTCTTTATACCGCCTTTGCGAGTGTATAGCCATATTAGGCCAACCATAACCAAAACTGTTATAGGAAAAGGTATTTTCATCGCATCAAAGACGAATTTCTGCAGTATGATACATACTACATAGAATCTGACAGCAGAACCAATTAGCTTTGAAAGTAGAAAGATAGACGCTCCAGTCTTATATGAATGTTGTCCAAAACGAGTCTTTAGATAACTGTATATCGTAGTAAGGTTCATTCTATAATAAACAGGGAGAAGAATGAATGCTACTGCAAAATATCCAAAAATAAATCCAATGCACATTTGCAAATATGTCATATCAGTGGTTATAGCCATACCTGGTACACTGACAAACGTAATACCAGATATAGATGCTCCGATCATGCCGAAAGCAACCATATACCAAGGTGAGTGTCTGTTGGCACGATAGAACGTTTCGTTATTAGCTTTTTTGCTTGTTATTTTACTAAATAAAAGTAATACGCAAAAATATGCAAATATGGTGAATATAATTATCATAATGGGTGCAAAATTAATAAAAAAGCATGTAAACCTGCATAATAGCGATTTCTTTTTGTACCTTTGTAAATAGAATAGGGACAAAAATAATAACAACAAACACTTTATCATGAGACAGAAAAAATTCATCCTTCAAGAGAATGAAATTCCAACGCATTGGTATAACATTCAGGCCGATATGCCAAATAAGCCTTTGCCACCACTTAACCCAGCAACGCACAAGCCTTTGGATGCCGAAGATTTGAGTCATATCTTTAACAAGGAATGTTCAAAGCAAGAACTTGATGTAGATAATGCGTGGATAGAAATTCCTGAGGAAGTGAGAGAGAAGTATACTTATTATAGATCTACTCCTCTTGTGAGAGCTTATGCACTGGAGGAGGCTCTGGGAACTCCTGCACATATTTATTTCAAGAATGAGAGTACAAATCCACTTGGATCGCATAAGATTAATTCTGCTATTCCACAATGTTATTACTGCAAACAGGAGGGTGACACTAATGTTACAACAGAAACAGGAGCAGGGCAGTGGGGAGCAGCATTAAGTTATGCAGCAAAATTATATGGACTTGAAGCTGCTGTATATCAAGTAAAAATAAGTATGCAGCAGAAACCATATCGTTCTGCTATTATGCGTACTTTCGGTGCTACGGTAGAAGGTTCTCCATCTATGAGCACACGTGCAGGAAAAGATATTATAACTCGCGAACCAAACCATCCTGGTTCTTTAGGAACAGCAATCAGCGAGGCTATCGAACTTGCTACTACAACTCCAAAATGTAAATACACTTTAGGATCTGTGTTAAATCATGTTGCACTCCATCAGACGGTAATTGGCCTGGAAGCCGAAAAGCAAATGGAAATGGCTGGTGAATATCCTGATACCGTTATTGCTTGTTTTGGAGGTGGAAGTAACTTTGGTGGTATAGCTTTTCCTTTTATGCGTCATAATATAAAAGATGGCAAAACGACTGAGTTTATTGCAGCCGAACCAGAAAGCTGTCCTAAGTTGACGCGAGGTAAGTTTGAATATGATTTCGGAGACGAGGCTGGTTATACACCTCTTTTGCCAATGTACACCCTTGGACATGATTTCAAGCCAGCCAATATACATGCGGGTGGTTTGAGATATCATGGAGCTGGTATGATTATTAGTCAGCTTATACGTGATAAATTTATGCACGGTGTAGATATTCCTCAATTGGAGAGCTTTGAGGCAAGTATGATCTTTGCACGTGCTGAAGGTATCATTCCTGCACCTGAAAGTGGACATGCTATAGCTTCTGTCATAAGAGAAGCAAAAAAAGCAAAAGAAGAAGGAAAGGAGAAAGTTATTCTTTTCTGCCTTTCTGGCCATGGATTAATTGATATGACGGCATACGAAAGTTATATTAATGGTGATCTTAATAATTACAGTATAAGTGATAGCGAGATCGAAAAAAATCTAGAAGATGTTCCGCAGATTGAAATCAACGATATCAAGAGATAACGTAATTAATTAAATAATGCACAAGCCCAACCATAATATTACGGTTGGGCTTGTCTGTTTTAAGCGTGTTGCTTACAATTTAATTAGTCGTATGAGTTTTTTATTAGTCGAGAAAATTACTCTACACAAAATTATATGCCATGTTATGGCAAATAATTTTTTTGTAGAAATATTCTATTTACTTTTAAGTCAATTTAATTAGGGGTTAATAAACAACTTTTAAAATGACATGGACAAAAAAGAAAACGTTCACACGTTCCACTTGTTTGTCCTTATTATGTCATTTTACCTGTCTTTGTCTAACAGGATTTAAAATCAAACAATAACTTATATTGCATTGTATGATTTTAAACGAGTTAATCTATTCGCATTAAACATTTCTTTTCTTATGTGTTATTTCTTTATATGATTTAGATGT
>RRZU010970943.1_pt1 | contig 12587 bp, 13 predicted proteins | sample 2165561 | NCBI WGS metagenome assembly RRZU01 (sample SAMN10456909, study PRJNA506462) | wastewater metagenome | isolation source: wastewater sludge | place: USA: Moscow, Idaho | reverse complement strand
TGACTTTTAACTCTAATTACTACAAACCTAGCCATATTTTTCTAAAGCGTACGTTGGATATCTTTGGGGCTGTAATTGGTCTTCTAATTTGTGGTCTGGTCGGGATTGTCTTAGTCCCTATCATTCGGAAAGATGGAGGACCTGCTATTTTCGTTCAGAAACGAGTAGGGAAAAACGGTCGTATCTTTAAATTTTATAAATTCCGTTCTATGTATATAGATGCAGAAGAACGGAAAAAAGAACTTATGTCTCAAAACCAGATGCAGGGTGGTATGTTTAAAATGGATAATGACCCTCGGGTTACTCCAATTGGTCGTTTTATCCGAAAAACAAGTCTAGACGAATTGCCACAGTTTTATAATGTACTAGTTGGTGATATGAGCTTGGTAGGTACTCGTCCACCTACAGTGGATGAATTTGAAAAGTATACACCAAGTCAAAAACGACGCCTCAGCTTCAAGCCAGGAATTACAGGTTCATGGCAGGTAAGTGGTCGTAGCAATATTACCAACTTTGATGAGGTGGTAAAACTCGATGTTGAATATATCGATAACTGGACCATCTGGTCGGATATCAAAATTTTATTGAAGACACTAGTAGTAGTATTCAAACGAGAAGGAAGTAAGTAGGGTTACTTAGCTAAGGTAAAAAAATGCAAAAGGTAAATTCGGTTAGAATAAATTTCATAATGAATTTTATTCTAACCATTTCAAATTTTATTTTTCCATTAATTACATTTCCATATGTTTCCAGGGTCTTGCAAGCCGATGGTATCGGAACTGTCAATTTCGCAACATCAATCATTACTTATTTTTCTATGCTTGGAATGTTAGGGATTCCAAACTACGGGATTCGTGCATGTGCTAAAGTTAGAGATGACGAAGAATTATTGAATAAGACTGTAATTGAGATAATGATTTTAAATGCAATCGTTATGTCTATATCAATCCTCTTGTTGTTTGTTTCGGTGTTATTTATTGATAAACTCCAAGGTGAAAAAACACTGTATCTGATTATGTCAACCACGCTAATATTTAATGTTTTAGGGGTTGATTGGCTATATAAGTCTTTAGAGAGATATAGTTTTATCACTATTCGATCAATTATCTTTAAATTCATTTCGTTGGTTTTGATGTTCTTGTTCGTTCATTCAAGTCAAGATTATATCATCTATGGAGGAATTAGTGTATTCGCAGCAGTTGGTTCCAATTTCTTGAATTTCATTAATCTAAGAAAGATTATTGACTTTAAGAAAAATTATAAGTTAAATATCTACCAACATTTGAAGCCGACACTTACATTTTTTTTGCTAACAGTATCGACTACTATTTATTTAAATGTTGATACGACCATGTTAGGGTTTATCAGAGGTAGTGAAGCCGTTGGTTATTATTCTGCGGCAGTTAAAGTAAAGCAAATACTAGTTAGTGTAGTGACATCGCTTGGTGCTGTTTTGCTTCCAAGATTATCGTATCACCATGAAGTGGGAAATCATGACGAATTTAAGCGGTTGACGCAAAAAGCGCTTAACTTTGTTTTACTCATCTCACTTCCAGTGGTCGCTTATTTTATTATAGTGAGTGAACAGGCTATTCTTTTTTTATCTGGAGATAGTTTTTTACCGGCAGTATTGCCAATGAGATTTATTATGCCAACGGTACTGTTTATTGGATTGTCGAATTTGACGGGAATTCAGATTCTTGTTCCGACGAATAGAGAAAAATTGGTCGTCTATTCTACCATTATTGGTGCTATTGTAGATATACTCATAAATAGTTTTGCAATACCATTATTAGGTGCTACAGGAGCTGCAATTGCTGGATCAATTGCTGAGTTGACAGTGACACTTGTTCAACTTTATTTTTTACGTGATTTCATTTTTCCACTTCTTAATCAAGTACGGTTTACCAGATTGTTTAGTAGTTTAACATTAGCGGTTATCTTGACCATATTATTATTACATAACTTAAATGTCAGTGTATTTCTTAATTTGGTTTACTCTGCTCTTCTCTTTTTTGGAGTCTACGGACTTACCTTGTTAATTCAAAAAGAAGAGATGGTGGTTGAACTGGTCGAATCAGTTATTTCAAACGTGAAAAAATAGGAGATTTTTATGAAACAATACGATTATTTAGTTGTCGGAGCGGGTTTATTTGGAACTGTGTTTGCCCACGAAGCCGCAAAAAAAGGGAAAATGATTAAGCTTATTGAGAAACGTGACCATATCGCGGGAAATATTTATACAAAGGAAGTAGAAGGCATTCAAGTACACGAATACGGTGCTCACATTTTCCACACATCTGAAAAAGAAATTTGGGATTACGTCAATCAATTCGCTGAGTTTAACCGTTATACCAACTCTCCAGTCGCTAATTACAAAGGTGAGATTTACAATTTACCTTTCAACATGAACACTTTTAACAAATTGTGGGGAGTGGTCACTCCTGCTGAGGCAGAAGCGAAAATTGCGGAGCAACGTGCGGTTTTAGGAGGTAAAACTCCTGAAAACTTGGAGGAACAAGCCATTTCCCTTGTCGGTACAGACATTTATGAAAAATTAATCAAGTCTTATACTGAGAAACAATGGGAAAAACCATGTACGGAATTGCCTGCCTTTATCATTCGCCGCTTGCCAGTGCGCCTGACCTATGATAACAATTATTTCAACGATACTTATCAAGGAATTCCAATTGGTGGCTATACACAGATTGTAGAAAAAATGTTGGATCATGAGAATATTAATGTCGAGACAGGTGTCGATTTCTTTGCCAACAAGGAAGACTATCTTGCCAACTATCCCAAAATTGTCTTTACAGGCATGATTGACGAGTTCTTTGACTATCAATTGGGTGAATTGGAGTACCGCAGTCTTCGCTTTGAAACAGAAGTCTTGGATATAGCAAACTACCAAGGAAATGCGGTGGTCAACTATACTGATGCAGAGACACCTTATACTCGTATCATTGAGCACAAGCACTTTGAATTTGGTACTCAAGACAAGACCATAATCACACGCGAGTATTCTAAGACATGGAAACGTGGCGACGAGCCATATTACCCAGTTAATAACGACCGCAACAACAAACTCTACACAGCCTACAAACGCTTGGCAGAGCAACAAGACAATGTCATCTTCGGTGGCCGTTTGGGCCATTACCGTTACTATGATATGCACCAAGTTATCGGTGCTGCCTTGCAATGTGTGCGCAATGAAGTGGAATAGTATGAAACATATTTTCTTATTCTACATTTGTTTTTCAAATGCTAGCGTACAATTGGTTGAGTAACTCGAATGTACTAGGATAGTATCTAGTAGTTATAGTTAAACAGATAAATTTCACTGGAATAAAAATGGAAATGTTTCTTTAATTTTGAATTACAAAAATCACAATTTGAAACTATTAGATATGTCATTTTAGATATCATTAAAACAAACTAGAATAAATAATTTGTTGAAAATGGTCATTTTATCAATATTTAATTATGAAGAAAATTGGAAAGAGTATTCTGTATTGTTGAAAAGTAGAGTCGACGTAGTTTTTTAAAAAGAGAATAGTTGTATATAGTATGGCTCAAAACAAGAAAAAATAAAGGATAAAATAGATGGATAAAGAGTTAGAGAAATTACATAACTTGGATTTACTTCTTGCAAAAGAGTTAAAAAGAATCTGTGAATAACACAAGATTAGATACTTCATGATAGCATGTACCCTTTTAGGAGCTGTAAGACATAAAGGGTTCATTCCATGGGATGATGATATGGACTTTGGGATAAGTCGTTCAGAATTTGAACGATTTCTACAAGTTTGTCTTTTTGAGTTGGATGGAGAAAGATTTCAGTTGCAGACAATATATTTTGAAGAGAAATATCCGTTCAATTTTGTAAAAATGACATTAAAAGGGAAACATATAGTTGAGGAATTTTCACAAGGAAAATTGGAAAATAACGGTATTTTCATAGATATTTTTCCTGTTGATAATGTGTTTGATAATCGCATAAAAGCTTTCTTACAATATAAATTGTTCTGGCTAGTTCGAAATCTCTTACTCATTAAACTTGGATATGGAGATGAGTCTAAAACTGGTTTTAAAATAGCGAAAATGACTTCGGTGTTGTTTTCGGTAAAATTCTTAAAAAGATTTAAAGAATTAATTATTACAAGTGCTAATGTGAACCCTACCCAAAATGTTGTAGTCAGCGACGGAACATACGGACTACAACGAGAAACGATTAAATCCGAACGGGTAGATAATTTGTCTTATTTTGATTTTGATGGAGAGCTATTTCTAGGTATTGCTGATTATCATGGCTATTTGACTTACTTTTATGGTAATTATTAACTCCCCCAGATAAGAATAATCGTAATCATCATAAGCGAATAAAGATAGATTTTGGTCAATATTCTGAAATAGAATGAGGAAAGGATATGAAAGTTTGTTTAGTTGGATCGTCGGGTGGCCATTTGTCACATTTGAAGTTATTACAGTCTTATTGGGAAGATAAAGATCGCTTTTGGGTAACATTTGATAAAGAGGATGCCCGAAGTATTTTAGAAACCGAAAAGGTATATTCATGTCATTATCCAACCAATAGAAATATAAAAAACTTATTAAAAAATACTATTTTAGCATTTAAAGTTTTACGTCAGGAAAAACCTGATTTGATTATCTCGTCAGGCGCAGCTATTGCCGTTCCTTTCTTTTATATTGGGAAGTTGTATGGAGCTAAAACAGTTTACATTGAAGTTTTTGATAGAATAAATTCGCCAACACTTACCGGTAAATTGGTCTACCCTGTAACAGATAAATTTTTTGTACAATGGGAAGAAATGAAAAAGGTATATCCAAAGGCAATTAATTTGGGAGGGATTTTCTAATGATTTTTGTAACAGTCGGAACTCATGAACAACCATTTAATCGGTTGATAGAAGAGATTGATAATCTAAAAAAAGAAGGTCTTTTGTTGGATGAAGTATTTATTCAAACAGGATTTTCTACATATGAGCCAAAATATTGTAAATGGGAGTCAATGCTCTCATATGCTGAAATGGAAGAGTATTTGACTATATCTGATATTATTGTTACTCATGGTGGCCCGGCAACCTTTATGGGAGTCCTATCTAAAGGAAAGGTACCAATTGTTGTACCGAGATTAGGGAGATTCGGGGAACATGTAAATGACCATCAACTAGAATTTGTTAAGCGAATTGTAAATAAAGGCTATGAGTTATTTATAGTAGAAGATATTAAACAATTAGGCGACTTACTAAAAGCTACTCCGAAGTCGTCACACAGAAGTAGTAACAATAAGAATTTTTGTGAGCAATTTTCAATTGAGGTTGAGCAATTGATGAAATAGCATCTCAAATTTTTATTTATAGGTTTGAGAGGAAGGATATGAAAAAGAATACCAAGATATTGATGATAAGTACAGTGGGATTAGAGAAAAATGGAATCCATACTTGGATTAAAAATTATTATCATGTCCTTGAGCAGAATCATCAGGTCTCTATTGATATAATTGCACCAACTTTTTCAGATGAGCTATTCAAAAAAGAAATAATTGAAAATCAGGGAAGTTGGTATGTTTTTCCAGAAAGAAAACGTAATCCATTACTATATATTTTCAAATTGCGTAAATTGATGGTTGAAAGAAAATATGATATAGTGCATGTTCATGGCAGTAGCAATATGTTGTCATTTGAACTCCTTGCTGCAAAGCTAGCAGGGTGTCAAGTTCGAATCAGCCACAGTCATAATACTAGCACAGACTATACAGTGCTCCATAATTTACTATCAGTACCATTCAACCTGTTAACAACGGATAGACTGGCCTGTGGAAATGATGCAGGACGCTGGTTGTTTAGGGAAAAGGATTTTACTATAATAAGAAATAGTATAATCCTCCAAGACTATTCTTTTAACGAAGAGGTTCGTAATAAGCTTCGGTTAGACTTAGACCTTTCAGATAAAGTAGTACTCGGGCATATAGGTGGATTTAACTATCAAAAAAATCAGGAATTTTTGGTTGAAGTCATGAAGTCTTTACGAGACAAAGGATTGAGTAATTCTTTTTCCTTGATTTTTATAGGAGAAGGTGCAGAGTTTAAAAGGATTCAGCAGTTGGTGAAAGAATATGACTTGAATCAAGAAGTACTATTTCTAGGGGCAATTGATAACGTCATTGATTACTTACAGGTATTTGACCTTTTTGTAATGCCTTCGAGATTTGAAGGATTGCCATTTGTATTGATTGAGGCGCAAGCAGCAGGCTTACCTATTATATCTAGTAATGCTATCACTTCAGAAGTCGATTTGTTGGGGACAATAAACTTCCTTCCTCTTGAAGTTGAGCAGTGGACTATGTTGTTAATTGAGGGGGCCCATGAACGCCATTACAATCACGAAAAGATGAAATCTTTAGGTTACGATCTTGAAAAAAATGGACAATTACTATTTGAACATTATCAGGAAATATTAAAAAAAAAAAACGACAAACAATTATTGCTGGAGGAATGAATGATTAGTCTAATCATGTCTACTTATAATGGAGCAGAGTATATCGTTGAACAGTTGGATTCTATTCGTTTACAATCAAGAACTGCTGACGAAGTAATTATCTGTGATGACTGCTCGACTGACAATACTGTTGCTATTCTACAAGGCTATGTCAGCTACTATTCTCTTTCTGCTTGGAAAATTAAGAGAAATAATGAAAATAAGGGCTGGAAGAGAAATTTTAGGGAGCTGTTGCAGGAAGCTCAGGGAGAAATCATATTTCCTTGTGATCAGGATGATATTTGGCAGTTAGATAAGATTGAAAGAATGACAGCCATTTTACAAGAGAATCCAGATATAAAGCTACTAGCATCCAATTATACGCCTATTTATACCGCTGAAGGACAAAAGTTGTCTCTTAGTCGTGAAGAGAGGGAAGAAAATCAATCTGTTTACAAACCAACTGACTTAAAAAATTTTTTTTATATCATGCGTCCCGGCTGTGTATATGCTGTGAAAAAAGAACTCGTGAAATATTTTGATACATATATTAGTGAGGAGGATCCACATGATGCATTTTTATGGCGCATTGCCACCCTAATAGATTCACTTTATATTTATAATTCTTCAACTATCTTTTTTAGAAGACATTCTAATAACGCAACAAGAAGAGTAAAGTTGACAAAACAGGCTCACATTGAAAAGTTGAATTATTATGCAGATGTGATAGCAAGAATGAGACGATTTCTGGAACAAGAAAAGCCAGCGAGTAATGAAACAACAATAGACTCCGTAGAATGCTTTAGAAAATGGATTAGTCTTAGACAAGAACTGCAGAATGGAGGAGGTATAATGACTGCTCTTAAGTTGTTACCTTATTTAAAATGCTACTATTCTCCTAGGACCTACTTGGCGGACCTGTATTTCTTGCTGATGAAAGGAAAATCAGTAAATGAAGATAAGAGTTAATGAATTTCTTTTTTCTGTGGCCTACTATCCATGGATATTATTTTGGATGTTTACTTCAACATATTTGAAAGATACGTTGCATCCATATGGTTTGTTAAATATTTGGGAATATCTAGGGGTTCTTTGCATCATTCTAAAATTTGGTCTCCAAAAGACAATCAACGCAAAAAGTTTATTGTTAGTACCGATAACAATTTTAGTTGCCTTCTTTGTATCAAAGGATAACGGGAATGCCTCATTTGTCTTTTATAGTTTCCTACTCATTGTTGCTGCCAGTGATTTAGAATTTGATAGGATTGTGAAGTGGACCATGATTTTACAAATCTTATCCATGTCTATAACAGTTTTACTAAGTTTGGTAAATATCATTCCAAATGAGTTATTTGTTTCTTCTGCTGGGGGCTTTTTAAGAAATAGGTATGGCTTAGGCTATATTTTTCCTACTTTTGCTCCTAACTTCTTTTTCTCTATTGTCATCGAGTATATCTATTTTAGATTTAGCAAGATAAAGTGGATTGAATACCTATTCATTGCAGGATTGAATATATTTTTCTATCAGATGACAGGAACCCGTGTTACTTTCATCTTAGTATTTGCAATGCTATTACTGGAATATTTCTTTAGAAATAGACTGAAGTTAATAGTGAATTCCGTTCCCTATTCCTATATTAGTATGGCAGCACTTACTTATCTATTAACCGAGCTATATAATCCAGGAAATTCTCTTTTTTCGAAATTAAATTTAATACTAAGCCAACGACTCCGCTTTGCGCAGCAGGGATTACAAACTTGGGGGATTAGCCTATTTGGAACAAGTATACAATGGAATAGTGAGGCTGCAAGTTATAACTATGTTGATTTTTCTTATATAAATATCCTAATCTCATACGGTTTGATTGTATTTATTATTGTCATTGCTGGATATACTATTACAGGTACATTGTGTAAACGAGAAAATAATATTGCATTAGCAATGGTTTTGTGGATATGGGCTATTCGTGCTTCAGTTGATCCACAACTGTTTTTGTTATGGTTTAATCCCTTCCTTCTATTAATTGGTAGGGGGCTATTTTCAAAAAGAAAGGTAGAAAATGATTTCAATAGTCTGTATGTACAACGACAAGATAGCATTGGAAGGTAATCTATTGAGGACTTTGAAGAATCAACGGTTTCAAGATTATGAGACAATACTTGTCGATACAAAGTTTCATTCGTTTCATTCTGCAGCAGAAGCATTAAATTACGGCGGGAAGCATGCTACTGGAGAGCTAATTATGTTTATCCACCAAGATGTTAGATTAGAAATGGATGATGTATTAGATAGGATACTAGCTTACTCAAGCCAAGAAGAATTTGGAATTGCGGGTGTAGCAGGAATCGGAAAAAACTTAGAATCATTTTCTGTCATTGTTCATGGTAGCCAGAAGGAAAAAGCAGCTCAAAATACTGATTTTTCTGCCCCTGTAGAAGGGATAAGTCTTGATGAATGTCTCTTAATTATACCTAAATTTGTATTTAATCAATATCAATATGCAAATTTAGGAGAAACCTGGCACTTATATGGTACTGATTATTGTCTGCAGATGCTAGAACAAGGAATGAAAATTCTTATCTTGCCGATTGAAGTTTGGCATTTATCTGAGGGAAATTCGTTGAATACGAATTATTATGATACAATAAAAAAATTAGCTACTAGGCATACTAGCTTCGACTATATCTATACATTATTTGGAAAGTGGCCAACCAATCGATACAAACTATCACTAAAGACAATGTATAGGAAATTTAGACACATAGTATTAGGGAGATAAAATGAGCATTTATATCGTTACACATAAGGGGTTTAGTAATTATACCAAGGATTACTTGTACAAACCTTTATTGGTTGGCGCCTATAAAAACGTAGGTCCAAATTCCTATTTAAAAGATAATTCGGATACAGATAATATTTCTGAAAAGAATCAGACTTTCTGTGAACTAACAGGTCAGTATTGGATTTGGAAACATTCCGATGATGATATTGTGGGACTATGCCACTACCGACGATACTTTACTAAAAATAGTAAAGTTTTGTCAAAAACCTTGACCTTGTCTTCAAGTGACATTAAGGGGTACTTACAGAACTATGACGTAATTTTACCAACAAAAAGAAAATTCAGTCAAGATGGACTAACAGCAAAAGAATTTTTTAATAAATTTCATGATGAGGACGTTTGGGACAAATGTAAGGCCATAATCCAACAACGGTATCCAGAATATAGTCAATCTTTTGACTGGTTTGAAAATGAAACTGAGGCTTACTGTTATAATATGTTAATCAGCAAGAAGTCCTTGTTTGACAATTATTCGGAATGGTTATTTGATATACTATTTGAGCTAGAACAAGAAGTTGATCTTTCTAAGTATGATGATTATAATAAGAGAATGATTGGCTTTGTTGCAGAGCGCTTAATAAATATATGGATACATCAGAATAGACTTTCTGTGAAAGAAATGCCAGTAGTGTTCACTGAGTCAAATTCAAGAATTAAGCATTTTTTTAAAAATCTTTAATTTATTACACATTGTGTGGCACTGGATGACTATCAAAACTATAGAAATCTTGAGTTGCTCCTGGTTAACGATGGTTCAACTGATAATAGCGAGAAAATTATTGAGGATTATAAAAATAAATATCCAGAGATGATAAAAGCATTTCATGTAGATAATGCTGGTGTTAGTAATGCTAGAAATGTGGGGCTTAAAGAATGTACGGGTGATTTAATCACTTTTATAGATGCGGATGATTATATTTCACCTACTTATGAAGAATTGACCTTACCTTTCATAGAAGAATATGGAGAACCCTCTAGAAAATATTTTAATGAAATTAATCACAAAATTGAATATTATTCTAGTACTGCCTTTTTAACATTAAAACATAAACTGATGCTAACTACTGGATGTTACTTTCCTGAAATAATACCTTTGCTTAGAAAAATAAAAACCTTATTATTAGGAGAATAGGAATTGAAAAAGATATTACTAATAAGTACTACGGATCTCAGCGATAATGGAATATCAACTTTTATTATGCAAAGTTCTAAAGTTCTCTCTGTATTAGGAAATAAAGTTACTGTAGTTGCTAAGAATAGAGTTGATAGTAAACGAAAAGTTGAATTAGAAGAAAATAATATTATTTTACTAGATGAATTTAATCGCTCAAACTTATTTCAATATTTTGAGCGATTGATAAAAGTTATTAGACATGAAAAGTATGACATTGTTCATGTTCATGGCAATAGTAACACGATGGCAATTGAGTTACTTGCAGCTCAGGTTGCGGGCTGTAAAGTAAGAATTGCACATAGCCATAATACGACTTCTGATCATATGGTGGTACATCGTCTATTATCTCCTTTTTTTAAAGAATCTGTAACGGGAAGATTTGCATGTGGAAAGAATGCAGGTAAATGGTTATACAATAATGACGATTTTTATGTTGTGAACAATGGAGTAGATTTTTCAAAGTATAAATTTGACGAAGAAAAACGTTACTTAGTACGCCGAGAGCTTAAAATTAATGATGATGATATTTTATTAGGTCATGTAGGATATTTTAATGTTCAGAAAAATCAAGAATTTTTAGTTGATGTGTTGGTCATGTTAGACGACAGATATAAAATTATATTTCTTGGTGATGGGACACTCAGGCAGAATGTTGAAAAAATTGCTTTGGATAGAGGCATATCAGACAGAATTATCTTCATGGGGAATGTAGCTAATGTATCTCAGTATCTCAATGCTATGGATATATTTGTCTTACCGTCACGTTTTGAGGGTTTACCATTTTCTCTTATTGAAGCGAAGGCTTCAGGTTTACCGTGCGTAATATCTGATAATATTTCTGAAGAAGCTAATTTAGCATCTGAAATTTCATTTCTAAGTATTTCAAAACCTGAGGTTTGGAAAGAAAAAATAATTAGCATTACTAAGGGTATAAGTAATAGGAATATTGCTGCTGAGTGTGCCAAAGCACAGTTATCTGATAACGGTTACGATATGTATAAAAATATTAGTGATATGAATGCAGTGTATGATAGATTGATAGAAGATAGTGGTAATATGTATAATCGGAAGTGGGGAGGTTGGGTTTAGAATGAGCAAAGTACAACGTAAATGCAAAATATTATTAATAGCAAAGTCTTTAGGTGGTGGTGGTTCAGAAACTGCAATGATTGAGTTTATTAATTATTTTCCTACTGAAGATTATGAATTATCAGTACTACTTTTAGATAAGGATGATGAATATAAGTATCGAATAAATCGTGATATTATTGTTAATTATATTGATTTTGACAATGAATTTTATCACTCATTAGCATCGATGTATACTCTTCCTGGAAAAATAATAAAGAAAATGCAGATAAATAAATTCGTTGGCATGTACGACATGCTTGCTAATCATGCAAAAGCTCCTTTGGAAAGTTATGATATTGCTCTTGATTTTTATGGTTATGGGGCCTTTACGACTGCCTTTTTAGCATTAAAAGTTGACGCTAAAGTGAAAGCAACGTGGATTCATGATGAATACATGCCGTGGCTTGCTAACAGTAAACGATATTTTGATAAAATTGATAAAATCTGTTGCGTATCAGATGCAATAAAAACGGTTTTTGATGTGAAATTCCCAAATTATACCGACAAAAGTTTGGTAATATACAATGTTATTGATAAAGAACGGATTATTAAGCAATCAATTACTGGATATCCAGAAGAGTTTAAGAAAGACACGTTTAATATCTTGACAGTTGGACGATTGACTGAACAAAAGGGATACGATGTTGCACTTAAGGCTGCTAAAATTCTTAAAGAAAAAGGAATTAATTTTAAGTGGTATGCACTAGGTATTGGGAGGGATTATAAAAAATTAGAGAAACTAATCTTAAATTATGAGTTGAAAGATTTTTTTTATTTATTAGGCAGACGAGATAATCCGTATTTATATGGGCACCTCTAAAAACTTCTCAAAAAACCTATAAAATGAGATAATAGAAATACAAGTATAAAACTCGATAAACGAGGTTAAACACGATGCATTTATTTACTGATGATGAAAAAATCTTGTCAAAACTCACTGA
>RRZU010802969.1_pt1 | contig 12587 bp, 17 predicted proteins | sample 2165561 | NCBI WGS metagenome assembly RRZU01 (sample SAMN10456909, study PRJNA506462) | wastewater metagenome | isolation source: wastewater sludge | place: USA: Moscow, Idaho | reverse complement strand
GTTTTTCTGCCATGCGTCAATGCGCTCTTCGAGCGCTGCGTTCCACAATTGCTGATGCGTATGCAATTGGTCCTGCAGTTTCAGCACCTGGCTGGAACTGGGGTACAGTTGATACGTCGCTTTGCGGTTTTGCATTGCCTCAACTATAATCAAAAAACAACGAAAAAAGCAACACCTGCTTTACGCTCGGTGTTGAAGTCTAGCGCTACTTGCATAGCTAAATAATTGGCTGTCAATTCACCCGACCACCAATGAAGTGTATTGGTGGCGGCACCCTTGAATAGAGAATGGTGGATACCACCAAAAGAACACACAGCGATGTGCCCGAGCCCATAAAACAGCCTTTTCTGATTTGGCGGGCATACACATTCGACAGTTTGGATAAACTCTCTTCGTTCAATTCCTGGTAAGCTCCGTGGTGCATGGGCCATTATAGGCAGGCGAGAACGGGTTTGACAATGCGAATCCGCTTGGGGGGTACACATTGCTAAACTTGTATAAGCTTGTTAAGTGCCGGCAGGTCTTTTATCATAAAGACAATACAGGAGAATTGCCCCATGGACGCGCTCAAAGGATTCATGATCTACGTTGAACAATTTTTGACCATGCTCGCCCCCGTCTTGCGCCAAGGAACGGCGGGTCTCGATCCTCTGGTTCACGCGTACCCCTGGCCTTTTTTGGCGGGCTCGTTCATCGTGGGTGTTTTGGTCATCACACTTTTTCGAGCGTTTACTGGATTTTTGCTGCGGCTACTGATGCTGCCTATGCTTTTGGTGGTGGGCTACCTGCTGTACAGCAGCGGCAGCCATGTTTTTTCCATGGTCATGCCGCTGATCAAAGATAAAATCGGAAGCTAAGCGGTTTACTTGGGTGTGCCAGTTTGAGCGGCTTCGCCGGGTTGTCCAGGATGACCGGGCTTTCCAGCTTTGCGTTGCTCGTGCATCGCCCGCATTTTTTGGTGGGCAGCCTTTCGTTCGGTGGGGTCCACAACGCCATCCTTGTTGGTATCCACCCGATCAAAATGTTCGCCAGCACGGGCCATGGCATCCGCGCGTGTCCAAGACTTGCCGCCTTCGCGGGGACCGTGGCCAGCACCACCATGGTGGGGACTTTCTGCGCGTGGATGCGTGCCAGGCGCGGCATGTTCGGCAGTGCTGGGGGCTTGGGCAAAAGCTGCCGTGCTGACGGCCAAAATAGAGGCAAAAATGAGGGCGGTTGATTTCATACTAAGTCCTTGAAGTAATGTGTCTTACCTTACTACCTTCTTACTTCGAAGTCTATTTCGCGTCCGTAAAGATAGCCAATTGAATGCAACGAGGTGTTCATTTCACACGCGACGCGATGGAGTTTGGCCTTCCCAGCGAACACTGTGCTGTCCCCAGGGGTATTGCCCCAGACTCCACTGGTACTGCGGTGCCTGCCGGTTGGCAACGTCGCAGGCAATCATGGCCCCAACCATCCCACTGCGGCACGTCGCTGTCTGGACGCACCACGAAGAGAGGCTGGAACTCAGCATCCAGCCAGCGTCCTCGGTGGTCGCAGGCAAGCTCCAGTTGAAGGCGGCTGTTTTGCTCGGCATCCGCGCGGGTGGCGGCTTGTATCTTCTTGCTGTGGCGTTCATGGAAATGGCGTTCGATATCCTGCGCTGTAAAGTGCGCTAAAGCCTGGACATCTATCCCCAGAACATCTGGAGCACTGGCATTGAACCAGGCCACCGCCCCATCGGAACCAAGGAACACTACCGCGTTCTTCGTGTTGCGCAAGGTACCCGCCAGGCGATGCAGTTGTGGGGCTTGCGCCTGCAGACGGTCCAGCAACGTTTTTTGGACGGTGATATTGCAACCTATCGCCAACGTACCCGCAAACGCATTGCGGTCGTCCAACAGCGGCCGTACCTCGGTATCGCACCACAGATGTTCCCATTTGGCCGTTTGCATTGGAATGTCCATGCGAAGGGGCGCAACGTGGTTCTCCGATGTGGGCCAGTGCAGCATGACGGCATGCCCCAACAGCGCGTCCACCGATTTACCAAGAGCCTCTTTGGCGGGATACCCCGTGATGTCGCAAAAGGCCCGATTCACCCACGTGACGCGGTTGTTCTTGTCGGCGATGAATGCCATGTGCGCGGAGCACTCCATCGATTGCACAATGGCACGCGTTTGCAAGGCACTTGTCGTGGACGATACGGCATCCACCGCCAACCGTGTGCGGACCACCAAGGTGGTTGCCACCGCGAGGGCAAAAAACCAGGCCAGGGCGCCCAGGTAAAAATGCTGCAACGCCAACATGGCGCCGGCCACGCTCGCGAGCGCGCACACCAGCACGAGCCGTGTTGCAAAAAAACGTGAAAACGGGCCCTTGAACAAGGCTAGGGAGGGCGGACGGGGCGCGGGCATGCCGAAATCATATCGTGCAGGCCCAACAAATACCAGACATCGAATGCGCACTTGCTCAGATTTTCAAAAGTCTTGTATTTTTGTTCATTCTGACTATCCTGTATCAAGAGCCATCCCATGCATACAGCTTCCCCCGACATCTTGGACTACGAACATTTCTTGCACACCCTTCGGGCGCAGGGTGCAAAAATGTACCATGCGCCGGCACTGCATGCGGCGCTAGTCAAAGCATGGGAAGAGCCGCACCGCGTCTTTCACACCAAGGAACATTTGCGGGACTGCTTGTTTCACTTGGAACAAGAACGCTGGGGCGGCCTGATTGAAGGTGTAGACCGTGCCCGACTGGCATTGGCACTGTGGTTTCATGATGCGGTGTTCGATGTTCGCGCAGCGGACAACGACGAAAAAAGTGCCGCATGGGCCGCGCAATCCCTGGCTCTTTTGGACGTATCGAGCGACAACATTGACATTGTGCGGCATTTGATTTTGAGCACCAAACCCAGCTATGCACGAACCGATTCTTTCCTGGAAGATTGGATGCACGACATCGATTTGCACATTTTTGGTGTGCAGGTCCTCAAATTCGCACAATTTACCCAGGATATCCGCCAAGAATTCGCTTGGGTGGACGATTTGAACTACCGCCGAGGGCATGACCTTGTTATGCGTCGGCTCATTACCAACCCTCACGGCATTTACCGAACCGAAGCCGGACGACTGGACTACGAGGAAACCGCTCGCACCAACATCGAGTTGCAACTTCAAGGCCTGTCGAACCTGCAGCTGGTGCTGTAAGTGCCCAACCGAGCGCATCTATGAAACAACCATTGCTGGTCGCTGCCCTTTGCAGCTTTTTGGGATTCGCTGCTAACGCACAAACATTCCCTAGCCCTTTTGCCAATCCTTCGGTAAGCCAAGCGCCTGCCAGCACCATCAGCGCTGCGGCCATTGTGGAAATGCCCCTGGATGGCACCGGTGCGTTCCCCATGACGTGGGCGGGGGTGGCCCAGTATGGCCACGGACCCGTTCAATTGGTGGTGGAGCTACCCCGGGCCAACAAATGGCTGGGCGTATCGTGCTTGAAGTTCTTGCCCATGCGCAAACAGGGTGAGGCCTACGTAGCAGCTACGGGTGGCTACGTATTCACCTACGAAAGCAGCCGTCTGGCGGCCTCAGGCAGTTACAGCGACCGACCCGACCCCAATCGTTTTACGCAGTTCGAACGCGCGCTCACCATCCAACAAGAAGACTCCGTTTGGGAAGCCAGCGTGCGCATGCAAGGAACCCAACGCACGATGCGCTGGACCAACCCCGATGGCCAGGTGCAATCCCGTCAAGACGTGATCTCGGCCATGAAGCCGTTGCAGCAAACTGCGCACTGCGGCATTTAAACAGCTCAGGGCGACGGAGCCGAAGACTCGCTGGGGACATCTCGCTCTGGCGTGTGCAAGGTAGAACTGGTTGCCCAGATGTTGGTTTCACCTTCTTTGTAGGGAATCAGCCGCTTGGCATCCATGTCCAGAAAAAAGGAGTCGGCTGCAACGCGTTTGTTGTCGGTCCGCATGTAGAAAGACTTCTTTGGACGGTCGTACCAAGCCATCAACTTGGCGTATTGCGTGGTCTCCTTGCAGAACGCATAAAATACTGCGCCTTTGGACATTTGCAGCAAGACCTGGTGGCGCGAAAAACTTCCCGTTTTGATGAACGCCCCGTCCTCCATTCGATAAAGATCGAATTGATCGTAAACATTTTTGGTAATCAGGCCGTGCATGCTCCATATTTTAAACGATATTTGTGTTTTCGCCTAACGCAGCCCAGGTCAAAGAACTTGCACAAAAGGAGTCCGTCTTTTAGTCTTTGGGTATGAACGACAATTTGATTGCTCTTGCGGTGGCTTCGGTGGCGTTGGCCCCCTTTGCCTGGGTGCTGCGCCAACGCTGGAGCAAGATACGTCCTTTGGCGAGTACCGACATTCGTTGGCGCCTGGACGCTCCCGATGCCTCGCCTGTATTGGCAAAACGCTACGAAATCCATGGGGAGTGGATGGCAACCGAATGGCATGCCCAATTTCAACAGCAAGGCAAGCGTTGGTTGTTGCGGGCTACCGATGGTCAACTTGAGCAATTGCGCGAAGCCGGGTGGGGCGATAGCCTGGGCTCGGATGGCGGCGGCATCACACGCAACCAAGCCATGGATTTGCTGATGCTCGCAAAAAACCCAGAGTTGGAAGATGCCGAGGTGTTGGCATTTTTCGATGTTCATCTGGAGCAACCCAATGCCCTCCTGTGCGCGCACCACGCCAGCGCGCTTCGCCTGGATTCCGACAAAATGGCGCTGTGGCACGAACGTCCGGCGACACCGTTGCAAAAAGAAGGCTTGCGTTATTTTCAGGGAAAAGTTCCTCGCAGCATTACGGCGCAAGCGGCTAAAGATAGTCTTACCGCCATTGAGCGGGGGCTGTACCAAAGCGGACGAGCCCAGGAATGGACAAACTGGCTGCGATTTTCGGACACATGGCAAACCCTTCAAGCCAAGGAAGTATGCGGTCAATACGACATCAAGAAACCAACCCCTGCCAAAATTCGCGATGCGATTCAATCCCTTTTGGACGAAAACGTTGAGGAGTGGAGCGAAAAAGATGTGGTGGTTCAACGCCTCGTGGAATTGTACCCCGAGCTGGAACTGCGCAAAGATACCGCATTGGTCTAAGGGCTCCCAATGAAAGAAGCGCGAAGGCCTCTTGATGTGCACGAAACACGCGACTTGCTCTTAAAATGCATCATGCCGGCCCCCGTGCCTTCGGGCAGGCAATGCACCGAGCAAGAGCGCCAGGAGGCTCTTTGGTGCACGCCCAGGGGAAGCAATCCGGATGCGTACATCGATTGTTACTTTTTGAGTCAGCAGCGGGTTGGCAACAACACAACAAAGCTTAAGTCTTAGTCTTCCAACAAAGGCAGGGGAAGCACTTCAATGCGCTCGTTGTTGTTGTACATTTTCCACAGGGCTTGGGCAAATTCGTACTCGTAATTGAGGCACACCGCGTGAAAATGCTCCATGTTACTTTTGCTTAGGACAGGTTCCAGGTACGGGGGCATCTGGGACATCCAGCTGTGCATGGTTTCGAAGAAATGCCATTCCTCTGGGTGTTCGCGTACAACGTCCTCGAGCCAGAGCGGGGTACTCTTGGTTCTGCGCACCCGAACCAGGGTAACCCAAAAGGAGAGGCGTCTGGCCCAGTGTGGCGTTGCGATGACATCTATCCATGCTTGTTGCCACTCGGGGGATTCTGTATCCGTGATATCGCTGCCTGCGAACAAAGGCCGTTGCCATACTTTGGGGATATCGTTGGGTAGCAAGCACGCGGGATGATTTTTCTGTCCGTTGTACCAAAAGCAGGCCAGCTGGAGCAACGAGTGCTGATCGAACAATCGATGCATAAGACTGTGATTATCGTACGCCTCGTTGGGGTGCCGGTTGCGAATGGACCATACGATCCACTGCAACTGGGCATATTGGGTACCCAGTGGATAATCCGTAAATGTAGCCTCTATGGCGTTTTAAATGAAATGGCAAGCTGCTGGACAAGATAGTGCGATGGCGTTGAGCCAAGGATAGTACCCAAAAAAAGGAACGAGTTGCACAAAATCTTGTTGTGCCTGCACCCGTTGCAGAGCGGTTTGCGAAAACCACTCCTGCCAAGCGTCTAGTTCTTGTGCGGTGTGCTGCGGTACATAGTCCAGACGGGTGAAGAGCTCGTATTCCTCGCAACCGCTGCGTTTGCTGTATTGCGCACGTGTATGGTGCAGTGTTTCCCAAAACGCTAACCACTCCAATGCTTCCTGAGGTTGCCTGTCGCGAAGCGCCAGAGAAACCCGCCAAGACAATTCCTGCATGGCCAGTCGTACGTTCTCCGCAACGGGCACGCCTTGCATCCAATGCATCCAGGACGCGCAAGACCAAGCAAGTTCATCGTTCATGCTGCGCATGGCGGACAACGGCTTGAAAATGCCGTTGACATCGTGGTCCGAGGTATCGATGGAGTACCAATCGCGTACCGATTGCTGAAACATGCGCATGCATTCAGTCTAATCAAAAGATGGCCACAGGCAAAGAGCAAAACGCGCATTCAAAAGGTTTCGCCCAATAAAAAACGCAGTCCCGAAGGACTGCGTTTTTCCCAATACGACCCCGGGTTAGGGGGCCACTTCTTACCAAGGATTAGGGGTTGATGATGACATCAAGTGGTTGCGTGATGACGCGGGTGCCGTCGGTCACGGAGCAGGTCAGCGTCACAGGCGCTGCAACGGTAGCACCACCACCGGCAGGGGGTACCAGAGCAGGAGCCACGAAGCTGGCAGCACCGTTGGCGCCGTTGACCAGGTTCACGGCCATACCGTTGTGGTTGGTGACGCGCCAGGTGTACGAGTACGTAGCGTTGGCAACACCCAGGCCTTGGCAGGTCAGGTTCACCGTATCACCGCTCTTCACGGGGTTGGGCGTAGCATTCACATCAGCACGGAAACCCAGGGGACTGGTCGAACCAGGAACACGCACCGTCAGTGGGGTGTACGTCACAGTCGAACCGTTGGAGACACCGCATTCCACCACCACGTCCGTGTCCGTCAGAGGCGAAGGAGCGTTGAAACTTGCATTGCCCGTCGTGGTCGTTGCCGAGCTCAGGTTGACAACCGTGCCATTGGAGTTGACAACACGCCATGAGTACGTGAACGGACCAGTTCCTTGGCCGGTACAACTCAGGTTCACAGGCGAGCCAGGAACCACGGGGACGGGGGCGTAGGCCACGGTAGCGCGCAGACCGAACGCATCGGAAGTTGGCTGCACCGTGATGTCCGCACTGGTGTAGTTGTATGCACCTTCGTCGTCCACACCTTGCAGTGCATACGTCATGGTGATCGGCTGGGTGATCGTGGTCGGCAGGGTCAACGTGGAGCTGCAAGACACTTCATCCTTGACAGTACCCGTAAGCACGGTCAAACGAACGCAGTTCGTCGGGGACAGAACAATGCTGGCATCCTCAACACCAATGATAGCATTCACAGGCGTGATGTTTTGCACCACGTAACGGCTGCTCCCCAAAGAAATCTTGGAGTCGGTGCTCTTGATGGAGCCACGAATCGTGATCTTGTCACCGGCCCGGCCAGCCAAAGGAGCGGCTGCCAACGAGACAGTGATCTTGTTGGAAGTTGGAGGTGCAACCGAAACAGGGACATCCACGCTGTTGGACAATGCAAAACCGTTGGCGTTCGTGCCCACAAGAGTCAAACGGTAGTTAGCCAGCGATTCGAGCCGAGGGGAAACAACCAGACGCATAGGGCAGCTCCAGGTGGAACTTTCTTGGCCCGATGGGTTGACGGTTTCGACCTTGTTGTCGCAATTGGCGTTTTCCAGCGTCGGCAGCGGGAACGAAGACGCTTGGCTATTGCTACCAGTATACACAATGGTCCAACGCGCGCCGGTCACCTTGGAGGCATTGCTGCTCACGGTACCGCTGATGTTGATGGCTTCACCCGCGCGGATGACAGCTGGCAGGGCACCGATTTGCACTTGCACGGGGTTGGCTGCCACGGTAGCAGGCTTGATGGTCACTTTCTTGGAACCCTTGCCGCTAAACGATGCGCTGCTGGCGCTCAGGCCCAGCTCGTACGTGGTGTCTTCCGACAAAACCTTGGGGGCTTGCAGCGTCAAGGTGCACGACCAATTGGACGAGCCGTTGGCGAAATCGGAGTCGCTGCGGATGGCCTGGGCGCAGTCCGCGTTGGTCACGGTGGGGGCAGAACCGCCGGTACCTGCACCAGCAACGGTCCAGGTCATGGTAGCCAGCTTGGAGCTCTTGCTCACGGCGTGGCCAGTGACGGTCACCAAACGGCCGGCTTCGAGCACGCCTTGGGGTTCGTCGAACGAAATTTGCACAACGCTGCTGCCAACGTCGGAGCCGCCTCCGCCGCCGCAAGCGGACAGCATGGCGACAACAGCGGCTGCAATCGTCGATCGGAAAAGAGTGTTTTTCAAGTAATTCTCCTGGTAAGTAGTGGTTCACCTATTCTGTTGAGGTGATGGAACCCCGTCAAGTCCCAAAAGAGGGAGGAACATAATGAAATACGTAACCTCGTAGCGCTAAACTGTTGAATTTAAAGGATTTGCGGGCTTTATTTCGGTTTTCGGCTATTAGATATATATCTAACTGCAGTTGTTACTTTTTCGCGACGCAAGTGTATTTTTTTGTGACCGTCATGCAGTGGTACAATAAGGAGACCTTTCCAAACACACGATGACTATCTCCCAGACCACCCCATTTACATGGCTCGACCGAAGGATTCACACGCTGGCACAGGCGGTTGTTGCATGGAACGAATCCCACGATGTGCATGCACTGCAAGCGTGGCTTGTAGGGTCCAACCATCGAGTAGGGGACATTTCTGTACTCACGCCCGAGCGAATGGATTCGTTTGTTCAAGGCATCATGCAGTGCTCCCCTCAATGCATTGAGGCCTATGAATTGCCCCTTGAATGGCCATCCGAGAGCATCGTTCAAACCCAGGTCATTCGCAATGCCTTGATGCGCGTGCCTGCATGGAGCTCTTCTTTGTACGAAGAAGACGAGAACGGAGGCTTTGCAAAATTGGATACGCGCGCGTGTTTGTACCCAGACGCAAAAGTTCAAGCCTTGATTGCCAACGGGGTTTATGGCCCCATGACCGAGTCCGTTCGGCTTTATTTGGGGTTTGAACCCAATACGGTATGGTGGGACAAGCTTGCGTTTTGGGACCAAGAGCAGCACAACCTATACAATGGCGCCATGGATTGGGCGCATCTTATGGAGCGTGTGGTGCAGCAGCCGCATTCCAACCAAGGTTTGCATCTGGCCTTGTTGTTGGAGCCAGTGCGTTCCGCAGAACGGGCCAGAAGAGCCTCTGGTTACGGCACTTCTCTTTTTGAAGAGCCCACGGTTGAACATATCCTGGCAAGCCAGATTCAAGACAAAATGCCCTTTGTGTTCTATGCAGCCGTCGCTTGTCCGCGCGATAAAATCCCCAACCCGATTTGGTGGAAGGCATGGGACGCCTGGTGCCAGGCCGAACCAGAGCAGGCCCAGTTGGCAGCAACAACCGTCCTTCTGGCCCGACTGACACGGGTGGATTCGGGGGACAACCATCTTCGCAATATGCTGATTCGAGCCGCCGCGTTGCGGGACCCTCCTCCCAATTTTGGGATTGCCTATACGCAAATGGAACGGAAAAAATACGAAGGGTGGAGCGCCGATGAACTCTTGGAGCACGCGTTGCCTGTCAATGACAGAACGGTGCATCTTTTTGATGGCCTGAGCAGCTACCAGGACCAGCTGGCACTCCAATACCAGCAGTTCAAAGAAAAAACCCGGCAGGGGCCGGGTTTCCATGATGTCCCTTTGGGGGAAGATTTATTTGGCCAGTTGTAGTTGCTCGTACGCTTGCAACAGGCTTTGCTCGGTTTGCTCCCAGCCCAGGCATGCGTCGGTGATGGACACGCCGCGCTTCAACAGCTCTTTCTTGCCCATTACCAATTTCTTCTGACCATCTTTCAGGTTGGAAAAATGAAAATTGTGGAGGAACACGGGCAGCAGATACAGCACAAATCCTGTGATTACCAAGTAGATAACAGCAACAATGGCAACGCAACCGTACGATGCGGCCATGATGGAGTCGATGTACCGTTCATTGTTCGATTGGATTCTTCTTGACCGCAGCCGACTTTTTGGGAGAACCGTGTCGCTTTTTTAGTACGTCGAATACGCGGTCGACGTCATGTAGGATGGGCACGTTTCCAGTGCGTTGTTTACCGAGCCTTGGCACTCCGGATTATTGGAGACCCCCGGTAAAAATGCACCAAATTGGGCCGTGAAGGGCGGAATTTGTTTGAATCCACCCAAGCTACCAGGACGGACACGGGGAGAATAGTTGTCCACCAAGATGGGATTGTTCCAGGCATCGAACAAGTCGGTATCGTTCATGCCAAGGACTTTCCAGATGCCTGTGCCGATCACGTTGTTGAAGGCTTCGCCGTACCATCCGGCCAAGCTATCGACGGTGTGCGAGGGCCAAACTTCGGGCTCAGCATACGAGAACCCGGTGTCCGGAGGTGTGGGCGTTGGATCGCCCATCCCCACGTAAGGCTCACCATTGACTTCGTTGCTAGGACTGTCTGACGCATAGAAGTAATTGTACTGCGGATCACGAATGAAGCGCGATTGGTAGCGAATCTTGAAATAGCTTTCGTAGGCACGGGCAAAACGGTTAAGGCGGGCTTTGGTCAGTTTGAAGTTCTCGATGGCAATTTTGGATCCATCAAAAACCACGCCCTTGTCATCGCCCGCAATGTTCAATGTCCAAACCTGGTCAACGCCGTTGGCGGTTGTCGCGGTCAATTCCGTCGTGGGCTCTACCATGTTGTTGGCGCCGGGCGATACAAACGCAATCACATGGTAGTAAAGCGGCTGCCCCGCGTAGACCAATTTTGCACGACGCGATACCAGAACGCACATCACGTTGTTGTAGCCATCCTTGGCCAAATCTTCAACGCCACGGCCAGCATAAGATTGCAACACCGCCAGATTGACCACCTGGGGAACTGGCCCCGCTCGTGTATCGGCCGGGTCACGAATGGGGGAGATACCGTCGGTGCTCTTGGCAGGACAGGCCGTCGATAAAATACGGGTCGTCGTTCCGTTGTCCAGAGCGATCTGGCCCAGCGTGGGGAAGGCAGTGTCCGAGGATACCTGATCGAAATTGTCCACGGAAAATGCATTGGCCGTGTACATGATTTCGGTGGCTTTGAGCAAATCCTTCATTCGCGTATCGGTGTCTTGACGTTGTTTGAATGCGAGATGCGGGGAAAACGCATTGCTCAGCAACACCATCATGCCCGTGATGATCATGATGGCCACGACAATTTCCAGCATGGTAAAGCCACGCTGAATGGGTTGGTAACCAGGGAAACGACGATTTCGCATGCTTCTATATTGGCCCAAAATCACTTTGAGTGCAAGGCTTCAGGCCCCGACTCAAAAACATCCAAAGACAAGGATGGTCCAAACGACTCTACGGTGTCCACCCACAAAGGGCCGCCCAACGAAAAGGCAATCTCGGCACGGGCTTTGTATTCTGGAAAGTACGACAGAAAATGATCCTCGCACTGCGTGCGCAGGTTGTCGTTGATGGATTTCATGCGCAAACCGTCAAGGGCTTGCGCAGCATCGTCGGCCGTAAGAAAACCGATATCTTTTCGCTGCGTGCACTGCCATTGCCACAGGAGAGCCGGTGCCATGGCATGCCTATCCAGAACACCAGCCCCGGCGCATGGCAACGCGCATTCTTTAACATAATTGAGGAAGGGCACCCAGGCAGATGTTTTTGACCAGGTGGCACACAACCAAAGGGGTGGGGTGTCCCTGTCATGGGCCGAAAAGGGTAAAATGTTGGTGCCCAGCATGAACAAGCATGCATTGGTTGCTTCCTGCGTGCTGAGGGCCCCGGCTCGCAAGCACAACGTTAAATCGGAAAAATGCAAATCCGTCCATGGCGTCGTTGGAAGGCCGTGGCGAAAGTAGTACCAATTGTACACCGAAGGCGCGGACACTTTTACGGCGGTATCCATGTCGGGAAATCCGGGTAGCATGTCGCGCTGTTCCGGGGAAAAGCGCGACACGTACTCTTCATGAAGATAAATATAGTTCCACCACAGCGACTGGCTACGCTCCCCGATAGCGTTGTAGGCCAGCAGTTCGAGTTCATCGCGGGCAGCCTCTTTGCTGGTCCACCGCTCCATGCACGCCAGAGGCGACAGCAGTGCCTGAACTTGCGCGGAAGGGGGTGAAAAGAGCGAGGTCATACTTCGCCATTGTACCACGGCAAGCCGAGGGCGTTTTTCGTGTGCTGCGCGCGAGTCCAATGGGGGTACAACAATCCCAAGGGGGCGTGCGGTGCCTGGGGCCACCGCGAAGCCACTACCATTTGTCCTGCGGGGTACTGCATCAGCCAAAGCGCGCCCAACGCAAGGGTTACGTACAGTATGGGTAAAACCGTTTCAAATGTGATCATCTTGGTAGCATGGCTCCTATGTTAAAACTCTTCTATACCATTGGTCAAGCTGCCGCCTTATTGGGCGTATCGGTAGTCACGGTGCGACGATACACCG
>RRZU011173972.1_pt1 | contig 12588 bp, 12 predicted proteins | sample 2165561 | NCBI WGS metagenome assembly RRZU01 (sample SAMN10456909, study PRJNA506462) | wastewater metagenome | isolation source: wastewater sludge | place: USA: Moscow, Idaho | reverse complement strand
CAAAAATACAGATTATGTGGTAATTTTTTCACACCCGAGATTACGGTTCATGCACAAATTGATACAGTTCGTGCAGAAAACCGACATTTCGTGCTCCAATTCTTACGGTTCGTGCTTTTGGGGTTGTTTTTTTGGTGGTTTTGGTGGAGATTTGGGGGGAATACTTTCTTTTCCAAATATAAAAGGTAAGTTTTTGCGATTTTTTTTAAATTAATTAAATAAAAATGTTGTGATAAAATTTGTAAATTTTGAAAACGATGAATACATTAAAGAGCTTTCTGAAAGATTGAACGATATTTCTATAGACTTTATTTATTTTTTTCAAAAAGATGATGGAATTAAAAGCAGGCTAAGTCTTAGAAAATTAGTAGCAAAAGAGAATCCTCTTAAAACAATACTTGTTTCTCCTTACAATTTAAGCGAATTAGCATGGAAAGCCAACTTATTTCATTTTATACAATATGAAAAAGACAATGTTGAATCATCAATAGAAAACCTACGAGACAAAATGTTTTTCATTAAAAGTGTAGAAAAAATCCCAAAAAAATTGAAAATGAAACATTCTAATGGTTTTGATATAATAGATATTGGAAATATCTTATACTGTAAAGGAGATGGTAATTATTCTACAATATATATGAACGATTTCAAGAAAAAAGTATACACGATACAACTACATAAATTAAATATCTTTCTGTCTAAATATCCCAATATTGAAAGAATAGGAAAATCATTTATTATTAATCTAAATGAAATTCAAGCGATAAAAAAGGATCACATTGTTTTTTTAAATGACGAGACTAAAATATTGCATTTAAGTGAATTGATGGTAAGTAGAATTAAGAAAAAACTGATTTGGCACTGATAAACAAGGATAGAGTATGAAATTTACTATTGGAAGAGCATCTGATAATATTTACAGAATAGAAAATATTTCGGTAAGTAATCATCATGCGGAATTACAAATTGTAGATGATTTTAGTTTTATACTTAAAGACTTAGGTTCAAGCGGCGGAACGTATGTTAATGATGCTAAAATTATTTCGAAAAAAATTAATCTTACTGAAAAAATCATATTGGGAAAATACAATCTTAATAATCAAGAATTGTTGAGTTATATTCAAAATTTTACTCTTCAAAACAGAACAGATTTTTCAAAAGAATTTCAAGAATTAGAAACTAAATATAAAAAGAATTAAAAAAAAATAAGCAAAATTGAAAGAGGTCAAAAAAATAAACCGTTAATTATTAAATTATTTATAACTATTGCTTTAATGGGAGTTACATTTATAGTTACAGGCGGGAACTTCGGACCTATGATGATTATTGGTGTTTTATCAGGTATTATCACCAATTTTATGTTCAATAACACAGGTGATAAAGAAAAGAAAGAAGAGATTTTTATTGAATTTTCTAAATCTATTTGTTGTCCTAAATGCAAAAAAGAACTGCTTAGCAAGTCGTGGAAGTATTGGAAAAGTAAAGGAGAATGCCCAAATCTTAAGTGTGATGCCAAATGGTAAAAAAATATCAAAAAAAATGAAATACGAAGATTATAAAAAAAAATGTAAAACCTGCGGATATATTAATAATATTCCAGCAGAATGGTTTAATAACACGCTAAAGGTCAAAAAACATACTTGCGAATCCTGTTCAAATTCAGTTTTATTGAAGGTGGATGAAATTAGACGAGATAGATATGATAATTTTTATGAAAAAACTGAAATATCAGTTTCATCAAACAAATGCAAGAATTACACAATGAAAATAACACACCTTGATTATCGATCTTCTTTTGAAATTGAAAATAATACCGAATTTATATCTATTGGCCGAGGATCTTCAATTGATTATTATAAAACTGAAAACAACCACTTTAAACTTAGTGTACCAGATAAGTATGTTTCAAGAAAACATGCTATTATAGTTTTAAAAAAGAGACAAGACCAATCTTTTGATTTGGTTCTTAAAGACTGTAATAGCCTTAACGGAACTTATTTTAACTTGAAAAAACTAAATGTGGAAGATGAGATTATAATTCAAACAAATGATAGAATAAAGTTAGGGGAAACAGAAGTAGAATTTATACAATAACGCATTTCTTACAGTAGATTACCCTATTCATACATTAGAATTTTTCAAATAATAAATAACAAATAATTTCACCAAAAAAATATATGGAAACAACAGTATTGCAAAAAATACCAAATTCTGAAAAATTCAGATTAAGAGGGCTTAATGCGGAACAAATAGAAATCTTAAAAAAACATAAGGGAAATATTTTTTTAGCACTTTCAGCAATTGGAGGAGTAGCTCTTGTTTCTAAAATTATCAAAGAATATAATTCAAGTCCTGAAGTTTTAGAGCCTATACCATCATCGGTAATTGATTCTGGATTCATAGAAGAAATAGATGGTGATGAGGAAATTGATCCCGTAATAGAAAAAGAAATTATCCGGATTATTGATGTTGAAGAAACCATAAATACATTTGAAACGCTTGGTTTAGATGAAGGTTTAGTTGATGTTGTAACAATTGATGCTGAACCACAATCTATTGATCGAGAAATGCAGGAATATATGGAATCGGATAAAATTATCATAGATCTTAATACCAATGAAGAAACCAATGAGGTAATAATAAACAGTAACTATGTTAATGAAGATGATGTCAATTTTAGGATTGATGAAAATGGTTATGTCTTGGACACAGAATCAGAGACTGAGAATGGTTTTGTTCCGGAAACTGTTGAGGTTTTAGAAGATGATGAGGTTAAAGATGAAATAAATGATGAATGGAATGACGAGTGGGAAGAAGAATTTGTTGAAGCGGATGTGAGTGATGAATACGAAGCAGATGGGGAAACTGACGAATTTGAACAAGATGACGAATTTGAACAAGATGAGGAATATGATATTGATGACGAAATAGATAGTATGGAAGATGAAGATCTATATGGAGAAATTGATGATACTGAAGAAGAAGTTGATGACGATTCAAATGAATTTTTTTTATAGTATGAAATATATAATAGCATTACTTCTTTGTATGATAAGCATTTTATCGTGCAATACTAATAAGGAAATATCTGTGAAAACAAACACAATAGAAAATGATTCTATTACTTTTTATAGACTAAATGATACCATAAAAATATCTTTAGAAAAAAATTTCAACGGAGGTTATGAATGGTTTTTTGAAAAAAATGAGATTGTAGCTTTGATTTATGAAAGAGACAGTACTTATAAAAATAAAGAATCAGATCTTTATGAATATTCCAAAACATTTATTTTAAAACCAACAAAAAAAGGCATTACAAAACTAAACTTTTATAAAAAAAGAAAATTTGAAAATGATTCTTTGGCAATAAAAAACGCCTACACTCAAAAAATATCAGTTCATTAAAGACAAAAACATTCAAAAAATATGAAAAAGATACTAAAATTATTATTTGTATTTGTATTTGCATTCAACAGTTATTCTCAAAAAAAGGGAACTGGTTTTATACAATTATCACAAGAAGAGAAAATTCAGCTTGCAAATAAACAAAAAGAATATAAAGGAGCTGGAAACTCTCTTCTAAAATCAACTTTGAAATCTTATGGAAATGTAGATGCAGTTAAATTTGATTTAAGAGATGTAAATGCTATAACCCCTATAAAAGATCAAGGAGCATGTGGTTCTTGCTGGGCTTTTGCTTCAATCGCCTCTATAGAGTCAAATTATGCTCTGAAAAACAAAAATTTCATTGATTTATCCGAACAATCACTTTTAACTTGTGCGGTAACTGGACTAGGAGATTGTCAACAAGGAGGACATCCAGAAAGGGTATTTACTTGGCTTCTTGTTGATCCTGATTCATACTTACAAAACGAAAATGATAATCCTTATATTGGAAATAGTACAATCAGCTGTGTTACTCCAATTTTAAAAAATGATGTCAAATTAAAAGATGGAGGTGCATTTTCAAAATACACTACTACTTCTAGAGAAGATTACATACGATTAGTAAAGGAACTAATAACAAACTATGGTGCTTTAAGTGCTGCATTGCAATCTGCTACTCCAAGTTTTATGAACTATAAGACAGGGGTGATAACTGAAAAAGGTAGTCAACTTGACCATGCAATCAATGTGATTGGTTGGGATGATGATAAACAAGCTTGGCTAATAAAAAACTCTTGGGGAAAAAATTGGGGACAGGATGGTTTTGGATGGATTGGATATGACGCTCTAGGAATCGATCAGTTTATGTATGTAGAAACTTATGGTGTTGATAAACCAATTCCAAAAATCGACACAAAAGAAAAACGGATTTTCAATATTTCAAGTGCGTTAGCTAACATGCAGAAATATCAGGAAATATATGTAAAAGTAGATGATGAAGAACCATTTCAATTTTATATGAATGAAAAAGGGAAACGGTACCAGAACTACATTCCTGTTACTAAAGGAAAACATAAAATTCAGATTATTACAAAAAGTGTAATTACTAAAAATGAAAAAAATGCAATGATTTTTGGCGTTTTAAAAGGAAATATCGAAATAAAAGGCAATGTGAATTATCATCTTCAATATGATAAACCTTTAAAAGACAATATCTACCGTTTAAAAATAGAGAAGATCAACCCATCAACTAAATAGCTTTGATAATGTTAGAAAAAATTCACAATAAAGGGAAAAGAGATAATAATGAAGACTATCTTTTGTTTGATGATGAAAAAAACATTTACATTGTGTGTGATGGTGTAGGAGGAAGCAACAAGGGGGAAGAAGCTAGTAAGCTCGCAGCAAATAGTTTTTTAAATTATTTTGATAAGAATATTGAGATTGATATAGAAAATTTAAAAAAAGCACTAAAATTTACAGAAAGTAAATTTGATGAGTTTATTGCAGAAAATCCAGAAAGCCAAGGAATGGCAACAACTCTTACTTTTTTGCACCTGATTGGTAAAAAAGCGATTCTTGCTCATTGTGGAGATAGTAGAATTTACCAAATCCGAAATGGAGAAATTATTTTCAAAACAAAAGACCACTCTTTTGTTCAGGAACTAGTGGATAGTGGTTACATTACTCCAGAAGCGGCACTCATTCATCCTAAAAAAAATAGAATTACTAGAGCAATACAAGGCACAGAAAAATTTACCGCATTAGATATTCAAACGATTGAAGATGTTCAGGAAAACGATTACTTTATTTTGTGTTCTGATGGCATTTTGGAAAGTATTTCTGATGATTATTTAAAAGAGAAGTTTAATAGCTATTCAAATCTTTCTGAAATGCGAAAAGAAATAGAAATGCTATGTTCTGAAAAATCAAATGATAACTTCACCGCTATATTCATCAAAATAGAAAATGAAAAAATTGAATTAATAAATAATGAGAATGAAGAAATAGATGTAGTAAAAAGCAAAACTTCAAATATTTATAAATATTTATCTTTCTTATTAGTAACAGTTTTAGCCGCTACAGGAATTTGGTTTTATCTAGATCAAAAAAAAACACAAAGCAAAAGTTTTTCAAGTGATGATAAATATCTAATCGATTCTACTGCAAATAATAAAGTAATTGCAAATCAATATAAAACATCAGCTACTAAAGAAACGATTAAAATTCAAGAAGCACAATACATCGAGAACCTCCCAAAAAAGAAAAATGATATAGAAGAGGGTAATTGGAAATCTGAATTTTATGCACAATTAAAACATATAGATTCAAAAAAAATCCCCGCTAAAGATAAATTAATTGCCTTGATTACATTAGAAAGGACGATTAAAGATTATAGTAATAACACCAAAGAAATGGACTTGATAGTACAAAAAAGAGATGAAATTAATAAAATTATGATTTCTCAAAAAATAAAAATTGATTCATCTAATAGAAAGCCAAAACCATCATCCAAAATAATTAATTCAAAAAACGATAGCTTACCTAATAACATAAACTCAAAAAATAAATAAAGTCTAAACTACATTCAAAAAAACTAACATTTATAAAAAAGAAACTATTGTGATTATTACTATTTGCTAGTCTTGGATAATGTGAAAACCCATAATCATCGAATTTGGGGGCTATTATACAACAGCAGGTGGTTCTGCTTCTGATAAAGAAAGATTCGTAGGCAGGAGAATTGCGTTTCGATTTGTAAAATAAACCTAACTAATTTTAATTCAAAAACAAAGAATGAGCGAACTCAAAATTAATACGATTTTAAATAAACAGCAATATCAAATAAAAAAAGTTATTGGAGAGGGCGGATTTGGCATTACTTATTTAGCAGATGAATTAGGATACTATCGTCAATCTGGTTTTGGTTCTCAATTTATAAAGCACAAAAAATCTGAACCCGTTGTAGTTAAAGAACTATACTATAGAGATTATTGTAGTCGTAATGAAAAAACAGGACTAATATCTATATCTAATAGCGATAAAAAAATAGAATTTCAAAAACTTGTTAGAAATCAGTTAGATGAAGGTAAAATTATTAGGAGTTTAGATCATCCAAATATTGTTAAAACACGAGATATTTTTGAAGAAAATGATACGGCTTATATGGTTATGGACTATATTGAGAGCGTTGATTTGGAAGAAGTACTTAAAACAAAAGGAAAACTGCAAAAGGACAAAGCACTTAAGTATATTCTTGAAATTTTAGATGCTGTAGACTACATCCATAATCATAAAGAAAAAAAAATATTGCACCTCGACATATCTCCAAGCAATATTTTAATTGACATTCAAAATGACAATGCAATTTTAATAGATTTTGGAGCTGCACTATCTTATGATAATTTAGAAAATAAAATTACTTCCACCACCAGCCAAATAATTACTGGTCGAAAAAAACATTATTCTCCCAACGAGCAGTCCGACATAGATCAGTTAAAATCTTTCGACGCCACATTTGATACTTATGCAGTTGGTGCCACGCTTTATCATTTATTAAGTGGTAAATTTCCTCAATTAAGCAATATGCTAAGCTCAGAAAGAGAAAGCTTTGTCCCACCTTCACAATATGTAAATGATAACAGTGTCTCGGAATATTTAGATGCAGTAGTTGAGAAAGCCATGTCTCCCAAATACAAAAACAGATATGGTGATGCGATAGAATTATTGAATGATTTAAAAAAAGAAAACAATTATTTAGCTTCTATCAAGGCTATTATGAAAAATATTGATAATGCTGAAGACCTCATTCAATATCATTCAGAAAATTATCTAAAAACACCTGAATTTATACGATTAAAAACAAAGGTAGAAAAAAATAGCAAAATAAAACTACCCAAAGATGATTTAGAGGAAGATACAGAATTATTGAACGGTGGAAAAAATAACCTTCACAATGAAGAAGAGTTTACAATACCAATAAAACCTGATCCCCAAAAAAAGGGAAATAAGGAAGTAAATTTTTCTATTTTCAAAAAAAACAAAAAAGCTATTCTAATAGCTGCGGGTGTAGTTTTAGGACTTCCAATTTTAGGTTTTATTTTATTGTTTGTGGTAGGAATGTTTGCCAATAATGTGGAATATGAAAAAGTTGCAAAGTCAGACTCTATAGTCGTAGCATCGGACTCTGCATCTATTGATTCTGCCGTAATTAGTGCTAAGAAACCAGATTTGCAAAATACTTCAGAGCAGGTTGTTGCATCAGACGAGCCAAAAACGGTAATAGAAAACAACGACCAAAAAGAGTGGATTGCCGCCAAAAGCTATAATACCAAATCTGCTTATGAAAGTTATATACGTCTTTTTCCTTCAGGGAAATACGTAAGTGATGCGAGAAGAAAAGTAACAACTTTCAATGAAGAAAAAGCCAACAATGAAAGAGAAGCGGAAAACGATAGAATACGCAGAGAAAATGATGCAGCAAGAGAGGCGGCGAGAATAGCGGAGGAGAATAGAAATAATCAAAAATACAATGAACAAATGGATTTTGTCCGAAGAATGATTAAAACAGGGGGATGTGAAAAGTGTAGACAACATTCTAATTGCCGTGAAGATGTTCTTGCAGCGATTAGAACAGCTCTGAAATATAACCCAAACAGCAGTGAAGCTAATAATATTTTAAACTGTCTTAAATAATTGTATAGCAATGAAAAAATCAATTTTATTTTTACTAATGCTTTTTACCACCTTTTGCTCTGCACAGCAGGAACAGGAAACAAAAGATTTAAAAGCCGCACTTAAAGCCGCGAATGAAAAAAATGAGGATGCTCTTGTTTATAATCTTCGTCTGTTTTCTGCACGGATAGATGAGCAAAATATCACCCCGGAAAAACTATCCAAAGAAAATTTGGATTTATATACAGAAGCACTTTACATAGCAACAGTAAATCAGCTAAGTATCCCAAATGATTTAGGAAAGAATGCAATGATCTTTCTCAATTATAATATTGAGGAAAAGCCTTATAATATGTTTGCTTTGGGGGTATTTTATTATAATGGATTCGGAATTCCAAAGGATAATGTAAAAGCAATATTTTGGTTTGAAAAAGCAGCAAATCAAGGAATTGGTTTAGCAATGTCTAATCTCGGGATAATTTACGCAACTATCGATGATTATGATTACAACAAATCAATTTATTGGTTTGAAAAAGCAGCTGATAAAATTCCAAAAGAATTCAACATTATTCACATGGAAATTCTTGCGCAACTATATAGAATTTTAGAAAATTATCCAAAAGCGATATACTGGATGGAAAGAGCTATTGAAAATGGATATGATATAACTAAAGATACAGAAAAAATGCAAAAATTAGCAGATATGTATTCTAATTTTAGAGCTAGAGAGTATAAAGATTACACAAAAGCAAGATATTGGTACGAAAAAGCTGTTGCTTTGGGGAATAAAAGTGCAATGTTTTCTCTAGGTCATATGTATTGGCGTGGAAAGGGAGTTGAGCAAAACTTAGAACTTGCTAGATATTATTTAGAGAAAAATTGTGATTGTACGTACCGTAAAATTACCAAAACAACACTAAAGCGTTAACAAAATCATCTCTTTTCAGCAAAATTTTATACAAACTCAATAAAAAATGGGAACGAGCAAAACTTCAATATTATTTTTACTGCTATTTTTTACAATCCTATGCCCAGCTCAGAAATTTCAGGAAGATGGAAAGAAAGATTTACAAGCAGCGGTAAAAGCAGCCAATACAGGAGATACTGATGCTTTTGTGTATAATCTGACTCTTTTTTCTAATCGGATAGAAGACCAAAATATAACCCCTGAAAAACTACCCAAAGAAAATTTGGATTTATATACAGATGCGCTCTACATAGCAGCAGTAAAAAAATTAAATATTCCTGATGGAATAGCAAAAAAATCTATTGATTTTCTCAATTATGAAATTGAAGAAAAACCTAATAATATGTATGCAATGGGGAATTTATATCTTTTAGGAGCTGGTGTTTCTAAAAATTTTGCAACAGCAATGTACTGGTATGAAAAATCAGCAGATGGAGGAAATATTGGCGCAATGTCAATTTGTGCATATTATTATTCGGAGTTAAAAGATTATACCAAAACATTATTCTGGATTGAAAAATTGATAAACAGCATAGATGATAAAGAATTAAAAATTCAAAATATGATTAATATTTCAATAATGTATACCCGCGGACTTGTTGGTACTGGCGGGACCACGCAAAATTATGACAAAGCAATATATTGGATTGAAAGAGCCATAGAAAACGGATATGATATAACAGCAGATGTTGAAAAAGCAACTGATTTTGCAAAATTGTACGAGAAAAATCAGAATTATGGAAAAGCAAGATATTGGTACGAAAAATCTGCTGATAAAGGCGATACTACAGCACTATTCGCGCTTGCAAATATATACAGACACGGATTTGGAGTTACTACTAATATGGAAATTGCTCAGAATTATTATGAGAAAGGCTGCAAATGCAAGATAGAAAAAATGACCAAAACAAGCATAAAATTTAAATGATATGAAAAAATCAATCCTACTATTAACTATTTTATTATCCCTTACATACCACGCTCAGCAAGATGGTGGAAAGAAAGATTTAGAAGCAGCTTTAAAAGCAGCCAATACGGGGGATCCTGATGCTTTTGTATATAACCTGACTCTTTTTTCTAATCGGATAAATGACCAAAATATTACTCCTGAAAAACTCTCTCCAGAAAACTTAGATTTATATACCGAAACATTATATACAGCAACTTGGAAAGAACTAAAAATCCCGAGTGAATTACAGAGTAAGACAATTGAATTTCTCAGTTACAAAGCAGAAGAAAAGCCAAAAAACATGGCTTCTTTAGGATATTTGTATTATAATGGTAAAGGAGTGTCACAAGATTTTACAAAAGCAAAATATTGGTATGAAAAAGCATCAAATAAAGGAGAACGATTGGCTTTAAGGGGATTGGGTCATTTATACAAGGACGGTAAGGGTGTAGTCAAAGATTACAATAAATCATTTGCTTTTTTTAAAGAAGCAGCTGAAAAAGGCGATGTAAATTCAATGTCTAATTTAGGTTGGATGTATATGGAAGGACACGGAACGGCTAAAAATACAAATGATGCGGTTTTTTGGTACAAAAAAGCTGTGCAGGAAGGCAATAACGCATACTCAATGAATGGGTTGGGGAATTACTATTATAACGTGGAAAAAAATTATTCGCAAGCTGAAAAATATTATAAAGACGGATGTAATCTTGGAAATGCTTGGGCGTGTTCCAATTTAGCAGGGAAATACCAATATATTGACAAAAATTATGATTTAGCCGTTAAAATTTATAAACAAGCATTGGCTATAGAACACAACGATAGAGCTGCTTATGAATTAGGAAGAATATTTTCTTTTGATTTCAATATGGAAACCTATAATGACAAAAAATATGCAATTTCAATGTTAACAAAAGTTTCAAAGGAATATGAATTATACTATGATGCAATGAATTTTGTTGGAGAAATATATAAAAAAGAATCAGATTATCGTTCAGCAATTTATTATTTTCAACTTGCTGCACAAGCTGGTTTGCCGAGAGCTCTAAATAATTTAGGCGTAATGTATCATAATGGCACAGGTGTTTCTAAAGATTTAACAATTGCCTACGGATATTATCTCTGGGCTGTAGTAATGGGAGAAAAAGATAACGCATCAAATAATATTAAAATTTTGGAAAAAAATGGTGCTTACGTTCAGAATCAAGAGCAAGCAATTAATGGGGTAGTCAATGCCTGTTTAGGGTTTAAACAGAATTTCATCACAGAAGGTGAAATACTATATAATCTCGCTATGATTTTAAAGACAGGTTCAGGATTAAAAAAATCTTCAAAAGATGCAGAATATTGGTTTCAGAAATCTTGCGAAAAGGGTTATAAAGAAGCTTGTAACAATTTGTAATAAAATATCTTAAATAAATCAATATTTTTTTTAAATGATTTTAATAGCAATCTTATTAAAAATATACCAATATCAATTTAGTTTACAATTAAACATGAAAAAAAACATAATATCTTTTTTATTGATATTTTTTATCACAAGTTTCAATGCCCAACAAAAACTCCAATCCCACACCACAGATTTCAACATCAAAGGAAAAGTAAAATCGTTCACTTCTACCACCAAAAATTATAAAAGCATTAATGATTTGGTAAAATATAGCGACATTCTTTTTGTGCAAAACGATCCCAATTTCACTTCAGAATATAAGTTTAATGAAGATGGCTTTTTATACGAAAGCAAAACCGATGAGGTAGGATACACTTGGAAAAAGTATGAGTTTTCAAAAGCTAAAAAGCCATTAGTTATAAAAATTAGCGTGCTTAAAAAAGATAAAATTTCAGAGGAATATATACCTAATTACACCATAGATATTACTTACCAAAATGAATCTTCTTTAGTAACTACAAACTATTCAAACGGTAAAAAAGAAGTTATTCAAAGATATTTTGATAAAAAAGGAAATGTGATTAAAGAACATTTGGTTCCCAAAACAAAAAAGGTATTTACCTACAGTTACGATGAAAAAAATAATATGGTGGAGAAAAAAAAGAATGAAGAATTTTATTCAAAAAACACTTATCAATACGATAACGAGGGCAATATTTCACAAAAAATAGAAACCCATAAATCGGGGTCATTTCATACTTTTAATTATGAAAAAGGTTTGCTAACTTCTATTCTCCTTCCTGAAGGAGATATCCAAACATTCACCTACGAGTTCGACTCAAAAGGTAATTGGACCAAAAGAACTACTAAAATGAATGATATTTTAGTTTCAGAAGATTTTAGAGTGTATGAATATTAGAAAATCGGACAAGCTTAATCTTAGCAATTAAAAAACAATAGCAAAGTCATCAAAAAATAACCCTCAATATCCAATCCCCTTTCCTGAAAAGCAAAGGGGATTTTTTATATGAGAAAAGTATAAATTATTAAGCAAAAAAAAAAATTAGTATTTTAGCAAATCCTTTGGGTTTCAAAATCCTTAATTTTTAATATCACACTTTTCAAATGTCAGAAGAACAAAAGAAAATACTAGAGCAACAGCTTTGGAACATTGCCAATACTCTACGTGGAAAAATGAACGCAGATGAATTCCGAGATTAT
>RRZU012578078.1_pt1 | contig 12592 bp, 6 predicted proteins | sample 2165561 | NCBI WGS metagenome assembly RRZU01 (sample SAMN10456909, study PRJNA506462) | wastewater metagenome | isolation source: wastewater sludge | place: USA: Moscow, Idaho | reverse complement strand
CGAACTCTACTATAATCAGCAACGGTTGCACTCGGGTTTGGGGTATCGCACCCCACGGGAAGCGTTGGACGATTTCCAAGACTACAGGTCAGCTAGCTGAAAACCAATCGAACCAACTCCGGAAACAGTCCGGCACCTCACACGGACCACTAGCTAGGAAGCGCGCGATCGTCGGCCTAACCACGCATCCGACTCTTGCATGAGGAGTCAACGCGGATGTTGACGGTGTCTTCGAGTCAGACTAGACTAGGCCGGGTATGGGCGTAGTTCTAAGGTGCACGCCTAAGGCAGGCTCCCATCGGACTAGAAACGTGCGCCTAAGGCTCACGCGAACGCCAACGATCCGGATAAGTCGAGACCGGATCCCCCTCTTCCAATGTGAAGGCCCATATTAGGCGACCACGGGGTTGCATGGCCTCTGATGCGCGGCCCTTGCTTATGCAGGCAATTTCGTCGGAACCGGAGCCCACATAGTGATTGCCGTCCACCCATCACGCGATCTCGCCATTTTCGTGGAGAGTCGGCTGCTGTCGGTTCCTCATATCTGGGGATCACGGCGGTGACTTACCGAACTACTCTGGGCCACAGTTCTCGTGCTCCCGTGGCGGCCAATAGTGGACAACGCCGGCCTTTCGCGCCAAGGCTAGCTCGGTTCTTATCGAGCCTAACGCTCCTCGGGTCGCTTCTGGCCGGTTGCATCGATGAGCCGTGGCCTGGGCTTTCGACCTACCCAGCGCCGACCGGACCAGTAAGCCTAGGAGGCAGATTCGAAGGGACTCTTGAGCTTCGGGGCTCTTGCGTCGGGCTAAACACCGATCAAGGATTCATGCCACTCGTGGTGCCAACCGGACAGTACAGCTTCGACGGCAAGCGGCTGGTCGGCCTGGATCGCACAATCACCTTGGGGCAAAGAGCCGCTTTTGGTGGCGGCATCCTAGAGCTAAGTTCGCTCACGGGCCGTCTGTCTTTGGGTAAAGACTGCCATGGATTCTTGAAATCCCTACTGGTTGGTAGTCAGTAGCCTCGGGGGGCCCTCGGGGGAGCCCTCGTGCAGAGACTGGAAGGCGGCGCGGCGCGGCCGCCAGGCGCATGGGTCTCAAAGGAAGGGGTAGACATGCGAAGGAACATATTCGTTATCATTCTTGGTACTCTTTGTCTTTTGTCCACACTGGCCACGGGTACCATTACAAGTGAGGCTCAGACCGTTTCATTGCCATCAAGCTTGGTTGGCGAGAAACAACCGGGAGCATCATCACCACTGCGCTTGTCCGTACGAACACTCAGTGAAGAGAACGCCTCAGCAGCTGAAGCGTCGGACGCAGCCCTTGCTGCGCGCCAACTTGGTCTGTCGCTTAGTGAGATCAAGGAACGTTCGCGCACTGCCGCCGCCCTAAGCGAGATCGTGAAGATGCTCCAAGTGGATTCATCAGGTGCTCTACTGGGGACCAATGTGAGAGACCCTCAGACACACTTGCCCACCATCTACCTCTTCGGCGACAGCGGAACCAAGCGAGCGCGAGAACTGGCCTCGACATACTACGATCTGGGCATCCAGGTGCAAGACGGCATTTCTACTTCTCTCGCCGAACTCACGAAGATTCGTGATGCTACCCATACGGAGCTGCGCGCACAAGCGATCGCGGAGAGCACCTCCGACCTGGACGTCGTCGCTGGTCGAATCACGGTGACAGTTTCCATCAGAGGCAAGACGAGGGACTACGCAGAGTTGCCCGCCCTCATTGCAAAGAAGGTATCTAACAGAGTGACTGTGACGCTGACCTCTCAAGCTATCGTCCATCCCGCAGTTGCGGAGGCATTCGGTGGGATGAATATAGGTCCATGCACATCGGGCTTCTCTGTCTTCTCCCTGACATCATTCACCACTGGGATAACGACAGCGGGGCACTGCTGGGGCGCGTCCCCCATCGCCAACCCTGCGCAGGGCGCCTACAGCGCAAGTCTAGTGTCTAACAATATGGGCTATTACGGCGACGTCGGATGGCTAACAACCGGTGCTATTGAACCGGCTGCGTTTTATGCGACCTCTAATCAAATACGGCGCCCAAGCGCAATCGGGTACGCCTCCATTGGTACGCCTGTCTGCGGCTTTGGCAGAGCTACTAACGATCGGCGCTGCGGCATTGTGACGAGCTTGTCTAAAGCATGGGATTATGGCGGCTACTATGTCCAGAACCTAATGGATACCGATCGAAAGAACTTCACTGCTGGTGACAGCGGAGGTCCGTGGTCTTACGGCACGACTGTTTACGGCTCCTATGTCGGATATGCTCCCAATGATGTGATCTCCCAGGCAGTCCTATATGATGAAGCCCTCGGAGTGGCCGTACGTCTTGGCGACGTTCTAGACACAGGTGAGACCTTATTTCCGGGTGACATGCTCAAATCCCAGAACGGCCAGTATATGGCGATCATGCAGACGGACGGGAACTTTGTGATCTACGGACCCAACGGTCCAGTTTGGTACACGAACACGTTCGTGGTCAACTCAAGATTGGTTATGCAGAGTGACGGGAATCTTGTCATTTACACTCCCGGGAACCAGCCAGTGTGGTATACGAACACCTTCGGTTCTCGACATTACTTGACCATGCAAGACGATCGAAATCTGGTCATGTACCGCCGATCGGGTGGGTACGTTTGGTATACGGGAACCCATCTGTAGGGCGTTTGAGTGTCGGCAGGGTCGAGGTGGAGGCAACGGGGCTGGTCACGAGGCGTTCGTAGGCTTCGCGTGGAGCGAGCCAGTCCATGGTGCCGCGACGGCGGTCCAGGCCTGAGTTCCCGAACTCGCTCGGATTTTGAGGGATGGGCAGGTACCAAGGCACCGTCGAGCCCACCCGCACGTTGGGCAAAGGCGCCAAGGCCAGAACCCGACGTGTTGCGTACCACTGCTCGCACAAGCGGGCCGACCTACTGTAGATAATGAGAGTTGCCGGGTCTTGCTGTGAGCCAGGACCGGATCTGGCGGCCGTTGGTGGGTGAGCATTCCTCTGACCTGCAGACCCACCAGTTCCGGGTCGGTGGAGAACTTGAACGTCTCACACCGCCACGGCTGCACCCCGTACTCGCGCCAAGCCCGAGCGACCGTGGCGTTGCCGAGCTTCAGGTGCCGGCCCAGCAGCCGGCTGGACCAATGGGTCACCCCGTACTTCTTGGGTGGGCGGGTCAACGTTGCCGACACGATCGCTGCGTGATCGACCACCCGCGGCCGACCCGTCCGGTCGGCATCATCCAAACCGTCCAAACCCTCGCCCGATACCGACCCCGCCACGCCAACACCGTCGGACGCGACACATGCACCTCGGAGGCGATCGCCGTATTCGGCCACCCATCAGCAGCCAACAACACGATCCGCGCCCGCTGCGCCAACCCCGCCCGAATCGCCGTCGACCGCGACCACCGAGTCAGCTGCTCACGGTCACCGTCACGCAGAACCAGCGCTGGGGCAACGTGATTGGCCATATCCCATGATCTCAACCCAACCGTAAACTAACTAACGACACGCCGCACTAGCTACTCTACCGACCGCGGGGTCCACACCCGGCCGGTTGCGGTGCGGCGGGTGCGGGAGGCGCCGATGACCACGAGGCAGCCCATGTCGACGGTGTCCGGGTCGATCTCACCGAGGGTGGTGACCTGCACCTGCTCGTCCGGGCGACCGACGTGACGGGCCACGACGACGATCCGCTCCGGCGGTGCGAGCGCCCGCACGGTGTCGAGCGCGAGGCCGAGTTGGTCGGGGCGGGAACGGGATCGGGGGTTATACACCGCGACAGCGAGATCGGCGCGCACAGCGGCGGTGAGCCGCTGGAGCACGACGTCCCACGGTTTGAGCCGATCCGACAGTGAGATCAGCGCATGGTCGGCGCCCAGCACGGCACCGGCCACGGCGGAGGCGGCGTGGGCGGCGGTGATGCCGGGCACGACGTGGACGGGCACCGCGGCATACCGGCCGGGGGCGGTCTCGGCGGCCTCGAAGACGGCCGCGGCCATGCCGAAGACGCCGGCGTCGCCGCCGGAGACGACCGCGACGTCCGCGCCGGCCAGGGCCAGGTCGAGGGCCAGCACGGCGCGATCCAGCTCGACGGTGTTGCCGCTGGCGTGCCGGGTCAGGCCGGGGCGCTGCGGCACCCGTGCGACGTAGGGCGCGTAGCCGACGACGTGGCTCACCGCGCCGAGCACCGCACCGGCCTCGGGGCTGAGCCACTTGTCCGGGCCGGGGCCCAGGCCGACGACGTGCACCGTGCCGACCCGATCACCGTCGGCCGGGTCCGTGGCGGCGGGCGCCTTCGCACCCATCGGGTATGCCGCGCGCCCCGCCGCGTCGGCGCGGGTGTCGACCCCCGGGACGATGACGATGGCCATGTACGGGACGGTGTCCGGGTCGACGTCGGTGACCGGCACGACCCGTTGCCCGGGCCGGCTGGCGTGCTCGACATAGACCGCGCGCTCCAGCAGACCGGCCTGGTGCAGCGCCTCGCGGACCCCCCGGAAGGTGCGACCCAGCTTCATGACAACGGCGGCATCGGTATCGGCCAGGCGCCGGGCCAGCTCGGGCACCGGTAAGGTGCCGGGCAGCACGGTCACCGTGTCCTCATGCCGGGCCAGGCCCGTGCTGATCGCTGCCGACGCGGCCGCCATCGCGGTGACCCCGGCGACGACCTCGGTCGGGAAGTCGGCGCGCAGGGCATCGAGCACATACATGAACGACCCGTAGAACAGCGGGTCACCCTCGGCCAGGCAGACGATGCTGCGCCCGGCGCTCAGATGCTCCCGGAACCGCTGGGCGCACTCGTCGTAGAAGTCGGCCAGCGCCCCGTAGTAGCCCAGCGGGTGGTCGGTCACCCCCGTGGTCACCGGATAGACCAACGGCTCCTCGATGGTGCCGGGGCGCACGTGCTCGGCGGCGATCCGCCGGGCCGTCGACTCCCGGTGCCCGGCCCGGTGATAGGCGATGACGTCGGCTGTGGCGATCAGCCCGGCGGCCCGCATCGTGATGAGCCCCGGGTCGCCGGGGCCGACGCCGATCCCGTAGAGATGGCCGGGCTGCGCGGCATACCGGCCGGTCACGCGAGTTCGTCCGGGTTGCTCACGGCGTTGAGGGCGGCGGCCGCCATCGCCGAACCACCCCGGCGTCCGTGCACCGTGAGCCAGGGGATCTGCTCCCCGGTGGGCAGCCGATGCTCCGAGAGCGCGAGCTTGGACTCCGCGGAGCCGACGAAACCGACCGGCAGGCCGAGGATCGCGGCCGGCCGCGGCCCTCCGTCGAGGATCACCTCGAGCAGGTGGAAGAGCGCCGTCGGGGCGTTGCCGATGGCGACCACGGCCCCCTCCAGGCGCTCACCCCACAGCGACACGGCCGCCGCGGCACGGGTGGTGCCCCAGGCCCGAGCCAGCTCCGGGACCCGCTCGTCACGCAGCGTGCAGATCACCGCGTTGTCGGCCGGCAGTCGCCGCCGGGTCACCCCGGCGGCCAGCATGACCGAGTCGGTGAGGATCGGCGCCCCGGCCCGCAGCGCCCCATGCGCGACGGTCACGACGTCGGGGTGCATGGCCAGGTCGGCGAGCACCCGCGCGTCGCCGGCGGCGTGCACGATCCGGGTGGCCACGCCCAGGTCGTGCCCGCGCCAGGCCGGAGTGTCGCCGTGGGCCACCGCCGCGGCCACCTCGGCGCGGATCATCGCGAACGAGCGCCGATAGATCTCCTGGCCGTCGGTGAGATAGGCGTAGCGCCGGGTCGGCGGTCGCAGCTGGGTCACGACCGGCCCCCGACGAGCGCCGCCAACACCGCAGCGGTATCGTCGGGGCATTCCAGGACCACATCGGATCGGCTTGCCCCGCAATGCCGTTCGCACCCCACGAGATGCACGTGACCGGTCGCCGCGGCTCCGGTGCCGCGTAGCACGGCGACCGTCTCGTGGGCCAGCGCGACGACCGGGCTGCGCCCGTTGTGACACCACGGGCTGCCGGTGCACGCCGACAGGTGCGCCCACGGGTCGGCGGGGTCGACGACCAGCCCGACGGCCGCCAGGGCGTTCCGGTATGCCGCGCCGCCCGGCACGAGCAGCGAGCGCCACGGCGTCGCCACCACCTCGTCGGTGATCGCCTGCAGCGCGCCGAGCTGAGCCCGGTCGAGCTGACCCAACGGCAGGCCCACGACGAGATCCGGGCCCGCCCCCACCTCGACACCCGTCGAGGCGGACACCGGGCCCGGCGCCAAGGTCGCCGCCTGAGCCAGCTGCACCGGGCTCATCCCCGCGGTGACGGCAGCCCGGGCCGCGCTGGCCGGGGGGAGGTCCCGCACGTTCCAGGCGCCCTCCGGGCGGACCGCCAGGAAGGTCTCGGCCAGCCCGGCCAGGGTGGCCGCCGCGTCGGCGGGAGCACCCGGCATACCGACGACCTCGCCGCGACCGAGCCGGGCCAGCACGCGGCCCTGCTCACCGAGGCCCGGCCCGCCCAGGCGCTGCCAGGCCAGATCCCACGGCGCGGTCAGCCCCAGCCCGGCCTCGTCGGTGACGAGGAAGAGGAACCGCCCGGGCAGCTGCGCCAGCGCCGGGCGATCCATGATCTGCTCGTCGAGGGCGGCGACGATCGGGCCGAGGTCGCGGGCGGTCGGCGAGGCGAGCACGTTGCGGGCCCGTTCGTGGCTGACCGACGGGAACCACCCGGTCGCCACCACGGCGTCGGCCAGTTCCGGCGGGATCGGGCTGGGCAGCGCCCGGATCTGCAGATTGGCCCGGCTGGTGAGCTGCACGATCGGCGCGCCCCAGCGTTCGCCGGCGGCCAGGAAGATGTCCAATGCAGCCAGCGCGATCCGCCCGCCGGGCACCCGGGCACGCAGGATGGCTCCGTCGGCGGCTTCGAAAGGTCGCTGCAGGCCGGGGCATCGATCGAGGGCAGGACGGGCGACCACGGCCGACACCCTACGCCGCGGTATGCCGCGGGGCCGCCCCCGGGATCGTCGGTAGGCTGCGGGGGCCCACCGGCCACCCAGGGCCGCTCGCCCGGCCCGGAGGCGGGCGCCCCCCCGAGGAGACACTCACCCCATGGCGCGGATCGCTCTGCTCTCCACCTCCGACACCGACCTGCTCTCGGCCCGAGCCAGCGGCGCCGACTACCTGTGGGCCAACCCGGCACGGCCCGCGCACACCGAGCTGGGCGCCGCCCTCGACGCCGCCGACATCGTCGTGGCCCGCATCCTCGGCTCACCGCAGGACCTCTGCTCGGGTTTCCGCCGGATCGCCGCGAGCGGCAAGCCGATGGTCGTGCTCGGTGGCGAGCAGACCCCCAACGCCGCGCTGATGGAGTTGTCGACGGTCGCCCCCGGCACCGTCCACGAGGCGCACCGCTACCTGGCCCAGGGTGGCGCGGGCAACCTGCGCAACCTGCACGCCTTCCTCTGCGACACGCTGCTGCTCACCGGGGAAGGCTTCGACCCGCCGGCCGCGCTGCCGACCTGGGGGGTGCTGCAGCGGCCCGCCCCCGACCCGGCGGCATCCGCCAGCGGCGGCACCCGCCCCCGGGTCGCGGTGCTCTTCTACCGGGCCCAGTTCGCGGCCGGCAACGTCGGCTTCGCGCACGCCCTCGCCGACGCGATCGACGCCCAGGGCGGGCAGGGGGTGCCGGTCTACGCGACGAGCCTGCGCGATGCCTCGGCCGACCTGCTCGAGCACCTGGGCAGCTACGACGCGATCGTCACGACGGTGCTGGCCGCGGGGGGCACCCTGCCGGCGACGGCGTCAGCGGGCGAGCAGGACGAGACCTGGGACGTGCAGGCGTTGGCCGCGCTCGACGTGCCGATCCTGCAGGGCCTGTGCCTGACCTGGAGTCGCGCCGAATGGGAGGCCAGCGCCGAGGGCATGTCACCGCTGGACGTGGCCACCCAGGTCGCGGTGCCCGAGTTCGACGGCCGTATCATCACGACCGCCTTCTCCTTCAAGGAGACCGACGCCGACGGCATCCCGCACTATGTCGCCGACCCGGAGCGGTGCGCCCGGGTGGCCGGCATCGCGCTCGGGCAGGCCCGGCTGCGGCATACCCCACCGGCGCAGCGACGGCTGGCGATCATCCTGTCGGCCTACCCGACGAAGCACTCCCGGATCGGCAACGCCGTCGGCCTGGACACCCCGGTCTCGACGATCCGGCTGTTGCGGGCGCTGCGCGAGGCCGGCTACGACCTCGGCGAGCCCGGCGGCATACCGGGTCTGGAGCCGTTGCCCGAGGTGGCCGGTGAGGAGCCCGACACGACCGCCGGCAATGCGCTCATCCACGCCCTCATCGCTGCTGGTGGCCAGGACCCGGAGTGGCTCACCGACGGTCAGCTCACCGAGCATCACGTGCGCATCCCCCCCGGCCGGTATGCCGCGTGGTTCGCCACGCTCCCGGCCGGCCTGCGGGAGCGGATGACGGCGGCCTGGGGGCCACCGCCGGGTGACCTCTACGTCGACCGGCAGCGCGACCCCGACGGTGAGATCGTCTCGGCCGCACTGCGATCGGGCAATGTCGTGGTGCTCGTGCAACCGCCGCGCGGCTTCGGCGAGAACCCCATCGCGATCTACCACGACCCCGACCTGCCGCCGACCCATCACTATCTGGCGACCTACCGGTGGCTCGCCGACGACTTCGGCGCGCACGCCATCGTGCACGTCGGCAAACACGGAAACCTGGAATGGCTGCCCGGCAAGAACCTGGCCCTGTCCCCCGGGTGCGGCCCGGATGCCGCGCTCGGCTCGATCCCGGTCATCTATCCATTCCTCGTCAACGACCCCGGCGAGGGCACCCAGGCCAAGCGGCGCGCGCACGCGACGATCGTCGACCACCTCGTGCCGCCGATGGCCCGCGCGGAGAGCTACGGCGACATCGCCCGGCTCGAGCAGTTGCTCGACGAATACGGCAACGTCTCGGCGATGGACCCGGCCAAGGCGCCGGCCCTGCAGGGTGAGATCTGGACCCTGTTGCAGGCCGCGAAACTGGATCAGGATCTCGGCCTGCAGGATCGCCCGGACGCCCAGGCCTTCGACGAGCTGGTCGGTCAGATCGACTACTGGCTGTGCGCGATCAAGGACGTGCAGATCCGCGACGGGTTGCATGTGCTGGGCCAGGCCCCCGAGGGCGAGGCGCTGACCAACCTCGTGCTGGCGATGTTGCGGGCCACCCAGGTCTTCGGGGGGCGCACCGACGGCATACCCGGTCTGCGCACCGCGCTCGGGCTGGCCACCGAGGGCGCCTCGACCGCGCAGACCGACCGGGTCGAGGCCCTCGCCAAGGATCTGGTATGCCGCGTCGCCGCCCACGGGTGGGCCCCGGGCTCGGTCGACGGGATCCTCGCCGAGGTGCTCGGCCCGCCGGCCGCCGACCCGGCACCCACCGCCCTGGACCCCGCGGTGATGGATAGCGAAGCGATGGGTCGTGTGGGGTTGGACCGCGAAGTGGTGGATCGCGAGCTTCTGGATCGCGAGGTGGTGGATCGTGCGGGCGTGGCGGCCGCGTTGCGGTTCGCCTGCACGGAGATCGTGCCGCGGCTGGCCCAGACCTGCGGGGAGTTGCCGATGGTGCTGCACGCCCTCGACGGGGGCTATGTGCCGGCCGGCCCGAGCGGGTCGCCGCTGCGCGGCCTGGTCAATGTGCTGCCGACCGGGCGCAACTTCTACTCCGTCGACCCGAAGGCGATCCCCTCCCGGCTGGCCTACCAGACCGGGGTGGCGATGGCCGAGTCGCTGCTGGAGCGCTACCGCCAGGACGAGGGCGAGCTGCCCCGTTCGGTCGGCATCTCCGTGTGGGGCACCTCGGCGATGCGCACCAGCGGCGACGACATCGGTGAGGTGCTGGCGCTGCTCGGGGTCACCCCGGTGTGGGATGCCCAGTCCCGCCGGGTCGTCGGGCTCGAGCCGATCCCGCTGGCCGAGCTGGGCCGGGCCCGGATCGACGTGACGATCCGGATCTCCGGCTTCTTCCGCGACGCCTTCCCGCACGTCATCGCGCTGCTCGACGACGCGGTGCGGCTCGTCGTCGAGCTCGACGAGCCCCTGGAGCTCAACCACCCCCGCGCGCACGCTCAGGCCGACCTGGCCGAGCACGGCGACGAACGCCGTTCCCGCACCAGGATCTTCGGCTCCAAGCCGGGTTCCTACGGGGCCGGGTTGTTGCAGGTCGTCGAGTCCGGCAGTTGGCGCGACGACGCCGATCTCGCCGAGGTCTACACCGCTTGGGGTGGCTTCGCCTACGGGCGGGGGTTGGACGGCATACCGGCTCGGGCCGACCTGGAGCGCACCTACCGGCGGATCCAGGTGGCCGCCAAGAATGTCGACAACCGCGAGTCGGACATCCTCGACTCCGACGACTACTTCCAGTACCACGGCGGCATGGTGGCGACGATCCGGGCCCTCACCGGGGTCGAGCCGAAGGCCTACGTCGGTGATTCCACGAGCCCGGAGGCGGTGCACACCCGCACCCTGCAGGAGGAGACCAACCGGGTCTTCCGGGCCCGGGTCATCAACCCCCGCTGGATCGCCTCGATGCAGCGGCACGGCTACAAGGGCGCCTTCGAGTTGGCCGCCACCGTCGACTACCTCTTCGGTTTCGACGCCACGGCCGGGGTCATCCCCGACTGGATGTACGAGAAGCTCGCCACCGAGTACGTCCTCGACGAGACCAACCAGCAGTTCATGCGCCGGGCCAACCCGTGGGCGTTGCGCGGCATCATCGAGAAGCTCGGCGAGGCCCGCGACCGGGGCCTGTGGGAGCAACCGGACCCGCAGCTCGTCGCCGCCCTGGAGCAGGTCTATCTCGACATCGAGGGCGACCTGGAGGACTGACCCGGCGCCGGTCGGGTCGGCGCCCGGCCGGGTCGGCGCCCGGTCGGGTCGGCGTGCGCCGGCCCGGGTGGTCCGCGCCGGTTGCGCGCGGCGGATAGCGTATGCCGGTGCGCCGCACCACCGCCCCGGACCGCCTCGGCGGAGGGTTCTGGCGGCTCTTCACCGCGGACACCGTCTCGACCGTCGGGACGGTCGTCTCGACCTTGGCAATCCAGTTCCTGCTCATCGACACCCTGCGGGCCGACGAGCAGGCCATCGGGATGGTCCGGGCGGCCCAATGGGCGCCCTATCTGGTGTTCGGGCTGATCGCCGGCGTCGTCGCCGAACGGGTGCGGCGCCGGCCGCTGCTCATCGGGTCGGACGTCGTGGGGATGGTCGTCTTCGGCAGCATCGGTGGGCTCGCCCTCACCGGTCGGCTCACCGTGCCGCTGTTGGCCGGCCTTGTCTTCGTCTTCGGCGCGGTCACCTGTCTGTCGGTGGCGGCATACCAGTCGTATGTGCCGCGGCTCGTGCCGGAACGCGCACTGCCCGAGGCCTTCTCGAGGTTGGAGGTGATGGGTCAGGTGGTCGGCTCGGCCGGCCCGGTGGCGGCCGGCTCGCTCGTGCGCTTCCTCTCGGCCCCCATCGCGATCCTCGTCGACGCCCTCTCGTATGCCGCGTCCGCCGTCACCCTCGCCTCGATCCGCACGCCCGAACCGCCGCCCGCGCCGGGTGCCCGCCCTCGGATCCTTGCCGAGCTGCGCGAAGGGGCCCACTGGGTCTACCGGCACGAGACGCTGCGCCCCTATGCCTTGTGGTTGCACGCGTGGTTCTTCGGCCGGTCGCTGGTCGTGACCGTCCTGGTGTACTACGCCAATCAGCAGTTGCACCTCGATGCGTTGACCGTCGGCCTGGTCCTCGCCGCTGCGGGGGTGTCCGGGTCGGCAGCCGCGGCCCTGGCTCCCCGGTGGGGGCGGCGGTTCGGCGTCGGGCGGGTCATCACGACGATCGAATGGGTGTCCCCGCTGTGGCCGGTGCTCGTGGTCCTGGCCCAGCCGGGGCCGTGGGCCGTCGTCCTGCTCCTCGCGGCACAACTGCTCGACGGGCTGGGCGCGGCCAGCGGCCCCCTGTCGATGAGCTACCGCACGGCGGTGACCCCGGACCGGCTGCGGGCCCGGATGAACGCAACGATCCGCACCTTCAACTGGGGCGGGCTGGCCGTCGCGTCCTTCGCGTCGGGCTGGATCGCCTCCCTCTGGGGCAGCCGCGCGGCAATGGCGAGCGGGGCCGCCGTCCTGTTGGTCGCCACCGTCTACCTGCGGCGGTCGGCCTTCCGCGGCGCCGTCATGCCGGCCACGGACTGACCTCCGCGCGGCCACCCGACCGGGTCGGGTCACTCGGGCAGGTCACTCGGGCAGGTCACTCGGGCAGGGTCAGCGCGTAGACGTCCATCACCCACCCGTGCTCGGCCCGCAGCCGGGCCCGGGTGGCCACGATGTCGTCGATGACGTCGGCCAACCGCCCGGCCCGCAGCTCTTGCTGCGGCAACCCGAGGCAGGCGCCCCAGTGGATGATCAGGTCGGGTGCCCGCGCGACCAGCTCCCAGCAGTGCAGGGCGCCGTCGAGCATGACGACGACGGTGCCCAGCTCCGGGCGCCACTGCGACACCAGGCGCCGGCCGGTGGTGACGTGCACCGGCTGCCCGATCCCGTTGAGCACGATGCCGTGCTCGGCGGCGAGCACCTGGATCGCCGAGATCCCGGCCACCACCGTCTTGT
>RRZU012352350.1_pt1 | contig 12594 bp, 13 predicted proteins | sample 2165561 | NCBI WGS metagenome assembly RRZU01 (sample SAMN10456909, study PRJNA506462) | wastewater metagenome | isolation source: wastewater sludge | place: USA: Moscow, Idaho | reverse complement strand
TCCGGCATCAGTTCCTCTTCCTCTGCTTTTACTCTGTCCAGTATTGTATACCAGTATCCTCTTTTTTCAGGAAGCTTTACATATACTGACTCCTGAGCTCTTCTCAAAGCTTTTTCATATGAGGAATAAACTCCGTCCTGATCATAGTCTTTTGTTATACTTTCTTCCACTGATCTGTCTACTTTTACTTCCTCGCCAAAAGCCATTAATGACAGTGTTAACAGTGAAAAAATCAAAATTATCCTTTTCATTCTGTCTCCTACTTTCTGGATTTGTTAAGATATTTCAGTACCTTGTTATATTCTGTTTTATGCCATGCTACATCTTTTTTGGCTCTATAGCTTTCTATTTTATCGGCTTTCTCCATTTGTGCATTCATATCAGGTATCTCAGGAGTTTTTTCGTTCTTTTTGGCTGCCAGTGAAAAACACCCAATAATAGACATCAAAATTATGATCTTTTTCATTAAACCTCCTTTCCAAAATAACAATATTTATATATGTATTTAAATATTCGCATTTGTAAAATTTTACGAATTAAAAAAAAATGCCTTAGATAACATTGATAAGTCGGACAAATTATTATTGTTTTATTCTTTTTTTATTAAAATTGACTTTAAAGCTAAAATTTAGTAGAATATTTATATCAGTATATTCGTAAAATTTTACAAATACGTCTGTTTTTTTAATAATTCGTATAATTAATTTTTTCACATTATTATATATTAATAAAATAAAAAAACTATTTTCAAGATATGAAAATAGTTTTCTGTCAATTATATTAATAAAAAATTCTCTTTATCATTTTTTTTATTATCAAAAAAATTCTTCCCTTTGTTAAAATTAATGATAATTAGCACCTAAATCCTACTTATGCGTTAATTTCTTCCAATATTCGGCTAAATATGCCTTTTCTCTTTAAATAACAGCTGTTATAGTATATTATTCTATTCCGGGATATTTTATTCCACTCCAGTTTATCATTTGTTTGACAACGGCAATATCCGGAAACACTACATCTTTTAAAACCCATTTTTTAAACTCCATAAAACCAGTTCTGTCCACTATATAGCCTATATGCTCTTTCGGCAGTGATCTGTCTATATATTTATCCACATATTCATATGTATTCAGTATTATTTTTATTATTGATTCCTCATTACACCAAAGAACGAAATCCTCGGCAAGACGCGGATTCTTTTTCCCTGTTCTTCCCATTACCGCCAGTCTGAAATATTTTTTTTCATCTCTTGTCCAGGCTCCGGTAGGACAGTTCAGCACACATTCCCCGCATCCTATGCATCTGTCATGATCTCTGACAGGTCTGTAGTTTTCAGCTTTAATAGCACCTGTAGATAATTTCTGGCATTTTCTGACACACATTCCGCATGACACACACTTCGTATCATCAAGAACAGGCTTAGTCATACCTATTATTCCGAAATCATGCATTCTTACCTTTTGGCAGTCATTAGGGCAGCCTGTCAATGCGACTTTGAAATGAAAATCATTCGGAAACACCGCCTTTTCTATCTTTCGTGCAAATTCAGTAGTATTGTACTGTCCCTTAGGACATACCTTATTTCCTACACAGGCTGCTATATTTCTAGTCCCGGCCGCAGGATACCCGTCCCCTTTTTTGTCATAATTTATTTCAAGTCCGTCAAGAAGAGGCTGCAGCATTTTATTTACCTTATCCATATCTTCCCAGTTTATACCCAGTATTTCAAATCCCTGTCTTGTAGTCATATGTATTTGTCCGTTACCGTAAGTATTTGCTATATTTACCACTACTGACATAAGGTCTCCGGATATTTCCCCTCCGGGAACCCTTACTCTGAGAGCTGTTTTATCTCTTATCTTAGTGACTCTGAAAGCATTTTTAGTGACTTTTTTTCTGTTTATATCCATAATTCCCTCCTAATCCAGCAGTTTTTCCGCAAAATCATATCTGAATACAGGCCCTTCAAGACAGATGTATGTCTCGTCTATCTTACAATGCCCGCATTTGCCTACTGCACATGACATTTTCCTTTCAAAGGATACCCATATCTGTTCTTTCGATAATCCCCGTCTCAAAACCTCCTGACACGAAAACTTCATCATAACAGGCGGTCCCACTATTATATACTCTACATCAATGAGATCAGCCGGAAGTATAGTTTCCGGTATATATTTGGTTACCAGTCCGTCACATATTCCCTCAAGGCTGCATGCCTTATCCAGAGTTACCAGAACATCTATCTTTTTTCTCCATCTTGTGAAATCATCTTTGAATATTACACTCTCAAGATCTTTGAAACCCGCTATCATTCTAAAAGACTTCAGCTTTTCCCTGTTTTCATAAAAATGCTCTATAATCGGTCTTACAGGAGCTACACCGCTTCCGCCGGCTACTATTACCAAGTGTTTGTTTTCAAAATTCTCTATTGAAAAGCCGTTCCCGTAAGGCCCTCTTAAAAATAATTTTTCCCCTGTCTGCTTGTTAAAAATTTCATCAGTTACTTTCCCTACTTTTCTTATGAGAAAATCTATCCAGCCTTCTCTTTCATTAAAATTAGCTATGGAAATAGGTGCTTCCCCGACTTTTGGAATAGAAATCTGTATAAACTGCCCGCTTTTCACTTTTTTATCAAATTTTACCCTGAAAAGCCATTCTATAGGAGTTACTTTCTCTACTGAAAGTATCTCGGAAGCCTCAGGCAAATATATATTATTCATCTTTTCCCTCCAGACCGGCGCTTTTTTCTTTCAATACCTTATTTAATTTATTTATACAGTTTGAAAAAGATATATATTCAGGACAGCCGTCGTCACATCTTCCGCAGCCTGTACACATCTGGTATCCAAATCTTTTCCTAAAGTCCGAAATCTTATGCATTACCTTAAATCTCATTCTGTCCCCGTGCTTTTGTCTAAAGCTGTGTCCGCCTGCCATATCACTAAAACCATCTACATGACATGACGCCCATACTCTTCTACGTTCTCCGTTACTGCTGTTTTCTTTATAGAAGATATCCTGTGTAGTGGTGCATGTGCAAGTCGGACAGACAAAATTACATTTTCCGCAGGCTATACATCTGCTGTCATATTCCCGCCATAAATCCAAGTCTATTACATCTTCCAGATTAATATTTTCAGGTATCGAAACATGAACTTTATTTTCTTTCACAAAATCCATCACGAATTCCTCTTCATTCCCGGAAAATTCCGTTAAAAATTCCTCTGTTCTTATATCTAAAAATATTTTTTCGCCGTCTGTTTTCACTCCCATATCATATTCATCCGTTTTATTAGTTCCCATATCCACGCAAAAACAATTTTCAAATGATTCGGCACATCCCATAACTGCGAATTTTACTTTGTTTCTCAATGTTTCATAATATTTATCAGAAAATTTATTCCTCAAATAAATTTCATCAACTCTTTTTACAGAATGTAAGTCACAGCTTCTTAAAAATAATAGAATTTTCTTATTATCAACATCAGGCTCTTTATAGTCATTTTCTGTAAAATAAAACATTCTCTGAGTAATCGGCAGAAGAACTTCTTTTGGTGAAAAATCCGATTTCTGGTCAAAACAGATCTCTTCAAATGAATTTATTTCCTCATACCGTATTACTGGTGTATCAGAAAAAGTTCCTTTAAAAGGTAAAAGTTTCGGAGCAAAAATTCTGTAATCTTTTTTCAGTTTTTCCAAAGCAATATTAAAGTCTTCCTTTGTTAAGCTAATTTTCATAAAATCTCCTTTCTTCCCGCTGTATCTACTAAACTTATACAGTAAAGTTTTTATAATTTTAGCATGTATAAATGAAAAATAATGTAACTGATGATACGAAACATTATTTTTATAATATTTTTTAGAATGATTGATCTATTAAAAATACCCTTATTTTTTTTCATAAATTACGCTTGTTACTTTATGTATTATAAAAAATCCCACTACATTAATAAATACATATTTAAAAGCTATTTTCAAAGTATGTATCCAAAAGATTATCTTAATAAATTCGGGTATATCAGGAATTGCTGCTGTTAATTAAATTCAGGATTGGAGATTAATAACAGAAGAAATATAGAATGGACAAATAGTCGGATGAAGGTTTATCAGCTGAATAAATTCAGTGTTACAGTTATAAAATTTAATATATTTTTTTAAAAAATCAAATTCGTATTTTATAAATTTTACGAATATTTAAGTCAATATATTATACTAAAATTAACTAATAATGTCAAATTTAATATAAAAATAATATGACCGGAATATAAAAGAAAATTTATATTTATCAGCATAATTCTTATTTTTTTGTTCGTGAAATTTATAATATACGAACATTTTAAGCAAAAAATCTAATTTATAAAATTAATCTATAATTTTTTAAAAATAAAATATAGAGAAAAATCAGAAATAGAAAAAATGAAATATTTATTATGAGAGGAGATGATAATAAAAAATAATTATAGAAGCAGAGTATGTTTAATCATGTATACTGATCCAGAAAATCGCGAAAGATATATTTTTAATATTGAATTTAAATCTGAAAAATAAAAAACAGAACAGGAGGGTTATAGTTGTCTAAATCAAAAAAAATTTTTCTTTTTCTTTTATTTTTTTCTTTAATTTCCTGTAAGAACAATATCTTTAACAAGATATTAGATAAAAAAACAAAGCAGACAGACAGTATAGAAAAAAATAAAGCTGATTCAGTTAATCAGAAGATAGAAAAAATAGTCAGAAAATGGAATAGTGCCACGAGCAACAAGGATATTACAGCATTAGAATCAATACTGGCTGATAAAATAGAGTATTATCAGCAAACAGTTACCAAAGCAGAGTATATTTCAGACAAAAAGAAGTTTTTTGAAAAAAATAATATTTATGGTCAGGAAATAAAAGGGGATATTGAATATAAAATTCTTTCAGAGAGACAGGTTAAGGTTGATTTTTTGAAAGAAGTAACCACGAAAAACGGAACAAATGACTACCCGTCATACCTTATTTTTGAAAATATAAACGGAGACTGGAAATTAGTTTTGGAAAGTGACCTGATTTCAGATGAAAATATAAAGAAAAAAAAGAGTGTCTCCAAAAATACAAATTATGAAAAAAATCTGATTGCAAAAATGAAGCCTGTTGATCAGGAATTAGATGATATGCTGTCCTATTCACAGTCAACTGCTGATATGACTGCTGCTATAAATTATGCTTCCGGAGCATGGGATACAGAGCTTAATATTATTTATAAGCTTTTAATGGAAAAACTTTCAAAAGAGGAACAGATTTCATTAAGAGACAAACAGCGGAACTGGATAAAAATGAGAGACTCCAAAATAAATGAAGCAGCTGCTGAATTTGAAGGCGGTTCAATGGGCAGAGTCACCGGGAGAAGTGTATTTTTAGAGGAAACAAAAAAGAGAACACTGGAATTATCCAGAATTTATGACAGTTTGTAACCGGTATGCCTTTCGGTATACCCATATAATATATAAAATTTTAGGAGGATGTATGTTAAAGAAATTTTTAGTACTTTTTTTGTTATTATCAAGTTTTTCATTTTCAAGGTTTGTTAATGAATGCAGGGTTCTTTCCAGAAATCTGAATAATTATAATTTTCGCTGCCGCAGTCTGGAGAGCGGTAAGATATTTACATTTCATATGCCAAGCGGAGTTAACGGATATGCATGGACAGAGTACCATAAAATCGGAAGAGTTTATAAGATTTTTTTCCATGAAGAATACGGAAGCTATATTTTGGAAAATTCTACTTTTTTATATTAAAAATTATTAGATTAGAGGTGATTATGTGAAAAAATATTTTTTACTTTTTTTAACGGCATTATTTTTTATCGGCTGCGGTACTAACTCAGATTATATCGAAACAACAAAAAGTATAATTTTACCGAATAAGTTACTAAATTCCAATTCTGTCGAGGATTTGACAAAAGAAATTCTCACGGCAGTTTCCGGCGAGGATGTAAACAAAGAGAAAATAAAATGGGAGGTTCAGGGAAATACAAAGAATGGAAAGGTAATAACAGCAGCTTTCAAAAATCATGTGGTGCATATTCCTGTTGAAAATGACGGTGATTATATAGAAGTTACTCCTGTTAATATCTATGTAATAACTGACGGGAAAGAAAAAATAAGTCTGAGTGATATTCTTGAATATTAAGACAAATAAAAAACAAATTACTAAAAGGAGGTTATATGAAAAAATTTCTTGTTTTTCTATTTTTTATTATTAATTTAACAGGATTCGCAAGATTTATAGAAGCCTGTACTGTTACTTCAGTATCTCCCGAAATTCCTTTCATGCTTTGTAGAAGTAAGCAGAGCGGAAAAGAATTTGGATTTTATATTACAGCTAAAGAAGCGCGTGCTCTAAAAAAAGGAAGCACATATAAGATTTGGTTTGAAGAAATAATAGGTTATGATACATCTGGTATGTACTTAAGAAAATACAAATATTTATATTGATAATAACCAATAATTTACTCTGTTGAAAAGCAATATGTTTCCTTTCACAATTATCAAATTCCCATAGTAAAATCGAGGATCTCAGCATTCAGCCTGATCCTCGGTTCTTAATATTTACTCCGTATCTGATATTATATACATTAATTTCAATCAAAGATTGGAAATATGCTTTAATAAAGACTCCGCAATTCCGTCCTGTTCATTTGACAAAGTAATCTCATCTGCCGCCTCTTTCAGGTCAGCTACGGCATTTTCCATAGCTACACCTGTTCCGGCATACTTTATAATAGAGATGTCATTATGCCCGTCACCAAATGCAATCACTTCGTCAGCTGTTATATCCAGCGGCTTCAGCACAGTATCCAGTGCTTTTGCCTTATCTATATCCTTCGCAGTAAATTCAAAATAAAATGGTCCTGTAAACATACAATTCAGCTTATCTTTAAACGGCTCCATCATTTCAATATAGTGCTCCTGCAGATACTCAGGCTCGCCGGCAGTAAGTATCTTATTCAGCGGGTAATCCACAAATGCTGCCAGATCATCAATCTCGCATAATTTATAATTGCCGCCTCTTGATTCATATTTTATAACATTAAAGGGTTCCCCTCTGAATCTAATCATACAGTTATAAACATCGTTTACATACATATAATCGCCCTTATCAATCATTGGTTTTATCTCGAATTTTTTCATATGCTCCAATACTGCTTTAGCGTCTTCCAGCTTCAGAGGCTCATTAAATAATTCCTCCCCTGTCTGAAAATTTATTACCTTTGAACCGTTATATGAAATAAACAGTCCGTTGTTTTTATCCATCTCAAGCACTTTCCCCATTTCAACCAAGCCTGTTGTCGGTCTGCCCGAAGCTAAAATCAGTAGAATTCCTTGTTCTTGTGCTTTCAGCAAAACTTCTCTCGTTTTCGGCGTGATTTCCTTTTTGTCATTTGTTAATGTCCCGTCAACATCCATAACAATAGCTTTTATTCCCATTTTATATACCTCCCGGATTTTATATTATGATTTTTATTTCTGAAAAAATTCCTGTGTATTAATCGACACTTTCCTGTACATCAATATCTGATGCTACCAGCCATTGCAGACCTGTAATTATATCTTCCCCGAAAGTATCCGCCACCTTTATAACCGGTACATTAGGCTGTCTCTTTATGATTTCATTATCATATACCCTCTTCTGAAATTCATCCTCATTTATATTTTCTGCATAAATTATAAACAGTCCGGGTGCTGTAATACTGTTAAACAAAACAATGGTATTAATCAGCTTTTCTATGACACTGTCAGCCGAAGTTATCTTTCTGTAATTAATAAAGTCGGGAAGATATTTTATCTCTCCTGCCAGACCGTCTTTCCCCGTAAAAATCTTTCCGTCCCAAAATATACTGGCTCCGGGAAGGCTGTCTTTTGGAAAATATATACCTACCACAGATTCTCTGCTGTATATATTATTTTTTATACAGTAACCTACAGTTACTAAATTGGCATCATTCTCTACTTTTACCGGAATATCATATTTTGAGCTTATTTCCTTTTTCAAATTCCAGCCGTTCAGCTTCTCATTCCAGCTTACAAATATTTTCTCATCTTTAGTCTGCCCGGGAATAGATATCCCTATCGCTGCTATGCTGTTATTTCCCTTAACTGCTTCGTCTATAATTTCTATTATCGCCTGCATTTCGATATTCTCAAAGGAATACAGCTTTCTGTCTGTTATTTCTCCGGCCATATTGGTTATTACCGTATTTATATATAATTTATTTTTTTCCTCCTGAATTGAAAGAAGAAGATACTTTTGGAAATTATAATTAAATGAATAAACAACAGCTGGTCTCCCCATTTTTTGCTGTATTAATTCACCTTCAATAAATTCACCGGTTTCTACCAGAACTTTAACAAGTGAATTTACAGTTACTGTGCTTAAAGTGGAAATATTCGATAATTCCGTTTTTGTAGCTGTTTTTTTCTCAAATAAAATCCTTTTCAGTATTTTCAAGTTTCTTTCTTTTAAATAATTATTTCCTGCATCATTCACTAAGATATCTCCTTTCCGGCAATATAATTAATACACTTAATTAAGTTTCTTAATTATATCATTCAGATATTAATTTGTAAAGAAAAAAATATTTTACGGTATATACAGTTATATATATATTCATAAAAAAATTAAGCTGTCTTTATTATTTTTAAACAGCTTAATTTTAAAAAATATATTTTTTTCTTTGTATTCTGTATTTTTTATTTCAATTTTTATAATAATTTTTCTAATCTGTTTCAATATTTCTGAATAAAACTTTTTTATCTGAAATTTTTACTGTATTACTCTGACTTTTCTCTGCATATTTATAAAGTATGACGGAAATAAAACAATTGGCAAGCTCGCCGCATAAAAACGAAAGAAATATACCTGTAATTCCAAACAATTCCGGCATTATAAGAAGCGACAGCTGAACGAAGCCTATACACCTTATAAATGAAAGAAAAACAGCCCATTTTTCATGTCTTATTATTTGAAAATATAAAATATTAATCAGCGAAATACCAATCGGGAAAAAGGCCAGAAAATAGTATCTCATCATATTCAAGGCCATATTTGTAACCTGCGTATTATTTCGTATAAAAATATCTGATAATGCTTTTCCGAAAATAAATACTGCTATATATACGATAACCGTCAGGCATAATGATGTCCTTACCGCCATTTTATAAACTTTTTGGATATTTTCCCTGTTGCCCTTACCGTAATTAAAGCTCATAATCGGCTGTATTCCCTGCACAAGACCGATAAGTATCATATTAAATATTGAACATATATACATAACAATGCTGTAAGCTGATACTCCCAGAGCTCCGATACGTGACAGCAGAACAATATTAAAACTGAAAGCTACTGCTGCCTGGCTGAATTCCATCAAAAATGACGGACTTCCGTTTATAAATATATATTTTATATCATCAATGTAGAATTTTACTTTTTCTATTTTCAATAACCGGTTTTTCTTTGTAAAATGTGTCATAAAAATAAATGTCGAAACCAACTGCCCTATTCCTGTAGCAATCGCAGCTCCGGAAACACCCATATCAAATACCATGATAAACAAATAGTCAAGTACTATATTGGTTACTGCTCCGATTAAAGTTCCTGTCATCTCACGCTTTGGAGCATCATCGTTCCGGATAAAAATGCTGAGTGCAAGTCCGGGCATATAAATAACTGCAAATAACGCTACCCATTTTATATAATCACGCACATAAGGAAGCAGCATGTCATCTGCCCCCAGAAGTCTGCTAACCTGTGTTGGAAATACCAGTATCAAAACATTAAGGACAGCACTGATTCCAACTATCAGAATCATACTCTGCAAAAATATTCTGTTGGCATTTTTTATATCTCCCCTGCCTTTATTAATGGAAAATGCATTGGCACCGCCTATTGCCACAAGCATAGCAAGTGCAATATGAAGCATGATCAGAGGATAGGCAATATTTACAGCAGCAAGAGCATTTTCACCTACTCCCCGTCCCACGAAAATACCGTCGATAATACTATACATCGAAGTTACGACCATGCTGATAATTGCCGGAATAACAAACTTTATAAATTCCTTCGACATACTTCCGTTTTTTATTTTTGTAACAGTCATTATTACTCCTCCTTTATTTTTTTAGCAAATAACAGTTCAAAAATAAAAAGGATAAGCCAATAATCCTTTTCGCAATGAACTGTTCACTGCAAAGAAATATTCGCTTATCCAGCATAATTTAATATACCCTCCGCGTTATAGAAGGACTATACCACAGTATTTTTTCATTGTCAAGTTTTAAACATTCAGGACAGAAAAAGACAGAGCTGTATTCAAAAAAGATTTTATACATCTCTGCCTTGGCATCACATCAGTAATTATTTATCTGTTAAAAACAACGGGCGGTTTTCTCTCAGGCGGCTTTACAGTTCCTTTTATATAACCGCAGCTCAATGGTGCGACCAGCTCGTAATTTTCCGGGATTTTGTATTTCTTTTTGAATTCCGGTGTATTAAAGTAATATTCTGCAAAACCTATCCAGCAGGTACCAATCCCTTTGCTGTATGCTGCAAGCATTATATTTCCCGCTGCCAGTGTACAGTCATATATATACCAGTGGGAATCTGTATTTCCATATACTACAATCAGAGTAGATGCATTATTAAAGATACTGTACTTTTCACTTTGAAGCCATGTTTCATATTGTGATAAATAAGGATATTTTTCAAGATTTTCCAAAAGATAGGCTTTTATATTTTTTGATAAATCTTCAATCTCCCGGGCATCCTGAATTACAACAAATCCCCACGGCTGATGATTCGAGCCTGTAGATGCCTTTGTTCCCAATGTCAGAAGCTCCATGACTGTTTCATAAGGAATTTGAGTTTCCTCATATGCTCTGATACTTCGTTTCGAATTAATACATTCTATTGTATCCATATTTCATTACTCTCCTCTCATTTATCTGTTATTTCCATAATCTATTTTACTCTTTTTTATATTTATTTACAATACTTAGTGTAAAACCGTCATACCCTTTACAATCCACAGTTTGCAGTCCTGCAGGTATTATATCAGGATTATTAACCGGATTTTTCACATACTGTCTCACACCCTGTACCTTAGGATCGGTACTTTGACTGTCGCTTAATTCTTAGCTGCATATAATATTAAAATACAATTATATAATAGCATATATAATCGAAATAATCATCAATAAAATATCTTTCGGCAGCTGATTCATGATCAGCCTGAATCTAATTTTTTTTGTAAATACTATTTGAGTTTTAAATAAATATATGTTATATTAAAAAAGGAGATGAAGCTCTCCGTAGTATAAAAACTAAAACTACAATTATAGATTGTTAATAGCTTCTGCAGTATTCTTTTATTGTGGAAGCTATTTTTTTATATCAGTGCTTCCAAATCATTACTATTTTCTTAACTGCTGCAGCTGAAATATTTTTAACAAAAGAAATGAGGAATAAAAATGAAAAAAGAACTTGATTTGATCATATATCTGATAAAATGGTTTACAATCTCTTTAATTATAGGGATACTTTCAGGAAGTGCATCGGCAGTTTTTCTGTTAATGCTTGAATGGGCAACTAAAACCAGAGAATATAATCCTTTTCTAATTTATTTTTTACCGGCCGGAGGCTTTATCGTCAGCTTAATTTATTACTTTTACGGCAAGGAAGTAAGTAAAGGAAATAATTTAATATTAGATGAAATAAACAGCCCCAAAAAATTAATAAAGCTCCGGATGGCTCCCATGATCTTATTCGGAACTGTTATCACACATCTTTTCGGCGGTTCGGCTGGAAGAGAAGGAAGCGGAATACAAATAGGCGCTTCCATCGCTGACCAGTTAAGCCTTATTTTCAAATTTAACAAATCAGACAGAAGAATAATCCTCATTTCCGGAATGGCGGCAGGATTCGGCTCTGTTTTTGGGACACCCTTGGCAGGGGCGGTATTCGGTCTTGAGGCTGCTGTCTTGGGACGTTTAAAATATGAAGCCCTGATACCTGCTTTTCTCTCGGCAGTAATAGCCGACGAGGTTTCAAAAAACTGGTGGGGCATAGTACACCCGATATATAAAATAAATTTTTTCCCTGAAATAAATATAAAAAATATAATTTTTGCCTGTCTGGCAGGAGTTATTTTCGGCTTAACAGGAAAAATCTTTTCACTCGGGCTGAATTTTATAAAATCCCTTTTTTCAAAATATATAAAATTTTCACCTTACAGTGCAGTTATCGGCGGAATCATTATAGTATTTCTTACAAAATTATTAGGAACCTATGACTATAACGGTCTTGGACTGGAAATAATATCCAAAAGCTTCACCAGCCAGATATTTGCTGAAGTTTTCCTTTTTAAAATACTATTTACGCTTATAACTCTGGGATCCGGTTATAAAGGCGGGGAGGTAACCTGCTTATTCTTCATAGGCTCCGCATTAGGCAATACACTGTCGCGGATAATAAGACATCCTAAGGATTTGAGGACAGGAATGGGAATGGTTTCTGTTTTTTCAGCTGATGCAAATATTCTTCTTACGTGTATTGTA
>RRZU010675325.1_pt1 | contig 12594 bp, 14 predicted proteins | sample 2165561 | NCBI WGS metagenome assembly RRZU01 (sample SAMN10456909, study PRJNA506462) | wastewater metagenome | isolation source: wastewater sludge | place: USA: Moscow, Idaho | reverse complement strand
TGTTATGGCATTCATGCCCAATCGTTTCTTTGGGTTTTTTGCAACACACAATGCTTTTGCAATGTCCGCTTATACAGAGCAGTTGCAAGACGCTGTGCGCCATGAAACGAAAGCAGAGTTCTGTAAAATCGTCACAGCGCAGCTACAGCGTAATCCGCTTCTGCGCGAAGTGCGCTACGCTATGGACTTTATCGACCAAGCGAACGACACTTCAATAGAGCAGGCGCGCAAAGTATTTGCCAAGCACGTCGGCAACTGGAAGGCTCTCAAAGAAGTACCTGAAGGCCTGTTTGGCGATCAAGAAGCTCGCGTGAGCGACAGTGTGTTTGCAGTAAAAAACGACGAATATTTGAACGAAGTTATGACCAAAATGGAAGCCCACGTGGGCTTGAAGAAGGGAAAGAGATGACCGCACCGAAACGTGCTACCCGCAAGTTTGCCTTCACGGGCACTAACAGCAGTGGCAAAACCACGATGGCCCTTGAGGTGACCGCGCGCCTTAAGTACCCGTATGGTGTACTGGCTGAGTGCGTTGCTTCTCAAGATCGCAAGACCTCCTGGGATAGTCGGCACTTTCCTGCCACTATCGAGGCTCACTTTGGGATGATTGCTCGGCATGTCTATGCCGAAACCGAAGCTGCTTTGCGGGGTGATTGCGACGTTGTTGTCTGTGACCGTAGTGTTATCGACTTGCTCTCTATTGCTCGGGTTGACCATCCGAATGATACTCGCCTCGAAGGTTTGACAGCTTATGTGAAGGCTTGGGCTTCTACTTACGACGCCGTGTATTACTTGCCTCCATGCGAGTACGTTGCTGACGGAAAGCGCCCGCCGGACGAGTTCCGCCTCAAAACACACGCGAGCCTGCTTGAAATCTTGCCGCAGTTCTCCAATGTGCAGACGTTATCGCGCGACGACACCTTCAAAAGCATTCGTCAGTACCTCGGCCTCAACACCATCAAGAGTGTGTTCGCTGAGTACGCGAAGTTTGAAGCCGTCAGCCGGATGTGTGACGTGTCCTTGATCGTCAAGAACGTCGCCAGTCCGGTCACGTCGGACGTTGATGTATGGGCCATGATACCGCCGCACTTCACTGTCGAGCGAGCAAACTTGACAGTTGAAAACGTTTCTGCATCCCTACGCTTGTATTTTGGCGACCACGTAGACTTCCATGTTATGGCTTGCCCTGACGTAGATGACGCGACGGCACAGTCCTTAGGAACTGTTAAGATATATCGTCGTCAAGCGTAACTAAGAGACTGATATGAGCTGCCTCCTTCAATTCATCAACACTCTGCCTTTCTACAAAACTCACTCTTTGAGCGAGGAGCGTATGGGCGAGCTTCTCGATCCTTCTAACACCGAGGTCGACGCCGCTGTGGCCGAAGCCCTCAGCTTCTTGCGCGATACGTTTGCGGCGTGCCCGAAGCGCCCCTACATCGGCACTTCTGGTGGCAAAGACTCTGGGGTGATAGACTGGCTCGCTTCTCAAGTGGCGCCCATGCCGCGCATTCACAATCTCAAAGTCGAAACCCACCCGGACACGCTCGCTTTGCTGTCGCGCAGTCCTGACATTCACATGGTTTCGCCGGCCTCGCATGCAGCCCTCGTAGACACTTTGGGCGTCGGCTTGCAAGTGGACGGAACGCGCCGGGCGGAGTTCAACCGCACGAATGGGCGCAGCACCGACGTTATCATCGACGGGGAGAGCGTATCACGCGAGCACATGCCTCGCTACATAGCAAATGGCTTGTTCGGCTTGTCGTTCGCTTTCCCGATCCTTGACTGGAGTGACGAAATGGTTTGGGCTTGTACGATTCGCAACCGAATTCAGTTCTCCTACGAGTACGTAAAGGCTTGTGAGTGTACTGATGCTTTCATGAAAGCTGACTGATGGGTAAGCAGATTTTGATCGCGGCGCCTCACATCGACGATGAGGTAATAGGGTGCTTCTCTGTCCTAACAAACGCTGATAGCACCGACACTATCACAGTCATGTATACGGACGTTGAAAGTGCCTATCGTCTACTAGAGGCCCGCTACGCAGCTCTTGCGCTCAACTTTACGTTCACGGTATCGCCTACCCCTGAGGAAGTGACGGCAGTTCTGGAGCGCGGACATGACGAAGTGTATGCACCTAGTCGCCGCGACGAGCACGAGGCGCACAAGCGGCTGGCGGCACTGTGCGCGCCATACGCGACACACACCTACGCATGCGACATGCGGCATGGTCGCACGATTCTCAGCCAAGAGCAGCAGGCTGAGAAGCTACGCTTATTAGACCAGTGTTATCCGTCTCAGCGTCAACTGTGGGCCAATAATGCCAAGTATTTCCTGTTCGAGCACATCGTACCTGCCTACGGTGACTCGCAGTGTGTAGTCTACACACGCGTCCGCCTGCCTGATGATGGTATGGCCTCTGCGCGTATTTGTGTGAAGCATGACTATGTAAAGGCTGTGCGTGAGTTGCCTAGCGACCTTCCAATCGACGTGCTCACGCGGCGCGTGGCCGCTATAACAATTCACGGCGACATTCGCATTCACGTTCAACCTGACGGTCCCTCTACCGATTACGAGATCATTCTATGAAACTGGGCATTGAAGTTGAAGGGCGCCTGCTTGGCGTCAAAACCGTTTTCATTGACGCCACTGAGAGCCTGAGCGACGCACTAAACGCTTGCGAATCCAATGGCGCTTCGCACCTGTATATCAGCGACCCAAGCAGCACCTACCTCACCGATGCTGGCCTGACCAAGCTGCGCGATGCAGATGTGCTGGTTACGCTAGAGGTACACACTCCTGTCGCCAACTTCGGCCTTCTGGATGTGCCTAACAATGTACACCTCATGGTAACTTTGAACGTGCCGCACGCTATGTTCGCTGTGGCAGCCTCGCTGCGTGACTCTGACACTATTAAGATTCACTCAGGACAGAATGTTCTGTGCTGGTCGCGTGGCCACGCGACCCGTACGACGCCCGATCAGTTCGACGGTGATACTCTTTTGTAAAGAACAACAATGACCAAACACCTCATTTGCTTACCTATCGAGCCTCTGACCGAGCGTTACACTGAATCGTGGTATAGGAATATCCCGCCATACTTTCGTTCGTTGGGCTACAACGTTACTGTTATCGACGGTCAGCCTCTCGTCAACGACGACATTAAGGTCGGGACGTTTCTGGACGTCAACTCAACCGTAGCTTACAAGTCGTCTCAGATGCAGGCTGTTGCTGCCATGTTCGACCGTGGCGAAGTTGCTGCTGGCACGACGTTTTTCGTTTTCGATCTTGAGTTCTGGGGCATCGAAGCGCTACGTCTGCTGGCCGACATGAACGGCATTAAGATACACATTGTAGCGTTCTTGCATGCTGCCTCTTATACGCACGGGGATGCTTTCGAGATCGCTGCACCTTATCAGCGATTCACTGAGGTAGGTTGGGTGGCCATGTGCGACGCCGTGTTCGTAGGCAGCGAATACCACAAAAGTGCCTTCAAGCAGCGGCGCCTCACCCCCTTAAAGCTGGAGTCACTCGCAGATAAAATACACGTCACTGGCAACCCTATGTTCGCAAACGACTATAGAAAGTCGAACGCCACCAAGGAAAAGCTGGTGTTGATGTGTAACCGTCCCGACTCTGAGAAGTGTCCTCTCGAAACGCTCAACTTGTTCGAGCGGTTGAAGGAGTACGACTCGTCCTGGACGTTTGCCCTTACATCGTCGCGTAAAACGCTGCGCAGTAATTCAGATGACGTGATTGCTCGCATCTGCGACATGGAAGCTCGTGGCATCCTCGAAGTACACGTCGGGCTGTCTAAAAGCGACTACCACGCAATGCTTGGTCGCGCCTTCATGACCGTGTCTCACTCTCCAGAAGAGAGCTACGGAATATGCATCGCGGAGTCGTTAATCTACAATGCAATTCCTCTGTTGAAGAACACCGCTTCGCATCCTGAATTTATCCGCTACGGCGCTCGCGTGTTTGACACTGGCGAAGGCAACGATTTTGACACCGCCCTTAGCCTCATGCAGGCATACAGCAACGAGTGCAAGCCCGCTTTGTCGTTCGACTACGCCGGTATGAGCAACATCGAGCAAGTCATCGCAGCCATTACCCAGGAATAACTCAATGAAAACCAACGCTTATATTTTTGTCACGTTTCAACGTGAAGGCTTCCACTGCTACCCTGATGCTCCTGAGGAAGTGGCTTTTCTGCGCCAAATGCATCGCCACATGTTTCATGTGCGCGTGCAACTGTCTGTTTCCCACAATGAGCGTGAAGTAGAGTTCTTCATGCTGCGCAATCGTCTTGTTAACGCGATGCCTTCTGGATCGTTCGACAGCAAATCTTGCGAAACCATCTGTCACGACATTTACAAATCCATGACTGCTTTCGACATCCTGCCGGATCTTGAGCAGCGGCATGTCATCATTACCGTGTCGGAAGACGGTGAATGTGGTGCCACTGTAGAGTTCGGAGAGATCAAATGAGCAAAATCCTGATCGCCCCTATCATTCCCGTAGAGAACCGCTACACCGTCGAGTGGGCACACTTTCTCCCCCGTATGTTACGCAACGCCGGTTTTGACGTTATCGACGCCGGTAAGTATGTCTATCACCCATGCGCTTCTGAAGCCTACGAGCATACTGATGGCAGTGCTTTCTTGCCGTTTGCAGACCCTATGGCATTTAACGGACACATAGCTTCGGCTGTGTGCCGCTACTTGATGCAGGAAGACATTGCCGTATTGCTGGTGACTGACGCCTTCAACCCCGTCGTCATGGCGGCGAAGTACGTTATCGCCATGCACCAACTCAAAACGGAAATCGTTGTTCTGTGGCATGCTGGAACTTACGACCCGCATGATTTTCTCGGCAAAGTAAATGCTGTTGAGCGTGAAGCTCTTACTCTTTTTGAGAAAGCTATTCAGAGCAACACGCACAATCTGTTTGCCACTGACTTCCATCGCAAACTCGCTGGCTTGCCGGATGCTCCGCTAGTCGGATGGCCTATGGACTACTTGCCTTACTTGGTAGATGAGTACGTGGACGCTTACGATGATCGTGAGGCAGAGCCGGAAGTAATCAGCACTATGCTCGCTCTGCGCGACGCCGGTGAGAAGATCGTGCTGTTCCCGCACCGATGCGCTCCTGAGAAAGGTGCAGATTTCCTCGCTGCGAATAGCATCGACTACCGCATCGGAGGGCATACACTGGTGAAGTTGGATCCTACTGACAAGCTCACTTATCATAAGGCTCTCAGCCTTTGTGACGTTGTGCTGTCGTGCGCTCTGCAGGAAACACTCGGTATCACCATGTATGAGGCTGCTTTGCATGGCGTCGCTGTCGTCGTACCGAACCGCCTTTCTTATGTAGAGATGTACCCGGAGCATGTGCGATACGACACTGCCGAGCAGATGCATGCTGCCGTGGCTTCTGCGCAGCGTTTGACATGCGATGAATTGGATCACCTGCACACATTCTTCAGAAGCAAACGCTTGTTTGATTTGCTGGATACTCTCAGTTGAGGCATGCAAATAGGCACCATCGCGGTGCCTATTTCGTAATTTACTTGCTCAACAACCAGGAGCATTAAATGAAAGCTGACGGCTTGACCATAATGCAGCTTGCGAAAGCCACACCGCCTTACGTGAGATCAAGAGCGCAAACTGCCGTTATCAAAAAACTAAAGAGCACCAAAACGAAAAATGGCTTCCTCGCCATTCAAGCTGTTGCGGTGGATACTTTTAACGACCGTCCTCGTCCTCATAAGTGTTTCATCATTTCGCGTGACCACAAAGCTGGCGACGGACACCGCATGTACGAGAAAGGTAATCGTGTCCTTGTTTCCTGCGCTTGTGAATTTTTTACGTTCACTTGCGAGTATGCTCTTACTCAATGGGGTGCTTCGCGTATCATCCATTCAAATGGAGAGCCAGCGACGACAACCAATTCTGCCAACCATCCGCTGCTGTGCAAACATCTTTTTGCACTCACGAAAGAACTGAAAACGAAAGGTATGTAATGAAACAATGGGATACCCAATCGACGTATACGCCAGAGGGCGGAACGTATATCAGCATGCGTGCTACTCTTCCTTACCCTTTGAAGCTGGCGCTCGAAAGTCTGAATGCCTCTCACGAGGAGGAGTTCAATCCGCACGTCACGCTGATGTATGATCGAAACTTCACCGATCTATCTGCCGTGAATTTGATCACCCGCGCTGTTTTTCGCGGTCGTATCGACAAATATGAGTTCTGGGACGGCCATGACAACGACGGGTATTTCGTTGCCAAAATTGAGTGCCCTCAGCTTATTCAGCGTCACCAGTTCTGGCGGGGTCAAGGATTTACGCACTCTTTTGACGACTACACCCCGCACGTTACGTTCGGTATTCGTCAAGCTGCTCATTTTCTGCGCTCTCATATGTCGTCGCAACTCACGTCGTACATCGGTAGCCCTGTGCTGCTGTCTATGGAGTCGATTGAAGACATTAAATCGAAGAACTGATATGCCAGTACGCTCAACTCCCGCCTAATAAGCGGGAGTTCTTCTTTGTGCAGAAAGTGTAAAACAGACACATAGCATTAAGGAGATCAGCATGGCTGGCACTGACAGCGCAGCCCGCCTAACTGGCGGCCAAGTCCAGCAAATCCTGGACTATTTCATATATGAAGCCTTAAGACCGATCATCCTTTATAGCGATGTGTTTGACACGCAGTTGAGCCATATGGTTGCTTTCGTTGCCACCAATAGGAAGCGTAAACTGTCGGCGCATGATCGGGATGTATTCATGTCTCTTGCTTGTGGCGCTTTGTGCGAGCAGGACAAAGACAAAAAGTTTGAGCTTATCACGCAGTTGAAGCTCGAACGCTCTTTTGTATTCCTCTTTATCGAAAAGTTTTTATCGCTGTGCTCCAGGTATGCCGAGCATTACCGGCAGCACCTTACCACAACGGGCATTACGAAGATTTCGCATGAACGTAAAATGCGAGCTATCGAAACGACTGTAGGGATTGAAGAAAAGCGCCTATTCAGTGCGTTGACTTACACTGAGGACTTTCTCGCTCAAGCGTATGCGTTCCGTAACAAAATCGTACTGCAATACGTAAACTATGCGTGGAAGTTTACGAACTCTCATTGCAAGGATCACCCGAACTACGATGAAGAAGATCTGAATCAAAACTTGATGGCAGCTATCAGTCGTGCTTTGGACAAGTTCGATAGTAGCAAGGGTGCCCTTACGTCATACGTTGCCTTTTGGATTCAGCATGCTTTGACGTACCGCAACTCCAAGCACGGCTACGAATACGGCATCGCGTTTGCAGTATCCTCGCAGATGAAGAAAAGCCAAGCGTCAGGCTCTAGCACCATCAACAACTTCTCTATAAGCCTCGATACGCCTTCCACTACTGACGAGCCCTCTCTTGTAGATCTGCTTGAAGGTGACGGCGCTATTGACTACGATCTGGAGAAGCACGAGGAGCAGCTTCGCTTGCGTTTGCTCGCTAAAGCCGCAGACCCTACTGGTATCGCTCGCCTCTATCTAGACATAGAGGAAGTGTTCAACGACGATGAGTTGAATACCATGCGCCAGCATATGCTCCAGCAAAACGCTGAAACTGTAAAAACCCAATAAGCTGAAATCAGCTTGTGTTCAACAATAGGAGTTCGCATGAATCCCGACAACGCAAAACCGCGATCACGCGGAGACCGCGCCCCGAAGCTCGAAGACGTCCTTCCGATGCTCAAGATCCCGAACAAGTGGATCACCATTCGTCTGATGCCGAACGTCGTGTTGCCGATCAAGCAGCACTGGATCGACATTCTCGCTGGCAAAGACAAGCGAGCCGTGCGCATTCCGAAGATGTGCGTTTCCTTCGATCCTGAAACTGAGCAGCCTCGCAAGGGCATCAAGTGCCCGTATTGCGAACTGGGCGATCACGCTGACGACTCTCCGATCTACATCATGGAGGCGATTTCGCGCAAAGCTCAAGCCAGCATGCCGGATCGCATTCGCCCTACTTCTGCCGAGCGCAAGTCTGGCTTCAAAGATCCGAACAGCGATACGCCGACTCCGATTCAGCCTATCCGCATTCCGCCGTCGCTTATGCGTGACATTATGGCCCTCAAAGAGCTCAACACTCGCAAAGGTACCGGCTTTCATGTGTGGCACGAGAAGTATGGCGCGGACATCAGCATTCAACTGAAAGAAGAAGGCAAGAAGAAAACTTACCAAGTTCAAATCGGCCGCCCGACCCCGCTCACCGAAGACGAACTGGCGTACTTGCGCTTTAAGCTCGACGCTGAGCTTCTGGTCACTCTTGGTCAAGAGACTGAGAAAGCCGCTCGCGCAGAAGTCAAGCGCATGAACATCGTTGACGAGTCCGAGTTTGAAGAAGACGACGATGACGATGATGATGACAACCTCGGTCGCAAGCGTAAAGCACCTGCCAAGGGCCGTGGTAAGAAAGTCGTCGATGCCGACGATGAAGATGATGAAGATGATGACGATGAGGACGAAGCTTCTAGCCGTTCGTCGAAATCCAAATCGAAGTCCAATCGTCGTGACGATGATGATGAAGACGAGGACGATGAGGACGATGATGAAGACGAGGACGATGACGATGAGGACGATGAGCCTATGAGACGTCGCAAGCCCGCCTCCAAGTCGAAGTCGAAACCCAAGCGTCGTGACGATGACGATGATGACGATGATGCCGATGATGATGAAGACGAGGACGATGAGGACGATGATGAAGACGAAGCTCCTCGCCGTTCATCGAAATCGAAAGCCAAGTCAAAGCCTGCTTCCAAATCGAAATCGAAGTCCAGTCGTCGTGACGATGATGACGAGGACGAGGACGATGACGAGAACGATGAGGACGATGAGCCTGTGAGCCGTCGCAAGCCTGCCTCCAAGTCGAAATCCAAGCGTCGTGACGATGAAGACGACGATGAGGATGAAGACGATGACGACGAAGACGAAGCTCCTCGCCGTTCATCGAAATCGAAGTCAAGGCCTGCCGCGAAGAAACCTGCCTCCAAGTCGAAATCCAAGCGTCGTGACGACGACGATGATGGATACGACGATGACATTCCGTTCTGACGAGTGATAACGAAGCGCCCACGCTTAACTGTGTGGGCGTTTTAGCTTGGATACCACACCTTTGCCTCTAGGTAAACGTGTGCTATTCAGCACACTCGGTATTGCCACATTAGGCGTGCCGTGTAATCGTCAGAGGTCCTTATCATGAAACTTTTGTTGTGCGCTATCGCACTGCTCCCATTGTCAGCTTACGCTGATATGTCGTATGACGTTATTTTCGACTACCCGTTTGCGAAGCACGCGAAAGTCTCCGCCGCTGTATACAACGTGTTTGACAAACGTATCTACACGGATGATCTATTCGGGTATTCCGAACTCGGGCGCAGGTTCGACGTAACAGCGACTTTCGGCTTCTAAAATTGCCGAGAACAAACCGTTCATTACGATGACGTGACTCGCAATGGCAGCCAACACCAACAAGGTGGCGGCTGCTATTTCTATTTTACGCATGGCAACTCTCCTTTGTCCTGAACTACCATGCGTAAAATATGTAAAGTTTAAGTGAGAAGCACGTTTCCCACGTTTCATGAGGTGTGTATGGCTACATCGACCATAGCTAAAGCTCCGGCAAAGACTCGTCGTAAAAAGACGACCGAGGCTGTAACCGCAGCTTTCAACCCTTACTCAGGCATCGACGGCGTTCTCGATAGCATTGAGAAAGTAGAAGGCTTGTCAACCACGTCTGTTGACGCTTCCGAAGACCGCATGTCTACATCAAACTTGGTTATGGACTTGATGCTCGCTGGCGGTATCGTAGGCGGCGGCTGGTACACCAACTTTGGGCCTGAACAATCTTCCAAATCCACTGGTGCAGTCGTAGCGCTCGCTGGAGCCGTTTTGGAAAACGTCCCTATCATTCTGTATTTCGACTATGAGGGTAGCGGCGTTGTTGACTATACCGAGCGCATCATGCGCATGCAAGGCGTTCGTCTCGATTACACAGACCTGTTCGGTGTGATTGATAACAAGGGCACTGTCGTCAAGCGTGGCCGTATCCGCAAGTACGAAGAAGCCGTTGCTGAAAAGTTTTTCAACTCTGTATCACGCTTGCTGCGTTCTCTGCCTGACAAGAAGCGCATCGGTGACACTTGGTACCTCGTATATGACGATACCAAAGAGAACCGAGCTCTCGTCAAAGACCGCTACGACAAAGCCTATTTGCAGAAAACGAAGCGCTTGCGTATCGAATGCAGTGATGGATCGCCTCAAGCTGTCATTTTTGTTGACAGCTACCCGGCTATGTTGCCGGAGGACATGGACGGGGATGAAGTATCCAACGCTATGGCACAACAGGCACGTATGTTCTCCGAGCAGATCAAGCGTGTCAAAGGCCGTATGCGTCGTAAGCGCGTGTCTGTGATCGGCATCAACCAAGTGCGTCAAAAACCCGCTGCTCGATTTTCCAATCCCGAGTACGAGCCTTGCTTTATCGGATCTACTCCAGTTCATTTGGCTGACGGGACTGTTGATACGATCCGCAACATCGTCCTTAATAGGCGCGACGTTGAAGTATTGAGTTTCAACAAGGAGACGGGCGAAGTATCTGCCAAGCGCATTATCGACTGGAAGGACAACGGCGACAAGCTGGTGTCTGATTTGGTTCGCATCGTATATCGCGCTTACGACAAGTTCGGCAAGCCTTCTCTCGCGGAATTCACCTCCACTAAAGACCATAAGATTTGGACTCCTCATGGCTGGGCGAAGGCTGGAGACCTGTCCTCGGGTGACACTGTTCTCATAAATGTCCCTACCGACGACAAGCTACAAATCTTGTTCGGATCTTATGCTTTGGATCCGCATGCTCCGGTTGTGTTCCGCCTGCACCCGGTTGAAATCGTTGAAACTGGCTTGCCTGACATTCGTAGCGAATACGAGCGTGTTTACGATCTTACCATCGAGGACAACCATACGTACTTCGTAGGAGGCAGTGATTGCTCGGTTGAAGACACGCAAGATCGCTTTGTTCGTGCTGACGGCGTGGCTGTGTCGAATTGCGGGGACGCTCTAAAGTTCTACAGTGATGTCCGCTTGCGCTACAATAGCCGTTCGTTGAGCGGGGTTCCTTTCACCAAAGGTAGCGGCCAGCTTGAGGAAGAGCCGAGTGTTTTCGGTAAAGGCACCGATACTTACCGATATATTCATGTTCGCGCTCACAAAAACAAGCTGTCAACTCCCGGCCTTGAGGGCTGGCTGCGCATTTGGGTCAAGGATCGCAAGGGCAAAGCCTGGGGATACTGCCCTGTGTGGGATACGTTCATGTATCTCGTGAACACAGGTCAACTCACAAGTGACAGTAAGAGCACACGTAAAAAGCTCATGCTCACGCTCAAAGTTCTTACGAAAAGCGGCGAAGTGAAAGCCCGCGACCCTGTTTCGCTTGACTGGATGATGCTCAAGGAATGGGTGCTGGGCACGTCAGACATGATTCGCTCAGTATGCGAGGCTCTGCACATCGAAAAGCCGTTCCGCTTGCGCGACCGCTGTTTCCGTCAAATGAAGCAGCGTATGCCTGACGGTCAGCTCTTTGGCCTGTATATGTTCTACAACCATGCTTACAGCGACAGCGGGCCGGAAGCAGGTCCTGAGGACAAAGACCCGAGCGACGGCGACGAGAACGATGCTGATTAATACCTAGTCTATACAACCAGCCTTGCACATCGAGAAATCGGTGTGTTTAGCTGGTTGACTCGTTTGGGTTGCGTTTTCATAATGCTGTAGAGCTATTAAAAGGTTGCGTTGTGTATAGCCATCGAGGTCCTTGCTGTTCGCCAGTTTCATCAGCCGCTCAAGGTTGCGTTGTATATGCTCGTTTGGCCGGTTAGCTGGCTGGCATACCACCACCTTGGGAGCTTAATACCCAACTGTAAATAATACTTGACAGCATGACGCAAAGTGTGCTATAATATCATCACGGCGGCGGCTTACCAGCTAATGCGACCGACTAAGCCAGCCAGCCGCCAAAGTGTCGCACGACACGCAACCTTGAAACACACCCGAAAAGGAAAAAGCCATGTTTGCACGTATCACTGACTCCGCCCTTAATTCCGCCAGCAAGAAGCACATCTTCGCAGACGGCATCGCTCAAGAACTGCGCAACTGGGCAGCCTTGACCACTCGTGAGAAGAACGCAATCACAGCCAACGTCGCAGCCGCCACCAAGGCCGATGAGGTTTTGCGTGGTAAGCTCCAGCGTGCCTTGATGGACAACGGCATTCGCGCCTCGCGGGTTGGCAACCTTGTAGGTATCGCTGCTCGCCAAGTGCTGTCTAGTGGCGACTCTCGCGCGGTCAAGGCCCTTCTCGCTACCAGTCTGACCGAAGAGAACGTTCGCGCCGCTATGCGCGGAGGCCACGCCAACATCGTGCTTCCCATGCTGGCAGAGCACCCGGAACTGATCCCTGCTTCTGCAATCGCCGCTCTTGATGGCGCTATTGAAGCCGGGCAAGCCTGGGCCAAGCGAACTGTGAAGGCTCTGCTCGTTACCA
>RRZU010734781.1_pt1 | contig 12596 bp, 12 predicted proteins | sample 2165561 | NCBI WGS metagenome assembly RRZU01 (sample SAMN10456909, study PRJNA506462) | wastewater metagenome | isolation source: wastewater sludge | place: USA: Moscow, Idaho | reverse complement strand
TAAAGTGATTCCTTTTGGTGGACAATATGCTATGAACTTAGGCGTTCATATAGAAGGGTTGTCCAATGTTAAAGAAGAAATCAGTTAAAAGTCAATATTCTCTTGAGTTTAAAAATCAAGTTCTAGAAGTATTAGAAAGTAGTCCTAAAAGTATGGCTCAAATAGCTAGGGAGTTTGGGGTTTCTTATCCCACTTTGAATAGCTGGAAACGCTCTAATGGCGAAAAGGATAACTTAAATTCAAAGAAAAACTCTGACGAATTGAAAAAACTACAGAGAGAATATGACCTTTTAAAAAAGGAAAATGAAATTCTAAAAAAGGCGGCAAGCTTCTTTGCAAAGCAGCTCGATTAAAGTACGAGTTTATATTGCTAGAGAAGCTTAATTATCCAATTTTTTTACTTTGTAAGGTAATGTGCGTTTCTAAAAGTGGATTTTATAAATGGTTTGAGTGCAAAGATAAAAATCATCATTTTGAGTTTAACCTTGAGGAAGAAATAAAAAAAATACATACTTCTTCAAGGGGGACATATGGAAGACGGAGAATTTTATCTACTCTTAAAAAATCATTTATTAAAGTCGGAAAAAAACGTGTATCCAAAATAATGAAAAAACTAAATCTCAATGGGATTGGAAAACCCAAATTTAAAATAACAACAAAGATTGCTAAACAATCAATACATTCTCCAAATTTAATTTCAGGAGACTTTACCTCCTATAAACCAAATGAACTTTGGACTAGCGATATTACTTATATTCCAACTAAAGAAGGTTGGATTTATTTGTGCATCATTTTAGATGCTTTTTCAAGAGCAATAATTGGTTGGAGCATGCAAGATAATTTAAAAAGAGAACTTGTATTGAATTCACTAAATATGGCATACAAAAAGAGATTTCATTTTCCAAAAGGAATTATTTTTCATAGTGACAAAGGATCTCAATATTCAAGTAAAGAAGTTAGAAAATATTTAAAATTAAATCACTTTCATCAAAGTATGAGTAATAGCTGCTATGAGAATTCCATTACAGAATCATTTTTTTCCACTTTGAAAAAAGAATTAGTGCATCGTTGTAACTTTCTTACAAGAAAAGAAGCAAAATCTTCAGTCATAGAATATATAGAGGTGTTTTATAATCGAATTCGCGCTCATTCTGCACTTGATTATCATGCACCTTTAGAATATGAAGAAAATTATGAAATTTAATAGTCCACTTTTCGGGGATCATACCACTCTTTTCCACATTTCAGTAAGTAAGCTTTTATATACTTGTTGATTTTTACTAAGTACTATCTTAAATATAAATGTAACAAGAAAATACGTGTCGATAACCCTTTTTCTAACTTGCCATGTCTTATAGTTGAACACTCACCTTTATAAGGGGCTACATCAGAAAAGATGTTTGATATTAATTTGATAAAAACACGATATCTTTTTTATATGATCCTACTGCATTTAAAATTGTAACGATATCATTCTTTTCTACATTTGAATCCTCTAAAGATGATTTTAAATGAGCTACAACTTCATTAAAATCATCTTCATTAATTTTTAGAGGTTGATGAAGAGAGCTTAATTTAGCGCTATCATATATTTGGGGTCCACCTAATAATTGTGAGAAAAATCTTGTTTGATGCTCAATAATACTTTCAATATCTGCATTTTCAAAAAAACGAAATAAATTATCAGAATCTAGAACTTTTTTATAAAATAAGGATACAACAGAATGTATAGTTTCAAAACCACCATATTTATTATAAAGTGAATTCATATAATATAACCTCCTATCTTAAAAGTTCAATTGCAATTGCTGATATATCGTCCTCAAGAATCTTACTATCAAAAGTGTTCAAAATATCATTTTTTATATTTTCCATTATTTTTTCATTCAATATTTCTTTATTTGCAAGATTTTTCTGCAAAATTTTTATTAATTTTTTCATCCCTAATTCAGTTCCTTTTGAAATACCTTCAACGATTCCATCTGTATAAGCAAAAATGATATCTCCAGCATTAAGTTCTAATTCTTTTTCCATAATTTTTAAATCAAGTTTATAACCTAATCGATTTCCAGAATTAAGTATGGGTTTTATTTCCAACGGTTCTTTTCCACTCCAAGCACTTTTCTTAATAATCAAAGGAAAATTGTGTCCTGCTGAAAAAGAAATTATATTTAGTTTATTTTTAGATATAACCATGGCTAGCATAGTCATTAAGAATTTTTGATTACAAAACTTAAATAGAATTTCATTAAAATCATTTAAAATACATTTTGGGTTTGAAAATTCTTTCTTTAAAGATATGGATGTCATACAATGCTTTTGAAATACACCTGCAATAACTCCGGTGAGCAACGCTGGTGCAACTCCATGCCCTGTAATATCACCAATATAAACATGTGCTAAATCTTCTTCTAAAAAATAATTATACCAGTCCCCTCCTACAGAAATAGATGGTTGATAAAAACATGATATTGAAAAATTTTTTGTTATAATGCTTGGGAGAGGTAATAACGATTTTTGAATCATGCTTGCCATTTCAATAGCATTGTTCTCTATTTTATCTTTCAAAAGTGAATTTTCTTTTTGAACTTTCATAAATGATTTCATAAAAGATTCATTTTCTTTCACTTTCAGAATATTTATCCCATAAATTAAAAAATTTTTTTGATCAATTTCACTTATAAAAAATTCAAATGGAATATTTTTTCTTTTATTTAATTTACAATTATATTCAAATGACATTTTATTTTCTAAAAATATTTTCTCAAAATCTATATTTAAAAAGATATCTTTTAGATTAGCTGAATCAATATTAAGAGATTTAGCAAAAAATTTGTTATAATATACAATATTAAAGTGATTATTTTCAAATACAGCTAAAGGAAAATCAAATAAATCAATCAAGGATTTATAATCTGAAAACATCTTAAAAATTTCCTTCATAAGGCTATACAGCACTATAAAATAGTTAACATTATTTTAAATGATCTAAATTCATAAAAAAATGCGCTAACTAAAAAAATTCTAGAATTTTTTATTTCAATATGAAGTATACCCTATCTTGACAATATAAATACTTGATTTTTCTGTCAATTTAGAGTCATATTTTGAATTAGTTGACACATTCTAGTTAAGGCCTTAGGGGTTTATTGACATTGAGGTAATCAAAATAGCTGGTCAGCGTATTGGATACATCCCTGGAAGTTCTTTAGAACAAAATACAGAACGACAGTTGGAAGGTATTACTTTAGACAAGATCTTTACGGATATGGTCTCAGGAAAGGACACTAACCGTCCACAACTTCAATCCCTATTTAATTATATTCGAGAAGGTGATGAACTCTATGTCCACAGTATGGATCGATTGGCTCGTAATTTAGATGATTTAAGAAAAATTGTGAAAACACTTACAGAAAAAAGTATTTCAATAAAATTTGAAAAGGAAAATTTACTTTTTTTTAAAGGGGAAACTCCAATAGCAACCCTTATGCTTTCTGTAATGGTTGCTTTTGCTGAATTTGAAAGATCATTATTATTGAACGCCAACGAGAGGGAATTGAAATTGCAATAAAGAAAGGACTTTTTAAAGGGCGAAAACGATGTCTTAGTGAAAAAAGCACTAATGAACTTAGCAAAAGAGTTGCTAATGGAGAAAAAAAAATCAGTTTTGGCTATGGAATTTAAAATTAGCAGAGAAACATTATACAAATATATACGATCAAAATATTAAAATTAAACTTATTCTAATTCAATATTCAAATCAACAAATTCAAATGGAAATTAATTTTTAAAATGATAAACCCAACCGATACCGTATACCCAGTTCTTAAAGAAAATCTAAATATTTATGAACTTAATTCTTGCTTTTTAGCTTCAGAAAATGAGATATCTTTTATTGAAAATGAAACGAGAAGTACATCATCAAAACTAGGCTTTTTAATCATGCTTAAGACGTTTCAAAATCTTGGATATTTTATTAAAATTGAAAATGTACCAAAAAATATAATTTCATTTATTTCTTCTCAGATAAATATTGAACAATTTTATTCTATTTTAATAGACTATGACTCATCTATGGACACCCCATTATTAAATAATTCCAATATATTAAAATTATATATACTAGAATAAGAATGAAATAAGCATAAAAAAGCCTTGCAAACAAAGTTTGCAAGGCACTTTAAACAACAAAAAATAGTTATTTATTAAATAGTCCCACAGTTATACCATGAAGAATTGGATTTGAACTGGAGCCTGTAAAGTTTTTAACTGAAACATTACATTCCGTAATAAGTCCAGTTGCAGAATCAATATTACAAGCATAAACTGTATCATTTTGTCTTGTTAAAACAAATAATTTATTATTAAAGTATCTTGTAATAAAAGGATTTTTTACTCCTACTTGAGCATCTCTGCAATCTACAAGTTTTCCATTATTTCCAATTGCACAACGTACCACATAATCTTGTTCATTTGGTATATAAATATAAGAATTATTTGGTGTAGAAACAATATCAATCATAGAAGGACGTTTTCCACCAGGTTGGAAATCTTCTGATTTCACACAATTTTTAATAACTCCTTGTTGTAAAGTATTAACATCACATATTGAAATGCTATTTGGAAAAGTCCCATTATCGCCAGTCATTGTGATATAAACTTTTGCATCTTTAAATTCAATTGCTGCTGGGTAACTAATATTATCTCCTGTTTCTTCGCATTTTGAAATGTTGCCATTCTTAGGATCATCGTCACATTTACCTATTTTACTTTGACCATAGCTTGCAAAGTATAAACGATCTTTATAAATTTTAAGATCGTGAACAGCATTAAATTTTGAATCTGTTGTCATTTTTGCGCATCCAGATAATAATCCATCTTTATTTACATTACATTTTGTAATGTTTCCACTACCATCTCCATTACCTACAAAAATAAAATTATCTTTAATAATTGCTGTTGTTGGTTTTGCAAAATTACTACCAGACTCTCTGCAGTTACTTAAGACATTTGTCCCTAAATCAATATTACAGAGAAAAACTTTATTTAAATCTCTTGCAGTAATGTATGTTGCTGCCATTAACTTTTCAGATGAAGTTATTGTATAAAAAAAAGTTCCATCTAAATTACCAAAATTTGTATTTGTCACTTGATTACAAGATTCAAAATTTGAATTATTTACTTGGCAAATTGTTAATTTATTTGAATTAACACTAGTTATATAAGCATTGTTATTATTAATATTGATTGAAATTGGAGACATGGAATAAAGGGCTTGATTTTTATCATAAGCTGTCACCCCGCAACCATCAAAATCTCCGTCTGATTTAACATTACATTTATATATTTTATTATCTCCAGCTGATGCAATATAAGCATTGGCTCCTGAAATATAAATACCATTTGGTTTATTAAAATTAATAGAAACAACTGAACATTTAGAAATAGAACCGTCATCAATGTTTACTTCACATTTATTAATTGTGTTATTATTATAATTTGTGGTATAAGAATATTTTTTTGAAAATTTAATAACAATCGATCCAGATTTATCAGAAACTTTAGTACAACCACTTAAAGTACCACTTATACTATTAATTGCACATTTTGTAATTCCACCTGGACCATAATGAGCGATATAAAGATAACCATTTTTTGTAGTTGGACCATGAGCATCAGCAAAAGCGGTTCCTGCTGGAGTTTCAATACAATCATTTAATGATCCATTTAATTTACTAATTTGGCATAACGTAACTGAACCAGAATTACTTGCTGATTTATTATTCACAACATAAGCAAAATTATTATATATACTTATCCCAATTGGATCTTGAAATTTTGAACCTGTATCCACACAATCTGAAATAGATCCATCTTTTTGATCAACTAAACACTTGCTGACTTTACTTGTATTTCTGTTTACTAAATACATATATGTAATTTGTGTAGTATTGATTGGCTCAAGCTGTTGATTACTAACTATCACATCTTCAGAGGAGTTCACTCCCGAACCGCTTCCCCCTCCACTCTTGCTACAGCCAACGACTAAAATAGCTGAAAAACCTAAATAAAATAAAAAATTACGATACATCATAGCTCCCTTCTTCTTAATCACATCGTGAAATAAGATGACCGTTTTTGTATCGGATTTGATCAAAATTTTATTAATAATTTACAAGTTTTTAAAAATTAACAATTAAATTACAAAGAGATAGGCTAATTTAAGGAAATACAGGAGAAAAAGTTAAATATCTATAAAAAAGCTTGAAAATATAACATTTCAAGCTTTTTTTATACCGTAAAAATAAGCGACGGATGCTTAACTCAGCAATGAGTTTTTGGCATCCAGCTTCGTTTTTACTTTTTAAGTAATCAAGAAGACTCCGGCGTTGGCTAACTAAATGTTACGGCGCGCATTCCTAGGAGCATGTGCGTACGCTTATCCTAAAATTTGGGCACAAATTAATTGAAATTATCATTTTGCTTCGGCGCACATTAAATGAAATCGAGAGAATCTCGGCGCACGCTATTTGAAATCGGGGTCACGATAATTGAATTTTTAAAAACTTTCATTAAGGCCGAAGATAACCCAAAAATGTATCTCAAATAAATCATTTGAAATATAAAAATTATTAATTTAGAATATAAAAAAATAAAAAAGGATTAAAATTATGTTATTTATAAAAATATTAATTTTGTTTCTATTTAATATTTATTTTTCATTGAATATTTATTCAAATGATTTTCTTAAGGGTGGATGTGAATCAGATTTTCCTCCTTATAATTTTTATGCGAATAATAAGCTAGTAGGTATAGACACCGAAATTATTAGTTTAGTATTAAATAAAATGGGTGTTCATTTTACTGTCGAAACATATCCTTGGTCAAGGGTTATTTTATTGCTTCAAAAACATGAATTAGATTTTACATGGCAATTTATTGATAGTCCAGAGAGAAGAATAGATTTTAGTTTAGCAGGACCAATAAGAAGTGGTGAAACTGTTTTTTTTGTACCTATAGATTCTAAAATAAAATCTTGGAATCAATTATCTGATTTTAAAAAATTTGTTATAGGAACTACTAGAGGTTATAAATATTCTAATGAGTTTGATAATAATAAAGATTTAATAAAGGAGGAATCCAATAGCAATCAAACACTAGTTTTAAAAACTATTGGTAAAAGAGTTGATTTATCTATTGGAGATAAAAACACCATCCTTTATATATTAAAAACAACAAATAATTTAAATAAAATCAGATTTTTAGAGAAACCATTAAAAATCGCACCAAGATTTGTTGGATTTTCTAAAAATAACTTTCAACTGTCAAAAAAATTCCAATTAACTTTAGATAAAGTTATTAACAAAAAAGAATATAATGATATAATAAAGAAGTATATCGATGATTAATTTCAATATATAATTAATTTATTTCCTATTATTTTATTGTAAACACCATTTTTTCTTATTTTTTGCAATGAATTATTGAATTTTTAAACTTTTTAGAAACTATAAGTCCATTATTGTTTTTCTCTTTAAAGTCATTTATTAAGGATTTAAAATTTATAATCTCTCTATTAAAATTTTCCTTTATGGAATTTTCAAATACAAGTTCTTCTGCAATAACTGAATCAATTCGACCTTAATTTCCTTAATAAACTATCATTATCATTTGACTCTTCGAAATGTATATTATTTCTTTCAAGTACATTTTTATAAGAAGCACCTCTTAAAAAGCCAATTGTATATTTATTTAAATCAGAAATTTTATCAAATTTAAAATCTTTTCCATTATTACTATTTTTATAATAAAATAATTTACTTCTTCCACAAAAAATAGCTTCTAATATAAGATATTTCTTTCGTCTGTCTGAATTAAATCGATATGGAAAAGCGGCAAAAACATTTCCAGACTCAACTAATTTTTCCGCCCTTATCCAAGGGTAAAAATCAATTTTACATTTTATATCAGCTTCTTTGCAAACTGCCATAATTATCTCTGAATAAAATCCAAAATTATTTAACTTTTCTGAGACATAAGAAGGATATTCTCCAGTTACAAATGTAATAATCTCTTTAGAATAAACATTAAAATTAAATAATAAGATATTTGAAAATATTGCGAGATAAATTATATGATTCTTCATTTATATATCCTATAATTATAATTTATATTGATTTCTAACTTATTCCTAATTTAAGGATTTCTTGATTGAATTCTTTTGCCTTAGAACCAACTAATACGGCAGCTTTAAAGGCGATGAATGAAGGCTTTAATTTTATAGATATAGTCCTGATTTAACAAAATAAATATCTAAATAACCTTGTGGAACAATGATGTAGCCCCTCGCTGCATAATTGCGCCTAGATTAGGCTTGTTCATAAACCTCTAACAGCTAAATATCTTTCCAACAGAACCAATTTAATCGTCCACTTTTAGGGGATCAGATCAGCCCTTATTGGTAGGAGACCACTACCCAGCTAATAATTTGACAACTTTTTTTATAATGAAAATATTAACTTAAAAAAAATCTCACCGAGAAATAGCCTTAACAAAACAATACAAATATGGATTTATAAATAATGAATATCTCTATATTTGTATTGTTTTGCTGTGAGTACTTTTTTAACTATTTTTTAGGAGATTTTATGCCTATTTTGTTAAGAGTAAAAGTAATTATTTCTTCTTTTGTCTTTTTCTCAATCTCATCTCATGCGCAAGATAACACATTTGATTTTGTTCGAATTGAAGGCTCCCATTCTGTTACAATTCCAGTAGAAAAAGCATCCGTTTACGATTATAATTCTACTTCCTTTGATATTGAAAATTTAGCTGGGATTAAAACAATTCAACTTATGACAATTGTGCCATCACAAAAAATGATTGAAAAAAATCAAAAAGCACTTGCAGAAATGAGTGCTAATAGCGGTGAAAAAAATTATAGCAATGGAATTATCCCATTTAATCAATCGCCTGGAGCAGTTGATATTGGAATGTCAAATGTACCCGTTCTTGATCAAGGACAATATGGCACTTGTGTTACCTTTGCAGCTACAGCCGCTCTTGATGCAAGACTTAACGTCGGCAACTATATCGATCAACAATGTAGCTTAGCGTTAAATTTATATTTAGGTAACAATTTTTGGAATGGCGCTTATAATGCTACACAAATATTAGCTCCTTTAAAACAATATGGAATTATTCCAAAAGGAAATTGCTTTGGATATAATTATTCAAATCCTAATCAAAGAGTATCTCCTGACACTTATCAAACAAGAAGTAATAAAAATTACATGAAGAGCATAAATTATACACATCAAAACGCAAACTTAGGTGCTGTTAAAGCCGCTATAAAGGCAGGACAAAGGGTTGCGATTGGGACAGGCTTAGCTAATACAGGAGATTCTATTTCGGTATCAGGTTTTAATATGAAAATTAATGGCAAAACAACTACCGGCGGACTTTGGGCTTGCCAGCAACCAGCAAGCAGCCAAAATTATTGTGCGGTTCACAGATCTGGTCACGAAATCATTATTATTGGTTACGATGACAATCAACAACTTCTTAAAATTCGCAACTCCTGGAACACTTGGGTTGGTGAAAAGGGAGATTTTTACATGACTTATACTTTTTTTAACTCGATGGTTTGGGATCAAACCATCGTACAATAAGGGGTTAGTTGTAACGGCTCGCGATAATCCGAGGGCTGGGGGGATCGCAATCATAAACATGGACTCACTTAAATGCGAATGAAAAGATGATCTGAGCCATTTAGACCATTAATCATTTTTTATTGACTCGAATATAAGAGCAAAATAAGTGTCATTCTTTTTTAATAACCAATATAATTTATTATTTAAATAGAATTAATAGTATTCAAAAAATTTTTTATTACTATTAATTCTATTTAAATAATAAATTTCATATTGACGTATAAAAAAATCTTGATTGTAAATAACGTCAAGTATAAATACTTTTGTTTTTGTAGTTTTTATTGAAAATTTAAAATTATTTTCCTCATTTAAATAATCAATAGCTTCTTTTATTGAGTCCATTAAATCTAAAATTTTATTAACTTTTGTTGAATCATTTTTATTTTTTCTTTCACTAATATTTCTAAATTCAGCTTCAGTAATATTAAAAATTTGATATACAACAACTTGAGGCAGGAGCATTCTAATAAATCTTAAGACTTCACTTTCATAAAAATTTAATTCTGAAAGTATTTTTTTTCTATTACCAATATTAAGTATTTTTGTATTTCTATTACCAATAGGATCAATTTTAATATGAATTATTTTACCAATTCGATCTTTTATATTTTCTTTAGTACAGTTCATTGATTCAAGTCTTTTACCAACAAATTTACAATAAATGTAAGGATCATCTAAATTTATTGTAAAAATAAATGGAGGAATTGAATTTAAAAAAATACATTTGTTTATAATTTTTGCAATAATTTATTTCTGACACTCATAATGAGTATGAATTTGATTTTCCAAACATAAAAAGATCTCCAAAAATATTAATTAATTTTTATAATTATAAATTTATTTAAATTTTTCGAAATAAATCAATAAATAAAAGATATTAATAAATATAACCATTACCAGTATATTTTGCAACAAATTTTTAAACTCTAGGAATCTAAAAAGTATCCTAGACTACAATCAAGAGTACTTTTTTATGCCCTGAATTTACTAGACTTTTTATGTCCGAAAAAACCTGCCCAAAAATGAGGGCAAAAATGGGAATTTATGGTTACGCCCGTATTTCGACTTCTGATCAAAATTTGTCCTTTCTGTCATTTCCCTTAGACATTCAGACTGACACTTCAATAATATTAATAAGTTTTCCAAAGACGTTCGGACTTAATTTGACCCAAAGTTTTGCGGACTAGACATTAAAATCCCAGAAGATCTTGAGTCTGTATAACCAATAAAATTAAAATCTTCTTTAATATCAATTCAAGTCTTAAGAACTCTGGGAATAGTTCAATTGTCTGAGGGAAATGACACCCTTTGTTATCCTACTGGAGATAGTGGATCGGGTTTACAAGTAAAAGAAGTATGTCCAGGCAAAACTCTAATGCCAAAATTATTTTTTACAGCAAATCTATACCAATACAAGCTCCAACCAGAAGATACTGGTTGGAGAAAGAAATTATTTGGGCAGGCATCTTTTACTTTTAAATAATCTTCTTCATCAATTACGAAAATAATCTCATTTTGACAAGTAGGACTATAGATCGGTTTATACTCATCAACAGTAATCCATTCTCCAGAAACAGTTAAAGGAAATAAAGAATAATTTCCAATTTTAGGTTGAGAGTAGTGATTTAAGTTAACTCCAAATTTTTTTAGAGATACCCTATACCATTCAGCTCTATTTTGAGAGTTTGAACAATAAATATTTACAACTTCTCCACCAAAGGAATAAGTAGGTAACATGGCTAAAACTAAAAGGCTCATTGATAATAATTGCACCTAATTCTCCATTCGTAATTATAGGGTTGCAATTCGACTTCTTTACACACACAGTTAAGAGCTAGTGAATTGCCTTGGGATGAGTATGGACAAATTTAAAACTTGCTTGTTTAAAATTATACGCCGTCTAGAAAGTTTCTTCCAAAGAGTAGATATCCAAAAATGAAATTTATTTAAAATAAGAAACCAAAAATTAAATTTTATTAATTAAAATTAATCGTGTAAAAAGGTATGCAGCACTTCATCTCTGCTACTAATAAAAAAGGAATACTACATATGAAAAACACAATAACTTGTTTTGATGAAAGTTTAAAGAAAATTCTTAAAAAAAAATCACTGCTCAGCTTTTAAAAAGGATGGCGATCATTCTGCTTTATTTATTAGAATTTAAAGAGAAAGAATTATCTTTAATATTTAAATGCAGAGAAAAAACTGCGTATAAATCAATTAAAAAATTTAAATCATATGGTATAATGAATGTCTTAAAAAAAACCTCGTTCTGAAAGAAAAAGTTTTTTAAACCATTGTCATTTCCCAAAGAAGATGAGATTAAAATACATTGATTTATTATAAAATTTTTTCCAAAGACGATGTGAATAGATCTTTTTAAATAGAATAGCTAGTTAAAATAATCTACTTATTTTTTATCCATAATAAAAATAAATAGATTAGGGTATGTTCTCAAATTTTTCCCCAAATGATGGAACACCCAATGTAAATCATTGAAGCGAAATTATTTTTACTTTTATCGTAACGAGTAGCAATACTTCTAAATTGCTTTAATCTAGCAAATAAAATTTATACTAAATGACGAATTTTGTATAAATGCATTTCAAAACCATAATTTATTTTATCAATAGAATTTTTCTTTTTAGGAATAATTGCTTGAATTTTTTCATCCGCTATTTTCTCTCTTATTTTTTTATTGCTATAAGCACGATCTGTAATTAAATTTTCAGCATGGCTTATTTCGATAAGTTGATTTCCAATTCTACTATCCTGAACTTATCCTTCGCTTAAAATAAAATCTATAGGATTACGATGAGAATCTGCAATCAAATGTATTTTACTTGAATTACCACAAACAGCTCGACCAATACATTGATCCTT